>JAABUN010000821.1_pt1 | contig 76477 bp, 62 predicted proteins | sample 5559311 | NCBI WGS metagenome assembly JAABUN01 (sample SAMN10711877, study PRJNA513370) | rock metagenome | isolation source: Antarctica rocks | place: Antarctica: Victoria Land, Siegfried Peak sud | reverse complement strand
AGGGCGGTTCTGTGCGGGGGGGAGGGTGTTAGATTGGGGGTTTTGAGGGGGCCCAAGGGTGGGAATGTGGATGGGGTAAGGGTGGGAGGGGAGTGCGTACCGCATTTGGGCGAACATGTAGGATTGGGGTTTGCTGTTTTGGAAAAGGGGGGATGTTAGGATAGGAGTGAAGAGGAGGGTGGGGGGGGGATAGTGGTGGATAGAGGTGGAATCTTTTATGATGGGGTGGGTTGGGATGGGGGGATATGTATTATATAGGGGGATTTGTTTAGAAGGAAATGTGTAGTCTTGAATAAGGAAATGTATACGAGTGAAGGTATACATTCTTCTTCCTTCTCGCATGTGCTTTCGATAGATAGCCGCTTGTCCATAGATAGCAAGATTGACACGTAACATATGAGAGAGGACTTCTTTTCAACGTTCTTCATGAAAACATAAAACAACAAACCACCTCAAGATCCAAAATCCAAAATACAAAGAACACAAAAACACAAAAATACAAAAACCACACATACCAAAGTGTCCCATCGACATCAAACACTATCCCCTTTAACGGTGGTGCATTGGTTTCGTTGGGTATCGTGGGATCGAGAGGGGCGAAGCGCTTTGGAGGTCTGCGTTGCGTTGACATTAATGCTCTAGATGCAGTGGAATGACAGAATGCAGTGTTATATAGGACGAAGATGGGCCGAGATGCTCTTGTGGAAAGGACGATGGGCATGGGTGGGGGGCTTGAGAGGATGCTAAGGTAAGTTGTTGAAATTATCGAGCATATCGTGAGGTTTCTCCGGTTTGTGGCAGGGATTTGATAAGAATTGTGGTGAGGTTACGTGTGAGTGAGTGGCTAATAGATATCTCACATGTTCTACGTTCGGACTCGGATTTGCATCCTGAGCGAATATCTGATGTCTAATCTGGATGGCTGATGACTCGTACGTTACCTAGCGCTCGCCGGCTCGTCTACATATCGCTGGTCTGGTATTGTAATTTACATTTGGAAAGTAAGGTAGGTACTCATGACTCAAGCCTCGGGGCCTCCGGTATCCCCACCCCTTCATAAACATCGCTCGCAGAACGCCACTTGCCCTCCAGGTATCAGCCGCTACACTGTCAAGAATGCATGAAACAAGAGTCCATCGACACGAGAAATTCATTTCTTCCTGCCCTTTCCTTTGCCCTTGGTCCCCGTCCCGTTGGAAGATACGCTGACAGCCCTTGAGGTTTGGCCGGAGCCAGAGCTCGCTCTGCTACCGTTCTTGATCATGTCTAGCTGCTTATTCTGAAGATGTCCGTGAGTTTCAGGCTCGGTAGATGAACATTTCATCGGACTCACCTTGACGCCATTCTTCTGCTTCTTCTTGGCCGGCGCCGCGTTCTCTTCATTTTCATCATCGTCCTCGTCTCTTCCCCTGCCCCTATGGCCGTTGGCCGTCTTCCCGTCATCGGCTTCGAATTCGCGAGCTACTGTTGTGAGAAGGGTGGTGCATCGACGCCCTATCTCTATTGGCGTGCGGCTGAGGAAGAACCAATCGAAGCGGAAAAGTGGACTCTCACGAATTTCATCGCGGATCCTTTCATAGATGCCTTCCCCGTCGACACCATGTCGTTCAAGCATGACCAGTAAGAAGCGGTCCTCTTCTTCTGTGTAGACTTTCTTGTTGGTCGTCGAGACGGAGTAATTGAGCTTCAGCTGCTGAAGAGGCACACGGTACATATCCATCTTGCGCTTCAGCATCTTACGCTGGTGATTAATCTTCCGGGTCTTCTCTTCTCCCGCTTCGATGGTATCGATGTATTTCGCATAGTTTTCGATCTCGGTATACTTCTGCCAAAATACCTTGGCATATTCTCGAATCTGTTTCGCCTCTTTGCCGTCAACTTCCTCTGCTATGCCTTCGTAGTTGGTGCGCCCATATTTGGCTGAGCCGTTGATAAATTGCTGGAAATCTCTTCGATTCCAATCACCGAAGCCTTGTTGCGACATGCGTTCCTTGTCTGCCTGCTCGGCCTCGGTCAGTGGAGTGGCGTCGTCGATCTCTCGCTGTTCAAGATCACGCTCCTCTTCCTTGGTAGCCTCATCCATTTCCTCATCATCGGGCAGTGGAACTTTGTAACCAATTTCCTTGCGGAACCAGGCAGTCTCGCGATCCTGAAGGTCAGCTAGTGGCGTAGGGAAAAACTGATAGTCGTGGATCTGTATCTGCCTTGGCGCGCGTGGTGCTTTGGGCTTGTTATCGGCTGTCCTTCCACCTGTCTGTAGAGCCTGTCTGTAGTATTTGTCCAGTGAATATGACTGCTCTTTCCGTTCGCGCTTCGAAGGATTGATCCAGGCTATACCCACATCCTTGCGGCCCTTTCCAGTGAAATCTTGGCCATTCCATTCGTAGGCATTCTCGGATGTAAAATTCTGTAGATCATCAATGCCCAGTTTCTCGTACCGAGCATTGAGTTGCTTGGTTCGCTCCTCCCCATGTGCCAGGAGAGCGTCAATGTCGTCTTCGTCCATGTCGTCCTTGTTAGCAAGAACACCCATTCCACCCTTCCCTTCGAATACAGCAGCTGCACCGTGCTGGATCATATTGACTAGCTCATCCTTGGATGCAGCCGCTTTTGCCGCCTGTTGTGCTCGGCCTTGTTGTATGACCAGCTGATCTAGGCGAAGCTTCTGTGCTGCTCTCTCGAGCACTTTTTCCTCGATAGCATGCTCGGTAACGAAGCGGTAAACCACCACTTGTTTCATCTGTCCTATCCGATGAGCTCGATCCATAGCCTGGAGATCTGCCTGGGGATTCCAATCACTGTCGAAGAGGATGACGATGTCAGCGCTGGTCAAATTGATCCCAAGACCGCCGGCACGAGTGGTCAGCAAGAATACAAATTTTTCAGAACCAGGCTTGTTGTACTCGTCAATGCCTGCTATTCGATCCTCGTGAGCAGTGGATCCGTCAATTCTGCAATACTTATGATCCCGGAACATGCAATAATCTTCCAAGATGTCGAGAACTCTGCTCATTTGGGAGAAGATGAGTACTCTACTACCCTGTTTCTTCATACGGACAAGAATTTTATCAAGCATTTGCATCTTGCCTGCGTTGAAGATCAAATGCTCGTCAGTAGTGTATGGTGGTCCAGGTTCAGCGCCCTCGAAGAGATATGGATGGTTGCAGCATTTTCGTAGCTGCATAACAATATTGAGCAGTCGGGTCTTGGATTCACGCTTCCCCGCGGCGCCGTTCACAGCGTCTATGTCCTTCTCTAGAATCTTCTTGTACCATCTTCTCTGCATATCCACCATGGGAATATAGAGATTGATCTCTTTCTTTGGTAGCAAACTCTTCTCAACATCGCTCTTGACTCGCCGTAAAAGGAAGGGCCGGAGCACTCGATGCAGCTGCTGGACGACCGTGTCTTGATCCGAATTCTGGCCTGAGAACCACTGATCAAACGCCTCAGAGTCGCCAAACACGTCTGGAAGCAAGAAATTCAATAGCGCCCAAAGCTCATGCAGGTTATTCTGCAACGGTGTCCCAGTGATGAGCAAACGATTTCGAGAGTTGAAAAGCCGGATGATTTGAGCTAGAGAGGATTCCTCATTCTTGATACGATGTGCTTCGTCAATGATGATGTACTCCCAGGCGAACTTCTTCAGATGGGCTTTCTCCCGTAGGATCATTTCGTAACTTGTGATGCAAACGTCAAACTTCTCATCAACCAGCCGGTCGTTGATCAGCTGATGTCGCTCGTCCTTGGCGCCTTGCAATATCAGGACATTGGCTTCGGGCGTCCACATCGTAAACTCGCGTTTCCAATTGTCCAGTGTTGATTTTGGCACCGTGATGAGGTGAGGTCCATTTATGCCGCACACATGTCGAAGATATCCTAGAAAAGCGATTGTTTGCAATGTCTTACCCAACCCCATTTCATCGGCCAATATACCAGATATACCGTTTTCATGCAGAGACACCAGCCAATTGAGGCCTTGGACTTGGTAGTCGCGCATTTCGCCCCCTTTTATGAAGGCCGGCGACTCCTGAAATATGGTTTCTGCTTGGCCACCCCGCTTCTCGTCCTTCAAGAGCTCGGCATCTTCTTCCTGTTCTGTTTTCCGCCTTCGCTCACCACCGGCTCCGCCTGTCCTAGCACGGCCCTTTCTAGCCTTTTGCTCATCTTCTATATTTTGCTTGTCAATAGTAGCCATAATCTCCTTGATTCGTGGGTTTGGGCTGGCGTCAATAAAGTGACGGAACAAGTCTGTCAAGCCTAATAGATACCGAAAGCGTTTGATGGTATCGTCTTCCTGTTGTGATGGCATACTTAGTGGATAGCAAGGAAGAGTACGTATTGCAGGATACCAGATCGTACCTTAGAGTCGTCAAGGCGATTATGCTTTTTTCCGAAGACACTCTTGCGTAGGTTCGTTGCGTCAATTCTCCGCTTGCGTCCATCAGGTTGAAATGAAGTCTCTGCATCACTCGTAGCCGTTGTATTGGGATTTGTGTCCGAGTCCTTCATGAAGCATAAGCACTGAAAAGTAAGGCAATAAGGAGTGAAGGGGGTCGAAGCTTACGGAATAGTCTGGGGTATCCTGATCGCCCTATGAAGATGGATTATCAGCAGCTGTCAATATAGGGAATTTCGCACTGGCTGAGTAGTTGAGAAGACTTGTCTCCCATAGGTATAACTATTGGACAAGGGGCACGGGTATACCATAATGCTGTCCTCGCCATCTGCTAATTTTACAACATGTTGACGGTCGTCAAGCTCCGCTGGAGATGTGCTTGAAGGTGTTGAGACCTTGGAATTGGCTGAAGGATTTTTCGCGGAGGGCGCCATGTTGCTAGCAGCTAATGGGGATTTCACCCCAACCTAGGGCAGAGCGCGAGTTGATATTGATGGAACAATGTTCAAGGGGGGGGTATTAATCGCGCAATAGCCACTTGGGACGTGTCATGGACGTTGTTGACTGGTGTATATGGTGTTGTAGCGAAGGGGCATGGGTAGTAGAGGTGTAATGCATAATTGCGGTTCAAGTACATAGGAGCTTCTCGCGTTCCACTTTAGTCCTCGCTAAAGTTTCTCATGCGCTGATCTCCCGGCGCTAGAGGTCATTGTTGAAGGTCGGCGGCTTTTGCTGTCATCCATCGTACTCATGCTTCGCGAAGGTGGAGGTGTCTTTACTACTGTACCATCACTTGCAACTTCACAGTCTTGTTCTGCCCCTCCAGCCGTGTATCAAGGGCATCCAGGGTATCAACGGGTTTGTTAATAATTTATCGTCCGCTTTCCGAAGCGCCGTCGTTCAACGTGCATATCCACCCCACATCGTTCTTGATCTCATTACTCATTGTTTTCCAAGTGCAGCCCTTCTACATCAAACGAGGTCAGGCTTTGAGGTCCATCACCTACCATAGAGTAACACAGACATGGATTCGATGAGAAGCCTGAATACTTCCCTTCCTCGGTCACCTCGAAGAAGGAGATCCAACCCACCACCCGAACAGCTTATTCAAACCTTCAAAGCTGCTGCCCTGTCGGTCACAAATCTCTATAAAACAGCAGCTGCAGATCAGGCTAGAGCGCGGGAAGCAGGGTACCAGGATGCACTCGACGATGTCTTAGCTTTCCTCGACAAGGAGAACCTTGGCCTTGACGATGGAGAAGGGTGGAAGGTGAGGCAATGGGCTACGAAACGTTTGGATGGCCGCCTCCTGGCCCACCCATCCAGTGACAGCGATGAAGATCGGGGGGATCAGGGGAAACGAGCGAGGAGTAGCTCCCCAGTCACCCAACGAACAACGATACAAGAGACAGAAGCACCACGGCAGATTTCCCGGTCAGCCTCACCGATAAGAGCAGCATCAGCTCCTATGGCTCCACCTCCATCGACTGAAACACCTAGCAACACCTTCCCAGCACCGGAGATCTTCTCCTTTCGATCAGTGCATGCGTATCCCCAAGACATCGATATGCAACCCGACGCCTCCAGCAATACAATATCGCTGTCGGAACAGCAATCTTCTGGGCAGATGCCACCAAGCGGTACTGCCGTTCGGGTCGAGGTTGTACCGCGGGGTTCTCGAACACCACACCGGGGTACCCGGCACAGCAATAGAGCAGGCGCAGCTACTCGATCACTTGGTGCAGGGGCAGGTTCTAAGAGAGGGTTCAAATTTGGAGACTACGAGTTTGATCTAGGCCCAGCTGATGGGAGGGACGGTTCAGGTGGTGGAGGGAAGCGAGGGCGCTTTATCTGAAATGTGATGGCTGTTGGATGTCACCGGAAGCTGCATACTTATCAAACATACATATATTATGTCTATAGATCTGCATTGAGGGAGTCAGAGCGAAGAAGGGATGGAGCTTTCTAAGCATGACGAAGCTTTACGAGGACAGATACACTTTGGCCTATGGGCATGCATTGCTGCGACAGCATTTATTGAGATCAATCCAGAGACTGGATGTAACAGTCATTTTTACCAGTCACACCCACCGCGCGACATCCACATGGATCTTTGTTCTTCTGTAAGAGCTTCAAAGATCGCTTAAATTTGGATTGTATCCGTAGGGTAGCTTTCTCGGGATTTTGTGAAGTGAGCCTTTCCGATTCGTAAATTCGTCCCGTCTGTTCCGATTCCTGCGTCATAGTACAAGACCGTAGCTTCGGACGTGGATTTCATTGCATCCTCAGTTCTGAATCGCCGGCCATAGGCGTCTAGTCTCTTGCGACTGGAATATACAGAGTTGATTCGTCCCTGGTCAAGCTCAGTTGACCAGTCGATACAGCCCCATCCCAACGAAGCTGGACGATAGAAGTATCGTCCCTGCCATCCTCCCTCTCATACCCCCAAGGCCGCCTCTTTTGGCTAGGATCTCAGCTTTCTGTGACAGCTGGCTTCTCCCAGAGAAGTAGATATAAGCACCCAACCCGATGAATGCTGAAGCGCCTAGAAAATGTATATGCTCAGCCAATGAAATGTACGTGACTTTAGTCACTCGTAGTGGAAGCTCACCTGTCAATCTACAAGCCAGACAATCGTATTGGTCATCTTTCAAGACTTTCGACAGCTTCTCTGGCTGAGCGAGTTCGATGAGGGCGGGGTTTGGTGGTCGTCGTTTCTCGGTCATGTCTTACAATCAAACGAATTGATGATCAACACTCAGTCCAGACATCCCCCGCGGTCTGTCGCACGAGTAGACTGCAATGTTGTAAAAGTACCTCAAATAATGAAGGTTGAGCTCACAAAACACTCCGCCACCTGGTCAGCCCTATCATATGCGGCCAATCTCGCTTCTGATTGGCTGTTCGATCTTGGTTCACACTCCGGTTCAATGCTCCAAGCTTCTTTCTCCCCACGAGATGTTTGTGACATGATGAGCGCCTCTATCGAGGCGCTTTACATATTTGATCAACACAAGTAAGCGTCCTATGCTCGACTAGATTCGATGACTCACAATGTTACAGTGAGTCCATCCTAGAACATGTATATCGATCAAGACCCGCGACAGCTCGAGTCCTGCTCCCTTTCTACCTCGCTCGCCCCATCCCACGACCGTCTTTGATATACCTGCCAAATGTGAATCCTCCAACCTTACTACTTTCCGTCACTCAGAACAATCTCTTGATCTTGTCACCAGTCTCGAGGGAGACAGAGCCTCTTTTCGTTCTCGAGTTCCTCCATAGGGTTATCGATGTCTTGGAGGATTTCCTTGGAGCACCACTATTTGCGACTAAAATACAAGGAGCCTACGATGTCGTAGCCCAGTTGCTGAGTGAGATGTGCGATGCCGGCAGCGTCTGCAATACAGAGCCAAACTCCCTTCGGGATAACGTTGATGTGTCTGGATTTTTTGGGAAGTTGCTAGGAGGAGTGGCATTAGCTGGGTACACCATATGTGTCCCGCACGATGAGCGCAGCAGCTGCTGACAGCATCTTTGACTAGGTCATCGCCAGCTCTACTCCCAGCTGGTGGTTTCAAGCAGCAACTGAGCCTGAACTCAACAAACAACGGCCCTGCCATACCTTGGCGCCGCGCTAATGTACGACATACGAGCAATGAGCTGTATGTAGACATAGTAGAGACGCTTTCGGTGACCCTCGCACCATCTGGCAGGCCCTTGGCAGCTTTCGCGAATGGATCAATAACATTCACGTCGAAGATCTCGGGTGTGCCAGATCTCCTCCTCACTCTTTCCGCTTCAGGCGGTAAGCTCGGCATGGAGAAAGCCATTGAGCTACCCGTCTTTCACCCTTGTGTACGCCTAGCAAGGTGGAAGGAGCGGCCTGGGGAACTGAGCTTTGTCCCTCCAGACGGCAAGTTCATGCTGGCTGGCTATGAGGTGAATCTCATGCCGTCAAATCCAGACCTCACGTCGTGGTGGAATACAAAGCTCCAGCTGCCGGTGTCAATAGAGGTTTCGAAATCACTCGGCCCTTCTGGAGCAGAATTTGAGGTTCGTCTAAACATGTCAACTTCTTTTCCTGGTACGAGTATGCCAGCGTCAGTGTCAAAACCGACACTTGGTGCCAGGGGCGGATCTGGTCGGTCTACGCCCATATTTGGGGGCAGCATGTCTGGGCCTGCTATAAAGGATGTCGTTGTCCACATTCCTATACCAAAAGTTGTACGCAACATCAATGACATACGAGCGAGTCGAGGAGAAGCATACTTCGCTCCGGCCGACAATATTGTGGAATGGCGCGTGCCCACTAAAGACGCGACGGCAGCAGGCAGCGCCACGCTCCGATGTACTGTTGTAGGCATAACGACTAACGACGCAGTAAATGGGTCCCCATTCGACGCGGCAAATGGTGAGTACGACGAGAAGGAGGACGCTTACCAGAGCTCGGGCCTGGAGCCTACCAAACCCACAACCAGAAAAGAGCAGAGGGATACTCGCGATCAGCGGAAGATACAGCAAAATGCGTCACTCATGCCCTCCTCGGCATCGATCAGTTTCAGCGTCAAGGGATGGTTAGCGAGTGGTATCAAAGTCGATGGACTCGTGGTTGATACGCGAAAAAGCAGAGGATTAGGCGAGGGTGTAAAGCCTTACAAGGGTGTTAAATATCTGACTTTCAGTAGAAAAGGAATTGAAACAAGATGCTAGAGTTCGCTTTGCATTGAATTCTGACAGTACTGTAATGAGGTGCAGATGCTCTTATGAAGACGTCGAATTGGCACAATGGTTAAAGCCCTAAGCCATTTGTTTGGCGCTATCGAAATCGAGCCGGAGGCTCCCCTTCCCCGCAGAAACGAGACCTCGACACCGCAGAATCATTCAATGCTGATTTATTATCCATCCAGAACATAGGAAACAGGGAGTCAATATGGCTGCTATACCATCGCTAGAGTATACAAAGTCGGAGGCCATTCCAGAGATCGTCAATGGTGTTCGCTCCACATTTCTCACCCACAAGACCAGGTCATTGGAGTTTAGACTGATACAACTTCGAAAGCTCTACTGGGGGTAAGCACCATACTGTTGTTCATTGAGGGAGCGGGTGATTGACAATTGGCAGCTTGATCGATAATGCCAATGCATTAGAACGTGCCTGCAAACAAGATCTTGGAAAGGGCAAATTCGAAGCCAATGTTGTTGAGCTGGATTTCTGTACAAACACCATCATATACATCTGCGATAACTTGAAGAAATGGGCGAAAGATGGGAGCGCGCCGGATATCCCGCTTGCTAACAAGCTCTTGAGTCCGAAGATCAGGAAGGACCCACTGGGATGCGTTCTGATAATAGGGTTTGCACATCACCATTGATTGAATACACAGCAACTGACATTGGGACAGGCCTTACAATCTTCCCGTAAACCTTGTCATCTGCCCTCTTGCAGGCGCCATTGCTGCAGGTAATACGGTAGTCGTAAAGCCCAGCGAAAGTGCCCCAAACGTTGCGGTTGTTATTCAAAAGATATTCGAGGACTATCTAGATCCTACCTGCTACACCACTGTGCAAGGGGCGATCCCTGAAACGACAGCACTGCTAGAGCAGAAGTGGGACAAAATATTTTATACCGGCGGTGCAACCGTGGGGACCATCATCGCCAAAAAGGCTGCCGAAACACTCACACCTGTGACGCTAGAATTAGGAGGTCGCAATCCTGCCATTGTCACCCGAAATGCCGATATACGCCTCGCCGCTCGACGTCTACTATGGGGCAAGATAGTCAACGCCGGCCAGATTTGCATATCCCAAAATTACACCATGGTTGACAAAGAAGTACTGGATCACTTCATTGCCGAGATGAAAATGGCAATGAAGGATTTCTACCCGAACGGCACACGAAAGACCGACGACTTCAGTCGCATAATCAACAACCGACAATGGCAACGTCTGAAGAAAATCGTCGAAGACAGCAAGGGCCAGATCCTAATGGGCGGCGAAATGGACGACAGCGATAACTACATCGAACCCACCATGATACAAGTAGACTCCCTACAAGACAGCCTCATCGTCGACGAGACCTTCGGCCCCCTCATGCCCATCCTCCCCGTCGACGACCTCGACACCGCCATCCGCATCGCAACCCAAGTCCACGCCACCCCCCTCGGCCTCTACCCCTTCGGCAACCAGACCGAAACCGACCGCATGCTCGCCGAGATCCGCTCCGGCGGCGCCTCCGTCAACGACGGCTTCATGCACGGCTGCCTGCCCACCCTCGCCTTTGGCGGCGTGGGCGATTCGGGCCAGGGGGCGTATCGGGGCCAGTCGAGTTTCGAGTGCTTCTCGCACAGGCGGAGCATCACCACCACGCCGGGGTGGATGGAGGGCATGATGAGCGTAAGGTATCCGCCTTATGAGGGGAAGTTGGCGAAGATGAGATTTATGGGGTTGTTGAAACCGAATTTTGATCGGGAGGGGAAGGTCAATTTTAGTCTTGTGGGGTATATTTTTAGTTTGGGGGCTGGGAGTCGGTTTGGGGGATTGGTGAGGTATCTGTTGGTACTGATCGGTATGTTGATACTGTCTCTCTTCGCTAAGGGGGTATGCTGACTTCTGATAGCGGCGCTTGGGCTTCGAAGATATCTTCAGTGAGGTTTACTCATAGTCGATGTTTGCAACGAACTGAAGGTGCTTGAGACTGTATACTATTCACACTTTGATTTGGAGGACGATCGACCTCTATTGGAACCCCAGGAAATTAGGAGTAGTGGGGAAACAGGGAATTGATACGGCCGTTATGTGTTAGCGCTGTCTTCTATATGCAACGTCTCATGCCATGCTCTATGTACAGAAGATGCAAAATGTACACTCGAAGTGCTTCAACTATAACAAATACCAGACCCTCAGACCCTCGCCTTCCTCCACCCCTTCTTCGCAACCCTAGCAGCCACAAGCGTCGCACACCCCGCCATCAAAACGGTCCCCGCAAACATCTGCGCGTAAAGATAGTCCCCGTCTTTACGTTGAATCAAAGCCCCAGCCAACGGTGGTCCAGTCAGGCATGCGAAGCTGATAACGCTGAAAACCATCCCCATCCTCACTCCGGCCTTCTTCAGATCGGTCGTCAGACTACTCAACGTGGCTGGAAACAGCGATTGGATACCTGCAGCGAAGAGACCGTAAATCACGGCGAAGCCGACTAGGCCGCCCTTGGAGCTGACGGCGGCCCAGCAGTAGAGGAGGAGGCCGGAGACGAAGACGAAGGGGATGAGGGTGTTTAGGGGGCCGAAAAAGCGGTCTGCAAGGTGAGCTGGTACAAGCCGACCGATGAGACCGACGCCGTTCAAGATGAGCAGATCGTTGATACTGTCGGTTTCGGATATACCTAAGATGTTGCGGCCGAAGGATCCTATGTAATAAAAGGCGAAATATAACCCCCAGAAGTTAAGAAACATGCCGATGGAGAAAAGAGCGTAAGGGAGCTCTTTGAACGCGCTCCACTCTACCAGAGCACCACTCTTTCGAGGTGGCAGACGCGGCTTTGTGAATGCTAGCGTGACAGCTTGGATCGCGAGCATGACGAAGCCTATGACCCGGACTGTCCAGGGGAAACCAATCTTCGGAAGGAGTTGCTGGACGATGACTGGGAAGACGAGTCCGCCTGTTGCGGAGCCAGATGCGCCGATGCCGATGGCTAGAGCTCGCTTCTTGCTGAAATATGTTGATAATAGGGAGAGAGCTGGACAGAAGACAAGCCCGTTTCCGAGGCCTGTACATATGCCCTGCGCGAGAAATAACTGCCAATACTTGGTGCTGAGCGAAGTCATGAAGACGCCAAGTAATTGAAAGAAACAGCCGACGAGGAAGGTGAGTCTGAAGAGACCATAGTCCGTTGCTCGTCCCGAGAAGGTGCCGACGAAGAAAAGGAGGAAGATCTGTACGCTACCAACCCAGGATATGTCGGAAGGTGGATGACCCAGGGTTTCAACGTAGTGGGTCTGAAAGACGCCGAAGGAGTTTATGTAGCCCCAGGTGTTGAAGACGATCAGATGTGCCATCAGAGCTTGCGTCCATCCCTCGAGACCGCCGTCTGGAGGTGGTCCCGGGTCGATGGAGATGCGGGAGACGGTTCGACTCAGGACTTTGGTCAAGATACCGCCAGGGGCATTGGATGCCAGAATGTCTTTCTCGTTGTTCTCTGGATTTCCCAGCTTGCCATTCTGGACTTCAGCCGTAGAGCTGTCATGATCCGCCGTACTAGAAGTGCTAGACTCCTGTCGTTCGCTGTCTGCAATTGATTCGTCCAGGTCGACATTGGATGCTAGCTTGGTTACATCGTTTGACATATTGCGTGGGCATCGGCAGATATTCTTCCAACCTCGGCTCTTGCGTAATCTTGTTGGATAGAGATGGGCAATTGGAATGGACGAATGGCAGAGACTCTAAGTATCATTTGCAATGTACATCCACCACACAATTGAGTACCGTAGAGCAAGATTGTTGCGTTTGATACAATATCGGGTCATCATGTACAGAAATGAACTGAGGACGCCACCGGAAGAGTTCATTACCAACCGTGAGTGAGTCAACCGTCTGGAGGTAGATAAACTATGTCGTTACCGTTGCAAAGCGTGCCGGCTGCCCGATACCGGCATCCAAAGTTGAGCTTGAGCCCGTACTAGGCGGAAGGAAGTTAGTTGATCGCTGCCCTCCCGAGCCCCAGGGAGGCTTAGTGACCTCGGGACTCACTTGTGGTCAGTACGAGTACAGTACTTTAAAGTACCTACTTCAGACAAGGCAACTGCGGACCAAGTACCATGTTCTCTATCACCTGAAATGCAATATATCCACGCATGACAGACCAACAGAAGCGCGGCTCTGTGCTGCTGTCCCTCAAAGCTTCGGTCAAAGCCATAAGACATGCCTCATGGCTTTATCCTTTAAAGGTAATTCACCATTCCTGCATCGAGTGTAAGTGGCTGCTTATTGACCAACAGGGCATCTACTATTTCTTCGCCCACCCATTTCTATACCCTCTCCTTCGAGCGCGCCTTCTTCCAAGTATCCTGCTGTCCCTCCTCGTCCTCGCAAACCTTTTCGTCTGGACATATCTGCCTCAAGTCGCATTCCTTGCAATCTTCCACGGCAAGCTCGCATGGATCAATGCTACATTTCTCGTACTGGGAGAGGGAGCTGCAATCGTGGCCCTGTTGTTTGAGGCATTCTTCGTCGACAACACACTAGTCGATGTCTTCGATGCTGTCCTGATCAATGAGGGGTGTAAAGATCTCGTAGCGCCCAGCCGCGTTCTCGATCGGGAGAGCGCAGATCCGGTGAATCAGCTCGGTGAACCAACGACGTCCGCAGTATATTCTCCTTTCTCGCTTCGGCAGATCCTTGAATTCATTATCTTGCTACCTCTCAACTTCATTCCCGTAGCTGGGGCTCCCATGTTTCTTGTTATCACCGGCTATCGAGCAGGGCCATTCCACCATTGGAGGTACTTCAAACTACTCAATTTCACAAAGAAGGAGAGGAATGCGTTCGTAAAGGATCGACAGCTGAAATACACATGGTTTGGGACCGTTGCACTATTACTCCAGCTGGTGCCCGTGCTTAGTATGCTCTTTCTACTCACTACTGCAGCCGGGTCGGCACTCTGGGTTGTGAAGCTTGAAGGCAGAAGGATAGCTGTAGAGGATGAGGGTCATATTAGAGAGCCATACGCTGATGAACCTGTATGAGTTTTTGTCTTCAGGGTGTAAGATGCCCAGACCCACACAGAATCCCAGCCATCTGGTACTTTAACCAATGAAGTTAGAACATGATCAAAAAAGGGTAAAAGGATCGGCTTTCCCCAGAGGCACCAACCTTGTTTGTCAAGCTTCCCGACGATCTCCGTACAAAACTAAGTCATGTAGATCTAAGGCCAAAACCAGGTACGCCGAATCACGGAGTAGCAACATTTCAGCTCATCTGTATACAACGATTCCCAGCGAGGCTTGATCGTGTCTGAACTCTCCGGACTCTCCAGACTCTTCAGCGACCAGTCTTCGCAATACTGCCGTGATCGCGCCCATGATGCGCACAGACCAAAGGACGACCTTCAGCTGAAGAAAAAGCATGGAGGATTATCCGCGAGCATAGTTTCTTACCATCAGCATGTCACTATACCCGGAGACCTCTTAGACCATCGGAATAGCATCTATTTGGGCACACAACACCAGAATGGGACAGACAAGCGAATTCGTCGTGGAGGACGAGACTCTGCTGCGCCGGCTCGACCCATCATGGAATAAAACTATGATAGCTGCCTCGATTGCTATCTCGCTTCTTGGGGCTTTCACTTCGACTCAATTGTACGTATTTCCATTGTTGAGCTGCTACCCACCTTGGCGTGATACTGATAGGGTCTTTGCAGGATGTGCCAAGCGCGGGCATCCGTTCATCTTTCACATGTAACAATCTGGACCATACTGGGAAGCTTGACATTTGGGTTCTGCTCTATCTGGAGTCTTCATTTTGTTGCCATGCTGGGATGCGAACTGGATCTTCCTATCGGAATAGATGTGCCGTTGACAATCATCAGCTCTATCTTGGCTGTCACTTTCACTTTCGCCACCTTAGCGTCCGACCTACTTTTTGAAAGATATCCTCGAGCAGGAAAGCGCAGAAGACATACATGCAAGTCGAGTCAAGATTCTAGAGGCTTTGTTGCGGATCCAGGTTCTTGGTCGTGGGACAATAGCACCAAGCCCATTTCATCAGAAGTGGAGCAGCACGGAGAGGAGGACTACGATGATCACGCGGAAGATTCAGAAGCTTATGGTCTGCTCGAAGGAAATCCGCCTGAATCAGATGTAGAGACAATAGTTGGTGCCAGTAATCATACCAGATCTCCCACCGATCGATTGAACTCTGCAGCATATGGCGATCCTGCAATCAAGTTTCCAGCGCTCTCTCCGGCAACATCATCTGCAGATATCTCGACTCCGTCCGGCAGCTTCTCTGAATTCGGACGATCTCCGTCTTTCACTGGGTCAACGCACAGCTCGCACGCACTCGCGAGCATCATGGATATCGCACATCGAAGTACCGCTCCTGCAGGGAATGCATTCATTACCACTGGAGAGGCATTATACACCGGCTGTACGTTCAAGAATACATTTAAGGGCTTCTTATGGTCACTCGCCATCACCGGGATGCACTACGTCGGTATTGCTGCATTGAAAATCCCTCACGGCTATCTCACCTTGGATCCTTTCCTTGTCATCCTGTCTGGCCTGATTAGCTGGGTCGTCTGCTTAGTCGGTGTCATACTCATGTCCCGAATAGAAACTCGATTAATGCAGCAATTTCTTTTCTCCATTGTCGCAAGCACTGGCGTGGCAACAATGCACTTTACTGGTATGCTCCCTTAATGGTTCGCCAATTCTCATGACTGACAGTCCGATACAGGAATGGCAGCGGCAACATTCTGGTCGTACGATCATCCCTCTGAGTCTAGAGGTTATCCTCCAGAACTGGCTTCAGCTATCGCCACGATTGCCATCACAACTTGCATAGCGGCTAATTTTCTCCTGGCGCATGTTGCAACACTTTCACGCAACAAACTAGCAGAGGTGAGCACTATCCCAGCTCGATCCTCTGTTTATCTCAGAATTTGTGTGAGAAATGAGCAATATTTTCGGAGCTTTCTACCTTTTAAATATATCCCGGAAGCTGTTCTTATGCCCGGAAGGAAATCTCTAACTTGTGAAATCGTCATAGATCGTATTGACACGAAAAGAATTGTGGAAGACTATAGCACAAAAGGAGAACGCCGAGCAAGCTGCTGCTGCTAGGAGCGACTTCATTGCTTCGGCTTCTCACGAAATCCGAACACCACTCCATCACTTACAAGGCTACAGCGACTTACTCTCCCGCACGGAATTGACTGAAGAAGGTCGTCTGCTCCTATACGCAATTCAGCATGCTACAAAGACATTATCATTAAGTAAACGACGCCAGGATCACTGCCGTGCGCTCTACTGATACCTTTGCAGTCACAAATAATGTACTCGACTGGTCTAAACTTGAACGCCACGCGGAGGCTGCATGCCGACCTGTTTCTCTAGACATGAGGACTGTCTGCGAATCGATCTTGTTGCTTCTACCAAACCGCGATGACGCGGAACAAGTCGATCTCATGGTTGTTGTTTCGCCGGACGTCCCACACTCACTTTTCTTGGATGATACGTATATTCATCGAATACTCATGAATTTGCTCTCCAATGCTTTGAAGTTCACAAGGTCTGGTTTCATATTATTGCTTATAGCGATGGAGCAAAATAATCTTGTTGCGACGGTCAAGGATACTGGGTCAGGGATCCCACCTTCCTTTTTGCCTCGATTGTTCGAACCTTTCACCCAAGCTCAGGTCAGAGGATCCCAGAGGGGCACAGGGCTTGGTTTAAGCATCATCAAGCAACTATTGCATAAAATGAAGGGATCCATCCATGTGGACAGTAAACATACAGATACAGCTGAGATCGGACCTGGACAAACTGGCAGCACGTTCACTATCACCATACCCGTGCAGCTATCCGAAAGCCCTCAGATTAGTCAAGAAGCTACCCTGGATCGGCCTAGTATCGCGATCGTGGGTGGGGAGAACGAGCGATCGGTGCAAGGTTTACGTATAGCATGGGAGGCCTTCGGGTATGACGTCGAAGTATTTGAAGACTCCTTCAACCTCCCTGATAGTGATTGGAAGTACATTTGGGTGGATATCTCGTACTTGAAAGAGAATCCGACGAAGCTTCAACAACTAGTGAACCGAGATAAGACGCCGGTCCTGATCCCCTATGATACGCAGGGATCACTAAAGCAATTCCCTGAGATGCAGTCTGCGTCTCACTTTATCACCATACAAAAGCCGCTCATATGGCATTCCTTCGAACAACGCATTGCATCATCCAAGGAACCATCCAACAACATTTTGACAAAAGCAGTGACCTTTGCTCCCACCGTTGAAGTTCTCGACCGCGAGTACAAGGAACAACTCCAAGAAGAGACTATGACAAGGCAGCCAGTGATACTTCTGGTCGAAGACAACCCGGTATTGTTAGCTTACCCTTGTCTTCAGATCATGGAACTGATCAGAATCTAGATTAACCAAAAGCTCGGCAAGAAGATGTTATCAGCCTTAAGGTATCATGTGTTGACCGCAGACGACGGAGAGAACGCCATCGAGCAGCTTTTGAATCATGATGAAACTATCGACGCAATCCTTATGGATCAATCCATGCCCCGTAAAGATGGCGTTACAGCAACGAGGGAGATCCGAGCCATGGAGGCACAAGGAACGCTGTCGCGAAGAAGAGCCATCATTGCATTGACAGCAGTTGTTAGTGCCGAAGCTCAAGCGTCATTCAAAGCCGCTGGGGCTGATGACTTCTTGACGAAGCCGCTCTCTTTGGACCAGCTTCGACAGACTTTATCTGCCCATCTGCCTGCCTGATGATGGTCGGACCGGACCAAGAGGGAATGAATATTCGATCAAGAGACTAGGTTTGTGAAGTCTTTGTCATAGATGGTGGGAGTTCTACCAGCAAATACACAACCAACTGGTTGTTCAAGCGCCAAAGTCGCCGTCCCAACCATTCAAGTTGATAATCAGGATGAATGAGGCCAGCAATAACGTCGCAAACTGGGAATCACGTCGTCAATACACCGCTGAGGTGGGTAAACCAAGATTGGCAGCTACGCGTCAAGTATGAGGCACATACCTCTACCGGACAGACAATACTATCCGGACCGTCTGCTCAGATTCGAAAATCAGAATTACTGCTATTTCTAATAGTATGCTAGGCCAGATTTGCTGGTCAACTATTCGCCATCTTCGAACGATTGTATGGGCAACTAAGTATCAGTCAGGCTAGTCTAAGCGGAATGGTAGATCGAATGGCTCCGCAGCATTATGGACACGTACTCAGGCTAGACTGAAGGTGATCAGTCCGCATAGCATGCAGGAACAATTAGTAAAAGGGCGGCAATAACAGCTCCCAAACGGAAACCTCTACCAGAGCTTCCTCGCTAGCTATCAGGCCAATGGGCAAGCGGGATAGATGCCAAAAAATCTCTCTTGATGGAAGTATTGGAAGTATGCGCGTTCGATATGGCAAGAGAATGGTTTTCATTTCCCGTGGTAAATGTTATGCTATCGTCCTCTCAGGTTGTCAAGATATGGGATCATATTGCACAGCTAGAGTGACTAAGAAGCCTGTGTGCTCCATGTCTGTCCCACCGCTGTCGGCCTCTCCAGTGATCGGAGAGAGCATTGTTGTCCGACCTAGGTACAAGCGCTGCCCGCGATCGATGTCGGAAAGGAAAAGAGTCGAATTCGGGTTCTCTCAGTTGTATACCGAGACAGTCCGAAGCCCTCAGGCTTCGGACTACACCGCCACCAAACCACGCGTCTTGGGACGTCAACTCGACATGTTGTGTTCAAAGTCGTGTGCCGCCAGATCTCTCAAGTGCCGGCACCGCCTGAGAAACACCACATCATGCTTGAGAAGAGGATCGGGATAGAAGCGCAGGGTTTGGTTCGAAAGGCCCAGGATTTGCTTGACTGGAGACTGATGGAACCGGAATCTGCTTGGCAGTGATTGTAATGTAATGAGATCGCTTCCAGATAGCTGTATAGCAAGCATATTACAGCACATTCATAAGGTGTTTTAAAGCATAGTATAATCTTTGCACGCTTATTTCATATGCACGTTGCTGGAAGGAGGTATTTGGTGTCCACGTATGAGCGAGTCGTTGAGGCTCCACCTCTCTAGTCCTAGCGTGAAGAGACAGCCCTATGGGTTGAGGTTGAGTTGACGTGAAGTACTGGATGTTGATCAGATAAACAACCACGGAGAATGAATTGTACAACCAAAGGGAATGAATTGCCTAATACCTCAAAATTATGACTGAGGCTAACTCACAATTAACGTCCTCCCTATCGCCCTTGTTGTCCCCGGTTCCTACCCACCAGTAGATTGACAATACTTGGGATCCCAAGGACCGGCATGAGCACCATGTCGGCATATAGCATCACTGCACCAATGCTACCTCAACAAGACGTTCCTCATCCTACTGCCTTCATCCCGCAGTACCCACAGCTACCGCCGTCCCCCAATTGCACCCAACGAGCGCCGCAAGCGTACATGAATGTTGACCCTCAGCTCAACCACGGCGGCGGACAAGTACAAGCGGACCCGCGAACGCTGACGCAGACTCCTCCGAAAGGGAAGAAGGGGGAGAGCTCCAGTGAAATCAAGGCTCGACTGCGCAAGGCTTGCGACTCTTGCTCCATACGCAAAGTGAAATGCGACGAGACAGGTCCACCTTGTAAAGCTTGCATTGGCTTGCAGATACCATGCACCTTCAATAGACAGAGCAAGCGCCGAGGGCCTCCCAACCGGCATGCTGAGAGCCTGAAAAAAGGACGGTTCGATTTGGAGGGGGGCTCAGGACAGTCGCAACCAGCTTCACCAACACATGCAGCACAGACCCTGGCAGCATTCGCTCAGCAACAGGTCCTTTCGGCCGACTCAATATGCCCTTGGCCTGTCCTCGAGTCTCTCGTTGACGATTATTTCATATACATACATCCTCTCGTCCCACTACCTCACAAACCCACCTTTTACCACAAGTTCCGCTCACGCGAAGACATGAGCGATCCCACCTTCCTAGCTCTCTTAGCTTCTATGGTAGGATGCTTGGTAGCCAGCTTTCCGCACCGACCACGACAGCATTTCCGCGCTCATGGTATCGAACACGCTTTCCCAAGTCCAATGAGCTTTGTGGATCGATGTCACCAGGTCGCCATGCAAGCTCAAGGTACCGGATACTTAGACAGGCATCTGACCATCTATGATGCCATAATTAGCTATCTACAAGGTCTCATCTGTACCTATACCTACAATCAACACGGTACTCTACTCTACTTTAAGCAATGCCTTTCATTCTTGACAACGCTCGGAGCTCACAAAGAACGCTATGCGCAAGCGAAGCAACCTGAGGCTCCACAGGCTAGAATGATACCTAATGGGCATGCATTGGAAGGACCCCAGCCGGAGGGAGTCGATTGCATCCTGCAGGAGCTGAGCAGACGGACATTTTGGGTTCTGTTCGTTAGCATCAGATCTCTCCAGCACCTCGGAATCTCGCAATGGGAACTCCCAATCCTACCAGAGACGAAAGCATCGCCATACCCTGCTCTGCCATTAGAGGTAGACGATGACTATATCACGCCAACACAAATACTCCAACAGCCTCAGAATATCATATCGGAGCTGACTGGCTTCAACATTAACGTGCGAATTTACACCACATGTAACGACCTCGCCACAATCGAGCTTCTACACGGCGTTGACCAAGTTGTCGACTGGGACAGACAAAAGCGAGTATTGGAGCATTCCCTACAAGCGGTCAAACGCATCCTCGAAACCCTTCCTCCCGAACTCCTCCTCGATCTACAGCCTCTTGATACACATTCATACAACCAAACCTACCCACCTCCCGCTACAGCGCTCTCCGGACTACAGGAAATGGACTACTACGCAAACCACGGCTTCGACAACCGTCCAATGGACTACAATCGCATCAACGAGCTGCGAAGAATCCAGAACGAAATCCAAAAAGCCAATATATACGTCAGTCAGCTAGCAACCCGCTCCTACCTCTTGGAAAAACACCGCACCCTTTCCGACGCCAACAGTCGCAACGAAGAAACTACCCCCTCCTCCCCCAGCACCATCGCTCCCATCCTCAACGCACATAGCCAACCAACAGGCACCCCCACCATGACAGAACAAGCCCTAGCGAACGAACGCGAAGACGTTACGAAATCCCTCCTCGCCACCCTCTCTTCCATAACCCAACTCAACAGCGAACCCAGCGGTATAACCTTCATCATCAAGATCCGCCAGATCGCATCCACCCTCCTCGACCAACCCCATGCCCGCAAAGGTTCCCTAGCCCTGCGTGCGGAAGAACATCTGCGGAATTTCATGGGGGTGCTGATGAAGCTTGAGCGGGGCGATTTGCTAGGAGGAGGGGAAGGTGGGGATGGGGATGGGGATGAGGAAGCGCGGATTTTGAGATGTTGGAAGGAGATGAGGGGGTATCAGGCTAGGTTTGTGCAAGGGGGTGGGGTGGGGGGGTTGTGAATATGCCTTTGTGTTGTTGTTTTGCGATGAGGGCGTTTTGGGGGGTTTAGGAGGGGATTGATTGATTGATGATACCAGGGCTGGGAGGTGGGTTTGAGTGGCGTTGCTTTTTTCTGTAGGATATTGGGTTGTGGGGGTATGGATATGTGATCGCAGATATAGGAATCGTTATCTGAATCATCGAATTTGATCAGCCTGTGGCGGTTTTCTTCTTCATTTGGTAGCGCCGGTCTTAAAAGGCTTTGAAATTTATATACTATACACGTATGCTACGTCTCTATAAATGCGTATCGTCAGAAAGACCTCGATCCGGGATCAGTTTTCAATCAATCGCTGGTACACATAACACACCTCGCCCCATCCCCCCCCTGCCCTCCCCACCTCCCCACCCACCTCCCCCCCTACCCCTTCCCTTCCTTACCCCTTCCCCCCCACCCTCCCCCCCTCCATCTCAAACCTCCCCTCCCCCCCCATCTCAACCCCATACCCCCCCGCATCCTTCTCCACAGCATCATAAGCCGGCGGCCTCCCTCCATCCCTGCCCCCCTTCTCAACCTCCTCCCTCGACACCCCCTTTCCCATCCCCGCCATACTCTGCCTCCCACTCTCCCGTCCTTGAGTCCTATTTCTACGCTTCCGTCGTAAGAGTATCAAGACGACTGCGGCGGCTATGAGCGCTAGACCGAGGATGGCGCAGGCGATGCCGATGCCTGCTTTTGCGCCGGGGGAGAGGCTGGTTTTGGTGCTGTTGTTGTTGTTGTTGTTGTTGGAGGAGGAGGAGGAAGAGGGAGGAGGTGTAGATATCGCCTTTGACGCTCCCGCCGCGCTCGCTGTCGGTGTTGAAGTTGCAGAGAGCGTAAGCACGACGGCCGTATTCGTAGCTGAGGCTTGGAAGCAGACACATGCGCTGCTGATATCTGCGGCTTGGAAATCGGATACGTAGGTTGGTAATGGTGACGATGCGGCGGTGTTGGTGGGGGTGGGTGTGGCGACGAGGTAGGTGGGACAGAAGGTGCTGGCTTGGGAGGCGAAGCGCTCGAGGGCGCGGAGTTGGTTGTCTTGGTTGCAGGTTAGGAGGGAGGGTTGGCGGGGGGTTAGGATGTGAGGGTTGTTTTGGGGGTGGGCGAGGGTGGTGGTGAGGGTTGTGAGGAGGAGGAGGAGGTGGAGGGTTGTTGGGAGGAGGGTTGAGGAGGTGTGAGGGAACATTTTGGGGATGGTGGTTGCTGGGTTTGAGGGTGAGGATTGATGTCAATGGTATTGTGGAAGTGAGGGACTTGGCTATACGGAGCTGTAGTCTCTCATGATGATATGAAGATGTAGAACAGCTCCTCGCCTACTTGACGATGGTAGAGGCTCAGGAGAGAAAATGAAATAGACGGTTCAGCTCTAACAGCTCGTTTGGGAAAGTGCCAGGAGTGGAGCGCAAATGCGGCAGAACTGCGCCCAGCTGAGGATCGGAGCTTGACCATATGTGGCCCCCACATGCTGTCAGCTATCTGCGTACGGCGTTGCAAAGAGGGATCCAGACCTTCTTACGCCGTATGCACGTCGGCATGAAAGTACAATAGTAGGCGAGCGAGAGAAGATGAGACTTGAGAGCTAGAACTACGCGACGTGCGGACCCCTTGGACTTAAATTTTGGAATGAGAGAAACAAGTCAAACCCTGACGTTAAATTCATTCCATCTCATACTCGGTCATAACCACGCACTCCACTCTCGTCTTCCTTATGCTGCTGCTGCCAGAGCATTCAACCAAGCCCCCAACCTATACCCGCCCTTCGCGATCTGCAACTCGATATAAGGCTGCGCGCCGGTATAATAAGTGCCATCAAGCTCCTTATTCGTCTCATCCACTTTGAGCACATATGCGCAATTCAACGCGTTCGCGTCCTGCGCCCATGCCAACGCACAAGCAGATGCTCTGCTGATATCTGAACAGCTGGTCCACGAGGAGGCTTGGGAGGCATAGGTGCCGTTGTCGATGCGGGTGATGAGGGTGTTGCTCAAGCTGGTCAAGGTAGCGGTGCTATTTGGGCCGCCTGCGGTTTTCTCTATTCGTCCTTGCGTATTAGTAATGCCCTCAGATCCATGTAGAAGTCCGCTTCGAGTCCCGAAGGTACATACCAACCATCTGGGTATCCCAACATGAATGCAGATTTGTCGCTGCACCGTCCCAGCTCACAGTTATCTTGTTACCGCCCAGAGCCACAGCTTCGTCATGCAGAGGCTGCGTTATGTCTCCCAGGAAATGTATCAGGAATTCCATAGCCTCTTTTCGGTACTCGGTACTGAGGGTAGTGTCTCGCACGCGGGTGGTGTAGTTGGCGATGGCGCTGACGACGCAGCCGGTAGATTTGCAGTCGCGGGACAAGTCCACACTGCAGGAGGTTGGGGGAGAATCAAGTGCGTCGATGAAGCTGTGAAAACGTATGTCAGACTGTGTGAAAGGGCTAATGAAGGGGGAAAAAGGCGTACTGATATGGAGCGCTGAATCTGCCGGCGGTGGTCGCGCGGTAGTTGTCTGCCCAGCTTGAAACGGAAGGCATGGTCACGCCTTGGCCGAGAATGCTCGCGACATAGATCTTTCCGGCTGGTGTGAGGTAGTTTTGGGCGATTGCTGCTACGGTGGCATGACCGAGGACGCCCCAAGCGCTCACTGTAGGGGATGACAGAAGTAGAGCGAGCGCTGTAGTGACTGAGAAGTGCATCTTGATGATCGTATAGTTACAGGCTTGCAGTAAGAGACTGAAAGCTGTAGTCCTCCCTTATGGAGGATGCCTTTTCAGAACGGTAAGAGAACCCCCTTTACCACCATGGCGCACATCATGTTCATATAGCATTCCCATCTCCTTCGTCAGATACCTGCATGCCTTTTTGAGGTAGCGCCTGTCATTGCTCTCCGGATGCAAGCAATCAGGTGGGTGGATGACAGGCAGGCGTTGATCCCTATCTCGAGAGCGTCATCCCGTCGGTTCACCCCGTGCCCGTCGCAGGAACGGTAGGTAAAACCATGTCATTCGCTCCAACCAGAAGGCTGATATAGGTGCAATTGGCTTCCAGAAGTCAGGGTGGGATGCTTGTGCTTGGATGAAGGGTTGTCGTTGGTTGAGAGCTTTGACGCGCAGAGGAGGCGAGGCCCGAAATAGATAGCAACACGGCGCTGCTGCCTTCAATTGGAAGGCACAGAATTCTGCCAAGGCACGCTTTATTTTACGGACATGCCACAGACTGAAAGATATCATTTAATTACTATCATGAATGAGTAAACACTGTGTGATGAAGCCTGACGAACGCAGGCCCCAAGAAGGTCTATATGCCGCCCCAGCTAGCTTTTCCACCCCAACACCATGCTAATCATCAAACGAGTATGTGAAGAATAGAATTACGCATTATGGACTTGGGCTGTGATCGTGGGCTGTGGTTGTGACTGTAACCGTGATATAGATCGATGTTCCAAAGGCACTGAGATTTGGAACTGGGGTCGGACTTGGACTTGGCTCTGGAACAGTAGTTGGTTTCCCCATGGCCAATTTCTGATTCAAGACTGGAGCGCTGTGTGTGGGTTCAGCTCCTAGAGGGATGAAGTCTATTCCACCGCCGTTGTCGCTTGATGCTGGCGTGCTCAAATCAGGCTCGGCATGATGTGGTGACAGCGGTAGCGGACTCGTCGTGGGATTTGACTGCTGTTGCGCCAGGACTGAGGGACCATTAGCTTTGGCAGATGTCGCCTGGGGTGACGGCACACTGCTCTTGGCAGCTTTTCCATGTTGAGATTCACTGGCTTGAGAGGGCGACGGCGACAGGTTTGGAATTGAGAAAAGTGGTCCTCCTACATCTGTCGTAGCAGGTGACGCTGATGAGGTGACCTCAGATGCGGCGCTGCTGTGGGCTGGGCTGCCACTCTCTGTCTGCGCAGGCACAGAGCTGAGTTTATTGCTGGGTGACGTGACCCCTTCTGCCTGGGTCTGGGTTGTCACCTGGGGTTGGGGAAAGGATGACAAAGTTTGCACCGGTCTCTGTGCTGGTTCCGTGCTAGAATTGGAGGAATGTTCAGACTCCGCCATCGCGCTTGCAATCTCCTGCATGGTGCTTGACTGTGAGCTCTCTGCTCTTGTGACCGTGGAGGCCAAGGAGCTTGATGGTGAAGTTGGGACCGGTAGGGTGCTGGAAGTCTGCTGCACACTCCCGGTCGACCGAGCTACAGAGGCTTGGGATTTTGAACTTGCTTCAGAAGAGGCTTGGGTAGATTGTTCGCTGTTCGATACAGGCGAGGTTGCAATCGTCTGTGAGACAGACGATATTCGCTGGACTGGGATTTGTACGCTCTCCGTTAGTGGCAACACCGCCGAAGCACCCAGAGTGCTCTGGTCCGCTGAGACCAGCTGCGAAGGGATTGTAGCCGTACTACGTGTCTCTGATGCCCCAGAAAGCCTGGCTGCCGCAACACTTGGGAGTGCGCATTCTACAGATACGCCAATACTGCCTAAAGCCTTCGGAAGAGCATAGCATGACTGGCCATCAGGGCACGACTTCAATACGTAAGTCCCATCAGCTTGGCATTGTGCGAGCTCTCCAGAGATGCAAGAGACTGCTTGGTTGTTGTCATTTGCGTTGCAAGTCGAAGCAACGTTCAGAGTCTTGTAGATTTGGTTGAAACCCTTGGCCATTGGCGTGTTGCCCTGTTCCGCTGTAGGATACTTAACGCCTGAAGGTGCAGGCGTTGGAGAATTCGAAGCCGCCGTAACAGGTGCAAACGGTGGTGCGTTTGATGTTCCAAGCTGTACTATATCCTTCTTGAGGTCTAGAGTAGGCTTCAATGACGTTATACTCAGACCCTCTGAGAGGTTAGAGGGCTGAGATGGCGCAAGCGTCGGTGAGGAGGCTGAAGTGGAAGGCGAGCTCTGGTCTTGAGCGCTGGCCGGCTGAGTAAATGTTGGTAATTGTACGGAGGCGGAAGTGTGAGACTGAGTGCTGCTCCCACCAATGCCTGAGGTAGAGGCACTGCTCTCCGCGTTTGGTAATGTCGATGTGCCACCAATAGAAGACGTAGTGGACCTGGATGAAGGAGTACCAACAATTGGTGGCGGCGTGCTCTGTGAAGTTGCCGTTGTAGGCAGCTTTGGTACAGCTACAGAAGAACTTTCACTCATAGCCAAGGCGGATGAAGTAGCACCTTCCGCAGACGTCGACACCAGTGTATGACCGACCCTTGAGTCATCTGATACCATATTTGTAGAGGAGCTCGCCGAAGGAGAAGGTAATAATATGGGTGTCGAGGTTTTGATGTCCTCTGTGGTCGAAGGTGCTATAGACACGTTGTAGAACCTGGGTATCTTGTTATGGTGTCTGTGCCTTCATTAGTCATGGAGTAAGACATTGTCGCGGCGTACATTGACTTACTGCGCAAGACGCCGATGATGCGCCATAGGTCCTGCTGCAACGTAATGAGAGAAGACTGCCAGCAGTATTATTATGTGAAACCGCATGTTGAAAAATTGAAAACAAGGAAAGAACGTGGTAGTCTGCCGAGCACAGCTCTATTGGGATTATGTATATTAGGTATATAGGGTAGAAGCAGATGATGTTGTTTTTGAAGGAGAGTGACGATAAGAACGAAGAGAGCAAAGGAAACGTAGACAAGAAACAGCCACGAGAGAAATCGAGAACCCGCTTAAGCACGTAGAGGAGACCGGAACGAAATGGGATGATGATACAGTAACAGCATCGCGAAACATGCGTGACCAGGACTCATATAGAGAGGCTGTGGATATTTCGCAATAACAACTGAAACGCTGGAACTCTCCAAGATATCCATGTATATCAGTCTCAAAACAGTAACAGCGAAAAGATTCGTTGAGTCAGCGGCTCTTGCAACAAGTCGTACAGAAAGATGGAGAGACCAATTCCCCATGTTCTTGGATTAGAACATATCGGTTTCATTCGGTGGTAAAGTAAAGGCTTTGTAAGGTGATCTCTGGATGAGATTCGGCGGCAGTTGTTACGCCCTAATTGTGCCAAGACCCGTTTCAACGATCTGATTGGCTTAGCTTTCGAGGGTACTCTTGGTACATCAAAACAACGCGCTCAAGGCGCCCACAGCCAGATGACATGCGGCCGTTGAACGTGCTGTTTTGGCAAGGGCGAGGCTCAGCAGCGAGACCTTGAGGTTTGCCTTGACACAAGGACATGGTTACTACTAGTAGGTATGCCATCCTGCTTTTCAAAAGCCGTCCGGTAATGTCGCGTCGAATTTCCCTACCATATCATTCTAATTCTTGAGTTTCACAACGGTAAAATGATTCTTTTGTCGGTTGAGAGCGGAACCCGCCGTATCAGCGGCCTGCTGTATCATGCCGAACATCATCAGATTGTCACCATGAGCGAGTGACTCGGCGATGGGGAAAGGGATCTCTAATTAGCAAGTCACCATCATCCTCAATTACCTTTTCGCCGGTCACATACAGGGTGCAGCTAGTATGTTCTCATCTGGAATCCTTCAGAGTCTGGGGATGAGAATTTTCTGATAAGCCAGCCATACCTTCGAGCAGGACGAACCAAGCCATGTTGAGCGACATCGAGGATTCTCCCCCGAATGACCACGTCTGAATTCATTTCGGAAGACGCGTTCGGCGCTGGGATGTCTCTATTGCAGACCGAAGCCACTAACGCGGTCCTTTACTGCATTCCAGTACGTATTGATGGAAAATGATGTTACCTGTGTAAGTCAACTCGGAGCTTGGCTTTGACGGTCTCTTCTAGCCGAACACAAACTCCGCTGCTGTCAACGAATGATCAACATGTGCTTTCTACTTGCAGGCATTACGCTTTCCTAACACACAAAAGACTCTTGGCTAGAACCATCAAAGGCGTTCCTAGGGAATCTAACGTGAGTATGTAGTCGAGGATCATGGCAAGAAGGAGAGTGATCCACGGCCTACGATGCTGCGCCGATGTTGGCCGAGGTACCTTACAGTACGCGACGTTACTACGCTAAAGTGAATCTGGCATAGTGCTAGATCTCGCCAAGATCAGGCTTGGCACTGAAGATGGCCGGCCCCGCAGCTTTTTGACTGGATTTCCTTCTACACGTCTCAGAGGTACGCGTGTAGAAGACTCCTTGGTTCTGGCCAATGCAGTAAATTGTCGTGGAAATACACTGCTATCAGAATCATCTGCTGTGTAGATTTCATGGGGACGGGGATTTTACGTGTGCGGTTTAAGTCGGCTCCGTACTTTTCCAGTACGCAGTATTGTCGAAAGAAACGATCAGGACATCAGAGATTGTCCCGCTATCACATACCGCATTCCTCCTACCTTTACCAATCAGCGAGGGGGCACACTTTCATAATGGGGTTCAAGGGTAGGTCAAAGAGACAAGATTTTGGGACAATGCGGTCATTGGACAATTAGAGGAATGCCGGGCAATGATCTCTGCACGTGAACAGCTAGAAGCTCAAGCTTGGACTAAGGCAAGCAGTCTACCATCGATTGACGAAGCCTAGCCTCTTGTACAAGCCGCCTTACGCCATAGAATCCTCTATCTTGCTTTCCCCTCCGAGCCGTAACGGCTTAGGTGGACTTAGGTGGGAAGACCATCGATGCTTAATTGGAATTAAGCAATGCCTTCTTCTTCATAACGCACCATGACTTATATATATATAAGGTAATCTTTCAGTCTCCCGCATCCTCAACCAGTTTTCTGTTCCTTAACTTAAAATGTATTTCATATACCCACTCCTTGTTTGTGCTTTGGACCTGTTTGGTTCAACACGGGCAGCACTTTCTGCCTATGCTCCCATACCAGCGACCTGTCCTAGTACTCCTCTCGTTCGGACCGCTTCTGGCTTGTCTGAATCCGAATCAGCATACATTGCTGCCCGCAGTCCTATTGCATCTGCAGCTCTTGGGAAATGGCTCCAAAAAGTCAACTCGACGTTTGGCACTGCGAATTTACCAATAGTAGCCCTCACCACCAGTGGAGGTGGTTTGCGCTCTCTACTCATAGGAGCTGGAGTCATCCAAGCTTTCGACGCCCGAGACAGCAACACTGGCCTTAGTGGTCTCTATCAAGGGTTGACGTATCAGGCCGGCCTCTCGGGCGGAGGTTGGCTTTTGTCTTCGATCGCTGGCAACAACTACCCAACCATTTCTTCCTTGCAAACAAACCTTTGGACGACAGCTTTTCAGGAAACCCTCCTTGTTCCAGCAAATCTAGCAGTCGGACCAGCTTACGGCCAGATCACAGCTGATGTCGAAGCCAAGAACGCAGCCGGCTTTCCCCCAACCATCGTTGATGTCTATGGCCGCCTTCTTTCGTATCAGCTGCTTTATGGTCCCGACGGCGGCGTGGCCATCGAGCTCTCGTCCATCACAGGCTTCTCAAATTTCACATCGCACGCTGTTCCCTATCCCATCATTACAGCTCTAGATGTCGAAACTTCCACTGGAGCTTGCATCCCTCCCAACAATTCTGTGATCTACGAATTCTCACCATACGAATTTGGCAGCTTTGATGCGGGCGTTAATGCCTTTACCCAGACCCGATATCTTGGGACATCCCTCAGTAATGGCGTGCCTACCAAGCCTACGTGTGAGACGAACTACGATAATCTAGGCTACATCCTCGGCACCTCATCCGACATCTTCAACGAATTCTGTGCCTCTTCACCCAACGTCCCCCAAGGTCCTGGGACAGTATTCGCAAATGCTACCGCCATAATCAATAACATCCACGCGCTGACCACTCGGGATGAGTACGCCATCTACCCTAATCCGTTCTATAATTTCGCCCATTCTACCCTTGTCTCCTCCCAAACCACACTAACACTTGCGGACGGCGGTGAATCCAACCAAAACAACCCGCTCTTCCCCCTCCTCCAACCCTCCCGCAAGGTGGGCGTGATAATCGTAAACGACAACTCCGCGGACACATCTGACAATTTCCCCAATGGCAGCGAATTGCATCAAACGTACATGCAATCGCTCTCCGCCGGATTAAAGAAGATGCCCGTCATACCGCCCACAATTACAAACACGCATCCGACATTCTTTGGCTGCAATGATGCGAGCAAGATCACGATTGTGTACTTACCAAATTACAACTACACATACCCGAGCGGTCAGAGTACCTTCAAGCCGGAGTATTCAGCTGCTGAGACTAATGGCATGATTATGAATGGTGGACAGGTTGCGACGGATGGCGGGAATCAAGGGTTTCCGCTATGTCTGGCGTGTGCGGTAGCGAAGAAGACGGGGGGCGTGCTGCCGGCTGGATGTGCGGCTTGTTTCGCGACTTTCTGCTACAATTAATTGATCGATGCTACAGCATTGGTATCGGAGTGATCAGGAAATGGAGTTTGGCGAACGTATGAGGGGAACATCATGTCAACAGAAGAGACAATGCAAATGATAATGATACCAAATCATGAAGAAACGAAAATGCATGGTACAGGACAGGGCCAGACCTAACAAAGAGCGTCCTCTGGCCCAGATTTGCTACACGACTATGCGAATCGTACATGGTCCAAAAAGGCTTTCAAAAGTCTCAGCAGGCTTCTCGCCACGCAGCTTAGGCCTTCATAACCGCACCTTCGATCTTACGACGAACTGCCAAACCCCGTCCGTCCTACATGAGAAAAAGTCGCCTCGATAACGGGTGTCCATCAGGATCCCAACCCATGCGCTACCAATAACCACGAAGTGGCTACTAGACAACTTTCGAACCGAAAAGTCGAATAGCAAGGTACTATTGTGACTTATATAGCATAGTAACAGTATGATTGTTTATAACATAAAGTATGTAAAAGATTTAACATATACTGAGACGATGTCAGTTGAGATTTTGTACCTGATACAGATTGGCTAGGATGTGAGGTTGAACTTCCGCCTCGGCCGAGGTTAGCACCGAGCTCTAACACTAACACTAACACTAACGTTGCCGCACCCGGAAAATTTCGTCGGGATCTCGCTTTAAATCCCTCGACGTTCTAGATTCATCGTAAGATACTTACGCAACCGGTATTCTAAGCGCGAAAGAAATACCAACGCGTTCGGAAACACTCGACAGACTTTTTCCACCCACTTACTTACCTTTGCTAACTTACGTTAGACATCGAGGAATACACGTTTGGTAAATTTACCATGTGTCCGGAATATTACGGACGGCGGACAGATGAACCAAAATCTCTGTTGCACGAGTGAGGGATTTCCATGGATAATAGAAATATGAGTGTGGTGCAATCTCTGCCCTATCATATAAATACTCCCACCCAAACACTTACATTCCCCTGATGGATCAGAGCTGTCCTTTACATTAACATCAACTTCCATTGATAAAGCATTTACACGCTACCAATAGACGACTAGCTGATGCTTGCAGATACACGATATCCATATCGAGTAGGAGCACAGTCTCCCCTGTAACGCTGGCGGCCACCATCACTTCTCACGGACCAGCAGGCTTAATCACGCCTGCTGGCGAGCTAATGCAACCCACTCGACCACCATAGGATGAAGGTCAGTATACTAGAACATGAAGTGTTTAGCAACGGAGACCAAATGTGTTATTTCTTGTTTACCTAAAACAACATAACTTCTATCGCTGTCGAATTCCATTTATCCTTTTGTAAAGAAATCTTCGAGATTGCCTCATACTGATATCCTGTCTCAGGCTCGTCTTCTGACTGTACAAAGCTGTTGAGCTGCCCGACAACCATTAGCCCACCATCTATTCGACTGCTTCATCGCCGTCTGATCCATCGTGATGCATCCTTCTCCCAGTGTACAAACAATGGGGCAAGCGTTCAAGGCTTTTCGTTCTCCAGGCGCTAGGCGTGAAGTTGAATGCGCAGCACCAACACAGCGGGTGGTAAACATTGACCAGTGTGAGAAAGGCGACTTGGTCAACGATTCTGGTGAGAATATCAACACTTATACCGTCCTAAATAGAAGAAGGATCTTGGATCGCTGGCTGGACAAGGTTGTGGAGATCTCGGGCTCAGAGCCCATCTTCTTCGCCATTATCATCGGTCTCCTGGGCTGGGCATTCCTGGGGATTCCATTTGGCCAGTCGAACAACTGGCAGGTCGGCATCTCCGACGCTCAGGCCATCATCAATATGATTTTCGATGCCTTCCTCATGCGGCAGCAGCTTAACTCGTACGACTCGTTCATGTTCGTCTCAGCCTCTCTGAGATCCCGTACGAGTAGCAATAAGAGAATGCTCAATCAGCTCATTCGAAGTGGGAAGTACCAGAGGATTCAGCCCATGCAGTTTCAACAATTGCAGCAGACGGAATTCCTATCCGAGCTCCCTACGGAGAATTGGCTGGGCCGACTCTCCACTGCCGTCTCATCCTACATAGGTCATATCGCTACAGTGTGCGCTTTTTGGGTGTGCATTTTCATATGGATTGGACTCGGTCAATATTGCGGCTGGTCGGTCAAGTGGCAGCTGTACATGAATTCGGCCTCGTCAGCGTGGATGGTGTTTATTTTGGCCTTCTTGGCAAACATCCGCGAACGACATAACGTCTATATGACGAAGTGCTTACAACACATCTACGAAGTTGATGCCGCTCTTGAAGTGAGACTCCGAACTGCCACAGGCGACAAGATTGAGAACGAAACCGTCGTTATCCCTCCCCCCAAAAGGGACAGACTGCAGCGCGGAATCGACTACTACGCAGATCTCGTTGGTACTCTCATTGGGGTGGCAATCCTGTTCATTGCAATCATCATTTGGGTGGTGATTGGGCCGGCGTTGTCCTTCGACTCGAATTGGTGGCTCCTCATCGGCACGTATGCGGGACTGATCGGCCTCAACGACGGATTCGTCATGCGGAATGTTCAGAACATACTCGGAGGCTACGAAGAAGCTCAGTTCGTTCAGCTGATAGATGACGACAAGAACATGCTAGCTGCAATTGGCGTGACGCAGCTTGATGAAGAGCGCGTTGCAGACAACTCGCTCAGTTACCGACTCTCGGTTGCGGTGGGCAACGTCTGCTCTCATGAGATAACGGTCGTTCTTGGAGCACTTTTGATCGTGGGTTTAATCATTGGTGCCAGTGCTATGGGTTGGAGCGTTGCCGGACAGCTACTGTGCAATGTCCCTCCTAGCATCATCGAGTCATTCTTCATGATGATCCTGATCACCGGACACAATATCGGAGACGCCAAGAAGCGTGTTGACCTGCACAATGTTTACATGCGCCGGCTCAAACTTATAGCTTATGTCAAATAGGGGGGCAGTCTGCCATTGCGTGGGCACGTCCAATGGTGAACAAGAGCGTCAGGGTCGAGATGAGGATGAGGTGTAATTCGATATGGGACTCCACTCATGATATTGGGCCTTGCTTCAACACGAAGGTCGGTGCGGCCTCAACAGCCACCGAAAAGCGTACGAGTCTGTGTGATAGTGCAAGAAGTCTGAGTCTAACCATCTTGCAATCTTTGTTCGATTTCAATAGTATAGACTCACACAACAAGGTCCATATCCCCTCTTTCGCCATCCCATCATACAATCCAAGTGTGCATATACCATTCTAACTCACGCCAGAACGGGTTTAGATAACTATTCAATCCCAACCCCTCAAATTCCCCTCCCTCCACCAAAACACGCCATCCAATCCTTCCACCCAGCAGAAAAAATACCCCATCATCATCGTCCATATTGTTAATTCCTCACCCATATCCCCCAATTCCCTACATCACCCCAGCTTCCTCAGTCGAGCTCGTCACCATACCTCCTAGCATCAAACAAGCCTTAGCTTAGACACCTGGCTTTTCCACCACACTCTGTGCGAATTCCGCTCCGGCCACCGCTCGCTTCTCCTCACCTCACCTCACCTCTCCATGCCAGCCACCGCTCTCTTCTCATCCATCCATCCATCCATCCATCCATCCATCCAAAAATTATCTTTCATATCTATCTTAACAATTTATATACCACAAATCACCTAGTAGAATATCCAATATCCACCCTTCGACCGAGAACGAGACCAGTACTTTTTATGCTACATTTCTATCCGACGTCAATATGGTACTACTAGAAATTCCAAATCCCAAAACCCAGCACCTGCCCTTCGAACTCACTCACTTCTACTCTTAATATATATCAATTCCCCCCCCTTTTCCCCCTCCGGAAAATGTCATCCCCATCCCATCCCACCCCCCAAACACATGCTCAACCCCACAGCTTTCCCAATCCACACAATCCACACAAAGCGAAAGAAAAAGCAAAAGCAAAAGCAAAAGGCAAAAGTATATCTACCCAACACTACGCAAACGCCCAAGATATACTTACATACACAAACCCTGCGAGGCTGCGCTTTCATTCCACGGTCCTAACCTATCCTAGACCAAACTGGACTGGATCAGACTAGAACTAGACCAGACTAAAGCAGATCAAAGGATTCGACACCGATACCGACATAAGATCCTGTCCTGATGAGGTGTAGAATAACGAATGTGGCGAAAAACTAAGCATCTAATTCTGAAACTCCAAGAGGAAAAGTCGTAGATTGCAAGATTGATGGCGCGTGAGATTTTGGTTGGGGGTTGGAAGGGAAATTGGAGTTGGAGGTGAAGGGGGATGGGAATGGGGATTGAGGAGCGATGAGGAAAGGAAGGGTAGTTGAGGCTGTAGGCTAGGGGGGCTAAAGGGCTTGTGTGGCGTGTTTGTGGGATGTGATGAGGGCGAAAAAGTGCGCTTTTATGATTGTGTACAAGAACTCTTTGATGATGATAATGGATGTTGTCAAGGTATTCGATTCGTTCCTCATGGGCTGTGGGAAATAGGATAACTTATAGGAAAGTGATTGGTGCGATTCTCCGAAACGTTGTTCCAAAAGCATTTACCTACAAACACGACATAACGTGCTACACTTCACTTGAACTGATCCTCCGTAACACCTTTCCCCATCGCGCTGGTCGAGCTCACGCCACCAGTGACCATCTTCAACATATTATCCACATAGTTCGCTCCGCTCCACTTCTGATGGGTGACCACGTCGATCTTGCCTTCCATCTCGGGCTCCTGCACCAGCTCCCCGTACGCGCGCATACCGTGCTTGGCGAAAGCTTTGGAGAACTGATCGCTGATGAGCGCGGTGGTGTGCAGGCCGGCAAGGGTGATGAATTGCCAGCAGTAGCCTAGCTTGCCGAGGCGTTGGATGTAGGTCTCTTGCTCCTCGCGTGGCATGGCCGCTTTCCAGTTGAAGGAGGGGGAGAGGTTGTAGGCGAGTCTGTGGACAGGTCAGCAATTCGAGTTCCGAAGTGAAGACGAATAATTACTTCTGCTCAGGCCACACAGCATGTACACCGTTGGCAAATTCTTCTGCCTGCTTATAATCCGGCTTTGCACTCTCCATCCAAATCATATCCGCATATGGTGCGTATGCAATGGCACGGTTGACGGCACACCCACAACCACCTTGGTAGCGGTAGAACCCCTCGCGTGTTCTTGGTGAGTCCCAATCCCAGTGTATGTCAACGCCAGTCAAGCCTTTGGCAATCGCCCGCGATTCGGAGTTGCTCTTTCCTCTGACCATGGAGTGGTACTCTTGAACCAAGCCTGCCTTGTTGACATGGACGCCTGCATTGATCATATCCACTACAGCATCATCGAAAAGCTTCAAGCCCGCTTGAGCGATCCATTGGTCTTCGATGCTTTGTAGCTGCTCACCAGTCTTGCCAGCTTGTTCTGCTGCCACCATCAGGTCATTGAGAGGTTGAAGAGCCGGATTGGTCATTCCGAGGATGAATGCATGGTCTCTGGGGTCAATAGTGGATGTGATGAGCGTAGCAGCTTCAGAGTCGGTCCGAGCAACGGCTAGAAGATCGGTACCCATGATGTCGGCCTGCGCCCTGATGGCGACCAAACGGTTGATGTGCTCGCTGATGGGTACCAGGACCTTGCCTGCCATGTGTCCGCACTTCTTTGTCCCCGGCGCTTGGTCCTCAATATGTATGCCTGCCGCTCCTTTCTCGATGAACAGCTTTGTCAGCTTCATAATAGCGGTCAATCCTCCATGTCCAGTGTCAGCATCTGCAATGATAGGCCGGAGAAAGTCAGTATTGGCTACGCTGCCACGGTTTGCCTTTGGTGTAGTTATACGTTCTTCCCTTTGCTTTCGGTCGTGGAATAGCTGGGCGAGGAAGAGATGCTGGACCTTATTTGGGACCGTGTTCTATCAGTGGTCAGCTATCGTATCGTGATCGATGGAACGCATGTCTACCATTGGGTAATCTGCCAGATCAGGTGAAGGCTCATCGGTGGAGGAAGCCGTTGAAGAGCATTGCCAGCCGGAGACGTAGACGGTATCAAGATACTTGGCCATCTGAGTGATCATTGTTGGATCCAAGCATCCATACGTGAAGCTAGCGTCGCCATTCTATCGGTCCTCATCAGACTTCGGTCGAATGTGCTACTTTTTAGACAAGTAAAGACGAACCTTGAATCTGCCTTCGACGATGTTCCATAGCTTCTGACTCTGAGCATTGCTAGGGTATTGGATCGTCAAATTGCCCCTTTTGGCCACAATTTGCTCAGCGGTAAAGGGTCTCTTTGTGAATCTCCATCGAGAGTCGGTCCACGATCTCTTCAAGGCTTTGACATCGTCCTGGTATATTTGATCTTCATGGTCTAGAGAAGACATCGGGACAGCGAACACGAAAGGCACCTGATCTGCCAGGATTGCTTTCACTGACCGTGTAATGATCCGAGACAGAACCTAGGTAAGACGGTGCTAGCGGAGATGCGTGTATATATGTGGAGTGTTGGTTCACCAGGATAGAATACACAGAGGCCTCAGGAGCACCTTGGATAGTCACAATAGAAGCGGAAGGATTCGGGCAGCCGGCGGGCCTTAGAAGAAGAAGCGTCATGTTTGGCTGAACGTGGGCTTGCCTCCGGTCCAAGGGAGGATGGGGAGTTGGGAAACCTTCCTCGGCTTTCATATCATAGGGCTGACCGTTGTCTTCTGTGGGGTGCAGTGGTCTAACCACTTACGGAATAGTTTCGATTACGAAGTGCCAGGTACACTCCGTGACTCTATTCAACTGTTGCCAAGTATGGCAGTCGCGACCATCTGCATTGGAGGATTTGCCTACAAACGTATCCATCATCCGTCATAATGGTGGCAGATGACAGTCCTGAATAATGAACTGCATTGGAATATTTGATGCCTCGGCTCACATGTGTTCTATTTCTATTTCTAGCTGCTAACCGCAAATGGTTCTCCTTACAGCTGTAGTTTCGGTAACAATCTTTGACGGAACTTTCCGAATTCCTAGCAATGGCGACCTATCCATCTCTTCATACTGCATAATTCTCCAATCACTTTTGTCGCCGTCCGAGCCCGAGTCGGAACCCGAGTCGGAACCCGGGTTAAACACATGGAGAAGCTGCAGAAGGAACATCGCCAGGAGCAAAAGAATCTGCAATCCCGTATAACACAAAAGAAGAAGGCAGCAACGAAAAGGACCCGAAAAGGAGTCAATGATGAATGTGCAGACCTCGAGAGGCAGCTCGAAGATAAGCAGCGAAGCGAAATAGCTGCGTTCTCTGGGCATTCTGGGTTTACTGCAGTCGACGACGAGATTACTAACGGTAATGAGTCTGGCGAACAAGATTCACCAGAAACATCAGTAGTTATCAACAGTGCATCGGAATCTCTACCACTGTCTTCTACCTCGGCGTCGAATGGTGCGGCGAAAAGGCCTAATCGTCAAAAAGCTAGACTTGCTCGACGAGCTGCGGAACAGGAGACTGCGGCAGAGCAAGCCAGCAGGGAAGCCGCCAATCAACCAAACCTCCGCGATGAGGAACGAAGATCTATGCTCGAAGCCTATGCTTCGAGAGGTCTGACAGAATATGAAATCCGCTCTGATGGTCATTGCTTGTATGCGGCTGTCGCAGATCAAATGCAAGATAAGGAATTAAGCCTAAAGCAGGATGGCCAACTCAAGTCCGGAAGTCCGCTACCTGAAGATTACAAAGTCACGAGACATGTTGCCGCTATGTATATATTCGAGCATCCGGATGACTTTATTCCCTTCCTCGAAGGACCCCTGGATCAGTACGTTAAGACGATCAGTGAAACAGGGGAGTGGGGCGGTCATCTGGAGATCCTTGCACTTGCGAAAGCCTATGGAGTCGATATTAATATTCTGCAAGGCGATGGAAAGGTTGAGAAGATCGAGTGCGGAGTCGATGGTCCTCATCCGGAACTTTGGCTTGCTTACTATCGCCACAGTTTCGGACTTGGAGAGCATTACAACTCACTACGGAAAGCAGGTTGAAATTTAAAGCGTTCCTCCAGACGAAATCGACTGCTGTACCTCAGCTTCCGAAATGGAAGGAAGTCACCTAGCTATGCACAGGAGGTCAAGATTTGCTAGTGGCGCCAAACGCTGACCCAGTCCTGCCCTTGCCCAATCTCGTGGGTCCTCGTAGGCTGCCAGTGAGCAGCTCGTGTCAGAGCAGCAGTGCTTTTGGGACCATAAAGACCTTCCCTAATATGGCCTGACTGGTCATCGTACGTAAGCTCTTTGCCTGGATGCGCAAGATGCTCAATATAGACTGGTGGAGGCAGAGCATATGGTGGGCCTCCAATCTTGGGATCTTTGGCACTCGGGAACTCGATGCAAATCAGATTGCCGTCGTCCGCTAATAATTGTGACATTCGAAGGGCCCAACCAGGACGGGAGCTGGGTGGGAGAGCACAGAGAAACTACATTTTACGTCAGATACCGCCGAGTCGGAAGCATGCAATACAGAAGAGCCAGGTTACATCATTGAGTGCAAAGGAGTCTCACGGTATAGTCATATATTATATCGACTTTTCCATCTTCCCCAATGTTCCTCATCCAATCAGTGGCAAAGAAATCACCCAGGATGAACACCACTGCCCCAGTACCAGCTGTCTCATCCCTCACAGGATACTCGCCACCATGAACCTTCTGCTCTTCATAGCACCTTTTGACCGCGGTCTCGCTCACTTCAAGTCCGAAGGCATCATATCCGAAACTGGCGAGGAGCAGAACATCGTAACCCTTCCCACATCCTGGCACCAGCACTCTCTTCCTCCGCGAGATCCCAGCGGAATCCTTTGTGAAGCAGGAGCCCAGCAGGTCCTTTCGATCAGAGAGAGTATCCTCGAGAGCTGGGTTTGGCGTTCCACGATCCCACGGTAGGAAGTCTCCCTTGTCCCAAAGGGCTGACCATTTGGTTGGATGCTTCGATGCATCGCCCGCAAAATGTGACATCAAGCGGGCTCTGGATTCCTGCAGAGTCATGTTGTCGTTCACTCGTGATCAGTGACTGACTACCTTATTAACCGAAAATAGTATGAAATACAATTCAACACCTCTCGGACTGAAATGGATACGAGAGTCCACGATCCAGAGTGTTCCCAGGGTCAATCCTCATAAGGAGAACGACATCCCTTTCATACGTACTCCTGCTTTGTCACCGACGATCACCATGACAAAAAAATCAGTAATCAGGATGGTATGTTAACAATGTAAAAGGCTACCCCGCTACTTGCATCTAACCATGCATCCTAGACCTCCTAGCGCATCAACCCCACCACCCACACGATTCGACTTCCAGCCCGAGTTAAGCCACGATCACGTGCATCATACCCCTGTCATGACGCACGTTCCCGCTGTCCAGATCCGTCTCTACTCCACACTCATGTGTGGCAAATGACGACCGAGTATCGGCACCTTATCCTTCACCGTTCCAGTATCAATTGCCATAACAGGTTACGCTCCCCTCGTAAACAGAAAAAGCCGTTATCCGTCTGAAACGAAACCCGGTAGATCGCGGGTTTTCGCTAGGATGGGCTTAAAGTCCATGATGCTCACACCCTATCAATGGTCGCCGAAACCGACCTGCTCCTGTACTTGAGTTGGGTGGTAGACGGTCGTTTCCTCGATGCGGATACATCGTCGACCACATTCTCGATAAAGTATATCTGAATGTGTATAGGGTGCTGCCGGATTGACGATATTTCTTACTCATGGTGACAAATCTTTTTTGGACAAAACTTGCATATTTCATATCAATCTATCTTTCCATCTTAGCTCCCCCGTGAACTCATCCATTCGCGTATCGTTCCACATGTTGAAATATCAACACAAGCCCCATAGACCGGGCTTGAAGCTTGACCTCACCATCGTTAGAATCAATTGATCAACAAACAACGCACCGCATCAGCCATGATCGAAAAACCCGCCGCGATGGGTACACAAGCCATAACCCACCACGGCGCGCCCAAACCCGAAACCCTCTCATCCGATCTCGATGAGAAAATCTCACTCTCTTCCACCGCACACTCAAACCACAACAACACCAGCCGCACCAGCCCGACCAAATCCGACCTCGAAACCGCCACCACCACCGAAGAAGACGAAACAACCACACCGGTAAAAATCCCACGCTCCCAACGACGCGGACTGTTCGGACGTTTCACCCTTGTGGCCGAGGTGGAGGAACCGAAACACTACCCCCGACGCACGAAATGGTTCATCACCTTCAACATCGCCCTCGCGGCCGTGGCGGCGCCGCTGGGCAGCGCCATCATTTTTCGTAAAGTCCCCCCCGCCCATCCTCACCTCACTTCACCTCACCTCACCCCATAATCGCGATGATGCGGTTAACCAGGAAAAGAAAACTCCCAATCTGAACTGACTGACTGACACGATGTATGTGTTTTCATCCAGCCGCCCTCCTCCAAATCTCAAACGACCTCCACACCACCCCCACCATCACCAACTTCTCCGCCGCAGCGTACATGCTCGCCATGTCCATCTTCCCGCTATGGTGGTCCTCCTTCTCCGAAACCCTCGGCCGCCGCACCATCTACCTCCTCTCCTTCGCCCTCTTCCTGCTCTGGAACGTCCTCGCCGCCCTCTCGACCAACATCGCCATGCTGATCGTCATGCGCATCTTGGGCGGCGGCGCGGCCGCTAGCGTGCAGGTGGTTGGCGCGGGCACGATTGCTGATATATGGGAGGTAAGAGAGCGCGGGAGGGCGATGGGGATATTTTACCTGGGACCGCTGTGTGGACCGTTGTTTGCGCCGATTATTGGTGGTGCGCTGGCGGAGAGGTTTGGGTGGAGGAGTACGCAGTGGTTCTTGGCCATATATGGAGGCGCCGTGCTCGTCTTTCTCTTCTTCGCCCTGCCAGAGGTAAATTGCCCTCCCATTGAGAGAACAGACCCAGCGCTGACGAAGCGTGCGTAGACACTCAAGATCACCAAACCCCTACCATCAGACGCAGAAAGGGACCAGCAGCCAGCCCTAACACCAACCACCTCCCGCACCAGCGCCATCCACCACAAATCCCGCACCTACATCAGCCTCGCCCGCCGCTTCTTCATCGACCCCCTCCGCATAATCCTCTACCTGCGCTTCCCCGCCGTCCTCCTCACAGTCTACTACGCCTCCATCACCTTCGGCTCCCTCTACCTCCTCAACATCTCCCTCGAGACCACCTTCGCCCAGGCCCCCTACGGCTTCTCCACCACCATCGTCGGCCTGACCTACATCCCCAACAGCATCGGCTACGTCCTCGCCTCACTCTTCGGCGGGAAGTGGACCGACACCATCATGGCGCGCGAAGCCAAGAAGGCGGGACGCTACGACGACAAGGGGAAATTGATGTACAGACCCGAAGACCGCATGCGCGAAAACGCCTGGATCGCCGCCTTCCTCTACCCGGCAGCTTTGATCTGGTACGGTTGGACGGCCGACCGTGGCGTCTTCTGGCTTGTACCGCTCATCGCCAATTTCTTCTTCGGCATCGGTTCCATGCTCATCTTCGCCATGTCGACGACGATGCTGACGGAATTCATGCCGAAAAAAGCATCGAGTGGAGTCGCCGTCAGCAATTTCATCCGCAACATCTTTTCTTTTGTGGGCGCCGTGGTTGCGCAGCCGCTTATTGGCGTCATCGGCAACGGCTGGCTTTTCACCGGCATTGGTGTCATCGCGATGGCGAGCAGTGTTGTTATATGGGCGATGAGGAGGTTCGGGCCGAGGTGGAGGGTCGATATGGATAGGCAGTTGGGCTGAGGGTTTGGGGTTTTCGGATGAGCGACGTTTTCGCAACGATGTTAGATGATGAGAGACATGAGTCATGACTGCATCAGCGGTTGGCGTTATCGTGCGAGGTCAGGATAGGATAGGATATTGAGGGCTCATTAGATTAATATGTTGAGGGTACGGATACCATTGTATCGTTTCGATAATCATGTATCGAGATCACGCCTCCATTGATATCGCGAAGAAGGTTATTGTAGGGTTAAGCGATCGGTCTTGCGCTTGTTAATAATGTTTTTCAAATAGGCTTCGCTTTACTTCGGAACGTATAGCTCATGAGAAGGAATAGAATCGCGAAAGTAGAATATTGGACGTCCTACTTCCTGGGGTATTGTGTCACTCCCAAATGGTCCTCATCCCTTGCCAATAGGAGAGCTGCATGCGCGCCTTGCCAAACATCACTCTGGAGGAGTGGGGCCGTCAGTAATGTGCCTCCGGACACCAGAGGCCGCGAAGAAGATAGTCTGTAGGCCGAAGAGGAAGCCACGCCAAGCAAAATGACCCATACATTTTCCCAGCGAAGACCTGCGTGTCCGTACTTGATAGCTTGGGACAGCAACTACCGTAGCGTAGACAAGATCTGGTAAGACCGTATTCAGGAGGCAATCCTTCTTAGCGTAGCTGACAGCAGCAATCCGAGCGAAAAGATTGACGATCGCATAATAGCTGCTTAAACGACCTGACGCTTGCCTGTCTATCTCAATCTAGACACAGAAGAGATATGAACGGCATCATCTGTGTTACGCTTTCTCCTTTGTAGGTAGTACGAGACGGCAAAAGGAGTATATGGCTTTAGGATTAATGTCGGACTAAGAATCCCACATTTCCTATGAACGTCCGCCGGTCGATGGCTGCTACGGGCACTGGAAAAGGACGTAGCATCTCCTTGCATGATGCTGACATTAATTGTAGGTGATCTATCGCGGGTCTGCGAAGCAGCACGCAAGGAGAAATCATAATTGAGGATGGTGGCGCCTTGACGGGCTGGATGTGTAACGACTGTGGTGCGGTCTCCCCAGCTCTAGTGCCACTTAAGAGACAGCCCTGGAGATATTGGTATGGGTGGAAGGATCTCCGCAAATGCAGCCGAACCGCGCATTCAGCGCGACCATGTCTTTATGGTTGTGGACCGGTATTTTATCATTGGTGTGCCGTGAAATCAGCCCGGGCAAGCGTCAATACTAAAAGCGCAAGTCGGACACCTCGATGGCCCGGTGAAGCGAAAGCGCCCTGTGCAAGCGCAAAGTTCTATTGAGAATAGCCACATCGCGCCAGTGAGCATAAGAGCTTTCGCCGCTCATTCATAAGAAGGCTCATCGACTGTCTTTCTCCTGTTATCGGATACCTGATACATGAGATTTTCGTTCATCCCCCAGAGTTGACGAGCATGCCGAGCATCCCCTCGGTCTGCCATGCTTGTTGTGATCTCTCAACCTCCATGCGGACAGCTCGATGTAGCCTAGTCATGAGCCGATCAATCTGAGGGGACTCGCCCATGTGCGAGGAGTAGAGATCAAGGATGAGGATACCAACATCAACACACAGATTGACGTATCGAGGATTAGTTATGAAAGTGCACACCCACTTGAATATTGGTTGTAGAGAAACATCATCCCTTCCAGATAAAGCAGTACGCGTCGCCGATCTATGACGAAATGCGGTGAGTAAAGTCACAACGTCTGAGAGATATTGTTCGCCTTTTCTGGGTGTTAATACTTGGTCCAGAGCAGCCGCATATTTTCCTTTCCGCAGTAGCTCTTCCCATATCTTGGGTTTCTTCTTCCCTTTCGTCCGCCCATCAATAATAATATCCGCACCCTCACCAGTGAAGTCTTGGCCCCTAAAGCGCTTTTTGAATCCATTCGATTTTGCTTTGGCTTTCTTCCGGTCCAACTCTTCAACATTGCCCTCGATCAATGCCTGCATTTCCTTTTGCCTCGCCTTTTCTTTGACCTTCTGTTGTCCGGAGAGTCGCGTCTTAACTGATAGGTTGCCATTTTGCATGCCCACCGCCAAATGACGATCGTCTCGCTCGGTACCGGAGTTGATCACACATAGTGAGAGTATTGGCGAGGTATACTTGGATCCGAAAACGACATTCCATGCAGTGGTTTCAAAAACTTTCAAGTGTCCATCCAGTCCACCACTCACCAGCCTGGTGTTATTGGAAGCTAGACAAAGGGATGTGACAGTCTTTTGGTGGTTCTTGAGCACTGATAGTGGCCTTGCAGCTACCAAGTCAAGCACGGAAATTTGATTATCTGCGGCAGTAAGAACAGTCGTTCCAGAGGGCATTGGCAACACATCTTCAACCGGAGCTGCATGCTTGAAGATCATGACCGGGCTGGCCGAGGCTCGCGGATCCCATAGTCTTACTGTCTGATCATAGCTTCCAGTTACCAGTAACCCAGAGGCCTGCCCCGGCATAAAAGCCCCACTTCTAACATAATCTTGATGACCAACAAACGTAGTGATGCTTTCCTGACTTGGAAGATCCCATACTCGAACTGTTCGATCATCACTTGCGCTCATAAGTTTTGTAGATTCTATTGGCGAAAATTTCGAGGTCCAGACTGGCTGCTTATGCTCCTTCCAGGTTTTCAAGATCGCACGTGAATTGATATCGAAGACTTGTATGGCTCCGCTTTCATCTCCTGCAACCATGACTCGGCCATCACGTCTGATCTCGGCGCTGTGAGCGATATCATCGAACCGAGAAATTGTTTTGATTAGCTTTCGTGTGCGAATGGAGAAGAATTGAACTCGGGTCCCAGTGGTGACAGCGAAGAGATCCGACGCTTGTGCAAGTGTATTTGCAGGAGGTAGAGGCGCAGACACATGGGTGATTGGGTTACTTGACGGCGAGGGTGCTAAGATCTGTAAGTAGTCTAGTCAGCATTGCATGATTGTCATGTCTGTACAAGCCTAGGGACTGGTGGTGAAGGAGAGTCAATTTCGTTGTGCGATTATGTCTCATTACTCGAAACACAGCTTGCAACGATTGGGGGAAGACGAGTAACTCGAATGAGCGTACTTGGGATTTGAAGGTCTTCCAGTATGTTTGCTCTGGAGTGAGAGGCGATGGGCCTGGGGCGAGTCGGATAGGCTGGAGGGGAAGAACTGGAGCCGACATGTTGTGACTTCCCCGGTCGAAGAAGGTCTATATGGTGGACCTCTCCATGTACAATATGAGCTGTGATGTACTCTTGGCGAAAACTTTTTGATGATCAGGGTCAAAGGCTATCTCTCGGAAGCTAGAGCACTTTAGGTATAACCGATCCACTAGCGTATAGCCCTAACTGTAATTGTCTCCGGACGCAACGTACCTACTCTATCTACCTACGCACCTACGATACTTTCACCACGGCGACTCGTAAGTGGTACACCTGTCTTTCTACACTTTGCGCGGATTTTATACCACTAGTGATGCCTCAAGACCATTATTATGACTAGCAATACTTCGATATAAGCATCTTGCTGTCCTTAAGATTAGTTCTCCGACTTCGGAGTGGACATCTGATACCAACGATAAATCTATAGATGATCTTCATTCTGCAACTATAGGCATACCAGTCATGTGCGTTGTGACATATCAGCATGGGAACACTACCTGAGTCAAGGCTGAATCTCGCCGGATTCGGTAGGTGCACACCCTCCAGCATGATACTAGAGTCCAACCCTCTGTATCATGCCTGTATAAGTGAGCAAAGGTGATAGGCATAAGGATCATCATCTAGGGTTCTCCCACTGCCATGATATTTGCTGGGTGGCCTCAGTCCTTGTCCCTTCGAACGTTCTGCATATAGAGGAGCAGTCTCCTAAAAAGGTCAACCTGCTCGCACGTACCACTTCCATTTTTCAACTCCACCGTCAACTCTGCGGTCGTTCGTCTAGCGTTTTGAAGTTGTCAAGTATAAGGTCGTCATCGTCCTAGAGAGGCTATGGATACGACGTTGCAGTTTTCCTTCCCTATTTTGCTGCTTTTATTCTTCTTCCTCCCTTATTTGGAGTCGATTAGCAGCGAATTCCCTCTGACAAAAACCATAATTACATCACTAGCGAGCATCCGGGCTCCTAGACCGCTGGCGTCAATATCTCATTGACATGATTAGTTCTCAATGGATCGATTTCGATCTCCTAGAAGTCACCACTCCGGCTGTCTGAGAGCTGTGACCCACCCTCTGCCTTGCTAGACTCTCAATACTCATAACGTGGTATATGTGAACGACAAGTGCAAGCTATCGAAACACATCCAACATCTCTCTAGTTGTTATTTCTGGAGTAGATTGTGGTGTAAAGTTCCTGGCCTAGAATACTTGATCCCAAGATGTCTTTTCACGCTTTCTGCTGACTTCATAAGGGAAATGATCGGAGAATGGAAGTTCATAAATGCGTAGAGCAAAAAATGACCGTTTGCAATCCAGGTATATAGGCCAATGTGGTTGGTTGCTATTGTATACTGGCAACATGCAACATCTACGTCGCCGGAAGACCATCAAATGGAGGATTAGAAGTGCTAGCAAGGACGGCAGAGAAGCCATACTCCTGATCATAAAACTGTCAGTTATAGTCACTATAAAAGCCATTGAAGTTTTTGATTGCAACACTCTTCTATGGTAACGTTCTGGGGTATGATGAAGAGTTAAAAACATGACTATTAGATTTAGATGAGATCCCGAGCTAGGGATAATCGCATGCAGGAAGAAAGGAAGTAAGAGAGAGAGCAATATGCGAAGACAAATAAGCATCTTGTGCCTAAAAGTGTTTCAACTCTTCGATGAAGGCGCCGACATTCCTTGACATCCAATCGCGACTCGATCGTTCTCTTCCGGCAGAGATCCAATCACAGCCATTGCATGTGTTCAAAGTCCTTGTTCCGGCGGATGTAGAGTACTTCCCTCACGTCCCAAGTCCTTATTGACCTTGACGTGGCGTAGAATAGAAGAGGTGGGCCATACTATTAGGCCGGTCATTCCCTCGTCCAGTGCCGCTCGTATGTTGATCACCACCGTTGACCGAGTGATGACCATTTGGGGCCGTTGACAAAGGGTTCTTTTGTGCCGCAGCCTCTGCCGCCCTCCGCCTTCTCTGGTTCAGATCACCGAGAATGCCGGTGACCTTCAACTTGGCAAGTGCCTTTACATCAGCCGGCTCAGTGCTTTGTTTGATGGCTTCCAGCATTGCCCGCAATTGGGTAACTGAGGCGATGTGTGGACATACTCTTGCGTGCCCGAAGTGAGCAATACCGCAAAGATTACATTTCTCGGGTCCAGCCAGCTTGAGGGGACAGTAGCCCTCTCTGTGGATACTTTTGCAGGCGATGCAATGGCTGGTGGAATCGTTCGCTCCATGAGTGGCGTAGATTTGAGGTACTGGGATTGATTGCTGACCGTTGGGTGGCCTTTGATGATTTGAAGGTGTCGATGGGTTTCCTCTAGGTGATCGACTGACACTTGACGATGCATGATGCATAGGAGCGATATGAGGGCTAGAAGTCGTCGGATGGGGACGACGATGAACGTAGCCATTAGCTGAATGAAGTACTGGCGAAACGCCGTTCGGAGTGAGTGCTGGTGCTTCAGCTCGCCTGAATACTCCGCGTTCTAAGACGTGGTCAGCACGGCTCATCCTCAGACACTGATATGACCCTACCTTTGCCGTCCACAGGCGAGGCATGCGACAGTGAGGGGCGGGATGGACGCTGCTGGGGACTTTCTATCTCTGGAAGATCATTGATATTAGTTGCTTCAGCATCGTCTTCCTCACTTTCGGCTTCGTCCTCGTCACTATCATGCTCCATGAAATCCGTGTCGCTGTCGGTCTCCTCGGCGTCCTTTCCAGACTTCGTTTTCCGAGCGGGCGATGCGGTATGCTTAGCATAATCAACGTTCTAAGTAGAAGTAAGACTCGAACGTTTACCTCATTCAAAAGTGGACTTACTTGGCGCTTGCGTCTGCCTCTACCTAAGTCCTCCTCGCGCGCTGCAGCTTCCTGGGCGGCTTCGCGTTCGCGTTCGCGTTCTTTTAAGATAGCATCCCATATAGAAGGATCTGGTAGGGTATCATCAGATACACCCAAGCCTTCTTCAAGAGTACCCTTATCGTTAGCCCAGACTCGAGCAAAGCTGAACTGCGATTCAGCGGAGTTATCATTCGCAGTCGGAGTATTTTCGATTTGACTACGGTCAAGGAGTCTGTCTACGGAAGCAGAGTCGTACTTTATATCTTGAGTATCGTCGTCCTTGAATAGAGCATCAGTTCCGTGACGGAGAATAGACTCCACGTCTATGCCAGCATAATCGGCAGCATCCATCTGCTCTATCATAACATGATCCAAGGCCATTTTTTTCTTTCCAATCTGCATGATCTTCTCCTCGGCAGTAGCCCGGGTGGTCAGCTGAAAGACAAGTACTTTCTTCTTTTGCCCGATACGATGAGCACGCGATAAAGCTTGGATATCCTGGTGCGGATTGAAGTCAGGATCGAGGATTATGACAGTATCCGCAGTCGCAAGGTTGATTCCAACGCCACCCGCCCGAGTGGAAAGTAGAAACGCAAAGAGAGAAGAGTCAGGAGCATTGAAGCTATCAATCCGCTTCTGCTTTTCTAAAGAACCCAGCGTCCCGTCCAATCGTAAGAACTGTAGACCTAAACCGTCCAGAAAATCTTCTACTATATCAAGCATGTCCAAGAATTGGCTGAATATCAATACCCGATTTCCACGCTCTTGCAGCTTGGGTAGCATGACCTCGAGGAGCTGTAGTTTCGACGAAGCGTCGACCAGGTTGCGATGCAGCTGAGTAGAAGATTTCTCTTCAATCGCTTTGTTGTACACGAATGGATGTGCAAGGCACTTCCGAAGCTGCATCAAGATATTGTTCAGGTTCGCCCTCTCTTTGGGCCCTATAACCTTGCTGGTTCCAAGGATTGACCTGATGAGCTCTGGATTCTGGGCAAGTATCGATTTATAGAGCTTCTTTTGCAGCGATGACATTGTGACAGGAAGGATGATCTGGGCCATTGAAGGGAGGAACTTCAGAACCTCCGCCTTCGTACGCCGCAAGAACATGTCCCGTAACCTAGTATGTAGTCGAGCAATATTCTCCTGGGTTAGGGTGGCGTATTCTTCTTCCATTTCTTGCGCGTTGACCGAGGGGTCGAGGAATTGTAGCAGATTGAACAATTCCCGAGCATTGTTTTGCAATGGCGTACCTGTCAATAGTAGCTTGAAAGGCGCTTTTAGAGCGTTTAGGGCGGCATACAGAATCCCCTTGTCGTTCTTCAGACGTTGGCCCTCGTCCACAACTAGACCAGCCCAATGAACTCCACGAAATATCTTACGAAAATCTTCGTCCTGTGCTGCATCGTAAGAAGTCACCACGACATGACATCTTAAGTCTTTGCTCCCTGCCGGAAACAATTCATGCTTTACAGCTAATCTTCTAGCTTCAGCCGATCCATAGTAGGTGACCACCCGCAAGGATGGCGCCCAGTGTTTGATCTCACGTCGCCAGTTCGGACATGTTGAATTTGGTACAACAACCAGGCACGGCCAGCAGCTGTGGACTTGCTTCAATGTCGCCAAAAAGCCGATCACTTGAATAGTCTTACCCAAGCCCATCTCATCGGCAAGGATCGCATTTTGACGGTTGAACCACTGATAATAGATCCAATTGAGGCCTTCCAGCTGGTACGCCATCAAGTCGCCACCGGTCAATGATGATGGCTGAGCCGTTAGTACAAGGCTGTCTCTAAAGTTTTGAGCCCGGAGCTTGACGAGCCGGGCTTCTAGATCTCGTTTTACGGGTGGGTGGACGAAAAACCCCATGACATAATCGTCGTATGCGGCTTGGAAGTCTGCCCATCTCTCCTCATCATCTTGTGCTGGAGGCTCTGCCCACACGACATCTTCATAGCCAAGGCCCTTGAATTTCATCAATGCTTCTTTGACCTCCTTGATTCGAGCTTTGGCAACCTTCTCATTCGGCTGCTTCACCACATTCGTGTACCGAACGTCAAAGACAATGTCCGCGCGCATGTTGTCCTCTGGGACTGCTTCTCTGAAGTCCCTCTTGGGGAGGTTATTGTGGTTATTCTGCTTGGCAAAAGCCTTACGCATAGATGCGGTTGTAACACCCCAGATCCAGTCGCCTGGCATCCATTGGGCTTTAACGTATGGTAGTTTCTTCCATTTCACAAGATATTCTTGCGTATCACCTGGCATCATGTCGGTGGAGCTCCCGATCTCGTAGGTATCGTAATTGATAGGCCGCCATGCCACCAGCACTTCAACATCTGCAGGAGCATCCAGACAATTTTTGCAGGACCAATTAGGGCTATACTCGTCGAATCGGATCGATGCGAGGTTTCCTTCGCTGAGTACCTCGGAGACTGCTGTGCTGTCTTTAGGCGGCAAGTGATGTAGATGACAGCCTCGATAGCAAACCAAGCAGCGAAATAGTAGAGTATCAGCATTATTGATTAGGGAAGGTAAGACTTCAGTACTAGGGTCTTCGCCACTGTTCTCCTCGCGCTCTCTCTGCTCTTCCTTCGTACTTTTACGTTCACGAAAGGCTGTTGTTGTCTCACCCGGCTCATGACACGATGAGCACAGTCCTTGATCCGGAGCCATCGGATCTTTTTGCTTCGGGACGCCAATACATCGTCGGCATTGGAGAACAAAATCTTTCTCGTCTATCTTCGTCACAAGATGCTCACGTCCGTTGCGTGACCCAAGACATTTCTGGTGATAAGAGATAGTGCATCCCTGGCAGTAGACAAGAAGTCCCTTTTCTTCGTCATCCCCAGTCTCGTAGCAGACATCGCAGGTTTGGCAGTGACGCAGGCGAAAGTCATCATAGTCAGGTAACTCTCGAAAGTGCTCCTTTGCACCAGAGTATTTGATGATCCCCTTCGCTGCAGCTCTCTCCGGAATTTCATCCTCACCTACTTCACGCATATCGCGTGTTCTCCTGTCCCTTCCAGATCTTCTGTTCCCCTCTTCCACGGATAAGGATTCGTCTGAGGAAGGGGATTCGGCGCGTAATCGTGGACCCCGGAGCAATTGCCTACCCTTACGTGGGCCAGCGAGCCGGAACGAAGACCGCTTCCGCTTGCCGAGGTCAGTAGTCTTGCGTTGTTGAAAGATCGTACCGTCTACTTCAGCCTGAGTCGGGATGTCGGAGTAATTGACACTCTTCGCTCGTGTGGCTCTAGTACTTGGGGGACGAGTTGGTGGACGCCGCTTTCGGGGCGCCCTTGAATCATCACTATTTGAACTGATCGACATTTGTGAGTATGTACTCCGTAATCGTGATGATCTGCCGGAGTTGTTGGGCCTTCGCTTGGTTAAAGTGCGACGCTTTCGTACCGAATGCTTTGCTGTGGTGAGCTCGTCGTCCGAGTCCAAGGCAAAGCTCGAGATGTGGGTGTTGCTAAGGTCTCTTGTTCGCCTTGACGGTCTTGAAGAGCTTTTTGTATCCAAATGAGCTAATTCAGATTGCTCGGATTCTTCGCCTTCAAACCGGGCTAGTAGTGAGCGAGAGTTGTCAAGCTGGAAAATCTCGTCGAATGTCAACTGAGTGTTTACCCTGTTAGCTTGCGATATATGGTATAGGGCTGGGTTTGAGCATGGGTGTTATGATTGGGCAACAGCATAAACGCTGCGATATATGAGTTGACGATGCTTTCTTTTCGAAGCAAAATAGATGAAAGAATGAAGATGATAGTAGAGGAACACAGCTAGAGAAGATGGAAGAAACAGTGTACAGTGACGATTGCGTAATAGACCAGGCGAGTGAATTATCGGGAAAAGGGTTGCCATGGGGACTCACCACTTTCTCACTTTCATCATCGAATTGAACAAGATATTCGATGGAACCCCCATCATCATACTCTTCTAGTATTTCAACTACTGTGGCTGGATCGTCATATCGACGATACTCCCATAAATTCTCGAGGCGTGGGATAACGACCGCAAGGCCATTCCTCTCAATGAGATCCGGATGCAACGCTTCACCAACCTCGGCATCTGAAGGCGAAGGGCTGCCTTGAGAGACAAACAGAGGTGATCCATGCTCCGCAGCAGCTGATACACGCTGCATGTCTTTGCTCAATTGATTCTCTGGGGTGGGCGACTTGGGCTCCGTGGTAGCTGCTGGGAGGGTCGTATTTCCATCTAATTGATCGAGCGTACCGCTAGATCCCACTTCTGGGGACCCCGTCCCCATATTATCTAAGTCTATAGCTTCCTCTTTCGAGGTGCCGACACCATTCATGCCTGCGTGTTGTTCCGACATGCTTTTAGATCCCCCTATGCAAATCTCTCAATGCATTGACACAAAGTGTAGCGTAACTTTCGCGTCTGGTGGGGTACGGCGGAAGAGGTGCCTCGTATTGTGATCTTAGAAAAGGCTGTAAGAGAGCGTTGTTCCAACAAGACGAGGAGGGCCAAACGGGTTAGGACAAATGCCTGGTTGGATGGGTTGAGTGAGTGAGTGAGAGAATTATGGTTGTAAAGCAATTGGCTACAGTCAACGTTATATCGGAAGATAGCAGGTAAGTGGGACCTCGGAATTGAAGGGCACAACCGATAAAGATATTGACCAGGTAAGGAAAACCGTCGAGGTTGCGATATGTGATACTCAAAGTAAGTACTTTGGTGCAGACGTGCTCGAGCTCAAGATAGACGCGAATCCTTGTCAATTCGGATAAGTTTCCCTATCGAGGCCACGGATTTAACGTCAAGTAGCTGATCTAATGTTATATCCGTACAAGTGTGGCTAAAACAAAGTTTCATTGGAGAAATATCAAGAACCTTCCCTAACGATGCCCCCCCCCATGATGATCTCTAGTCCTACTACTAAGAAAGCAGAATGCCAACATCGAATCCGATGCTTAACACATACCAGAGTCCCCCTCTGCCCGTCTCAAAAGAAACCCATTGCATAGCAGGCATTCTTACCACAGTCTATGGCCTCTCAGCGCTTCCAGCAGATATCCAAAACGTAGCCTGCCTCTGGCTTCTCCACCCACGCTTACAGACGCAAGAATGCATGGAGCCAATCGCATCTTCCACTATACGCAAATGGAACGAGACACTTCGTCGAAGGAATCACAAGGACAGAGCAATTGGTCTCATAGCCGTCTCTTTTGACCAGAGGAACCATGGCTCCAGGGAGGTGGACAGTCTAGCCAACGAAACTTGGAAGGCCGGAAACGAGCGACATGCTCAGCATATGTTTGCTTCATACCGTAAGCCCCACATCTCCATAAATCAATCCCACTGATCCCACATCCCCCATGACAGATGGCACCGCAACCGACACCTCCCACCTCCTAACCTACATCTCATCCTACATCTTCCCCACCACAACCCACACCATAACCACCAACATAGTCCTAGGCGTAAGTCTCGGCGGCCACGCAGCCTGGCACTGCATAACGCACGACCCTCGCATAATCACCGCAATCATCATAATAGGATGCCCGGACTACATCCGCCTCATGACCGATCGTGCGCGTCTTTCCAAATTGGACTCCTGGACCAAGAGCTCGCCTCCGGGCTCACAATTCCTAGGATCGAGAGGCTTCCCGAAAGGTCTCATCGAAGCTGTAGAAAAGTATGACCCGGCTGGATTATTGCTAGGAGAGATCACATCACGCCGCGATGAAGTGTCTACGCATGCTCCTACAGATCTAGAGAAGAAACGGCTGATGCCATTAATGAAGAGCTCGCTCTATGGGAAGAGGATACTCAATATGGCAGGCGGAGCAGACAAGCTAGTCCCTTATAAATGCTCCGAACCATTTCTTTCATGGCTCAAGGATGCTACAGCTCCCAACGGCTGGTTTGGTGGTGGCAATGTTGTTCTCGAGGACATCGTCTTCGATGGTGTGGGCCACGAGATGAGTCCGGGTATGGTCAACCAGGTGCATAGATTCGTCATAGACACGTTAGAGCAGCCATCAATGGAACCTACGGGCAGAGATTCCAAGATGTGAACCCAAAGGCAAGGACCATCCATCTACAAATGGCCTCTTTCCGATGTAAGTGTAAGTGACATCTCATTGAATGATAAAATCTATATTAAATATGGATAGAGTCGTCTCTGTATATACAGCCCAAAAGAATATCTATAAAGATCCCACAGATGCGCTTTCCCTTTCCGTTCGCCGACTCAAAACGTTACCATTTCCCAAAGCGAATGTAGCCTATTCCCAAAGCCCAAGAAGGGGCGCTCCAACCTCGCAATGCTCCTAGAAATCAACATCTCAAAATCCCGTCCTCGCGGACGGCCCTCTCATGCAGTCGACACCCACAAGATCGCATCACCCAACACCCGCGTACGGCACTTCCCCTCATCAATCATCATTCATAAAACCAATACAACGTCGCATACGGTATCTCAATCGGTCCCGCCTGCGAACAAGTCGGCGGCGCCTTTCCCCCCGCAGTCTCAACCCGATACACCTGACACAGTCCCCTACTGACCCCCGTCCCCACATCCTGCAGCTTCAACCAATCCACCGCGCCATAATTCTGCATCCCCGGCGGTCCCGCGCACGCAGTCGACGGTGCAGGGATACCGCTCACCTTCTTCGCGACTATTAACCCTGTGGAGCCTACGTCGAATGTCGGTTGGCCTGCTGCGTTGAAGTAGTGGTTGCCGAGGATGGGGATGCGGTATTGGGCTAGTAGGTCGGCGTGCAGATCGGCTTCGATGTTGAGGAGCCACATGAGGTATTCGGGGAGGCGGTCGAGGAAGGGCATTGCTTCTTGCGGTGAGGGGAATAATTCTAGGAAGGGGGAGGCGTCGAAGAGGGTGGCAGTGGCGCCGATGGCGACGGGAGTTGCCCCGGAAGTGGTGCAGGTATAATTTTGGGTTCCTTGGCCGAGGGTTATCGCTTTGAGGGTTCCCATTGGAGGGGGGAGAGACGTCATGCCTGGTGATGCTTCCGTTAGCGGAGGTGGTGGGAGGATAGAAGAAGAGCAGTGTTTGGAGTTGCTTCGTTGGGGTTTTGGTAAGGTTCTAAGTAGCCTTTTCTGTAAGGATATAGCTTACCATTGGAGAGAGGCACGCTATAGCCGGAAAGACTCGGTGGTCCATCCGAATGTTTCCTAGAAAACACGGGGCCTTTCGATGGTCGAGATTCTATCCGCAAGAAGAGAGCAAAGAGGGTGACAGCCAATGTAGCGAAAGGAAGAGACTGAGAGCCGGCCATTATGGTGAGTGAGAGGAGACGAGTGCGTGACGGATGTGATTAATGCAGAGGATATGCAGCCAACCGTGTACATGCAGGCAGCAAGAGGAAGGATTGTCGAGGGCGAGGACAGATATGTCTAAAAAGAAGACAAATGTTGTTGGATGGCTGAGCTGATGAAGGAGGGAAAGAACGGGCTAGGGGACGAAGTGTGGGAGATGGAACACTCTTGCAAGGATTTCAGAGAGACGAGAAAATTAACCCTTCCCCATTATACTGTAAGAGTGCAACGCTGAAAGAGGGAGAGCAGAGGACATTGGAAAAGCTGCTACTATGCATCCTTTGTATATGCATAACCAAAAAGAAACCTGCCATCTCTTTGACTTCAATGCACTATTGACCGCAAGCGCTGAGAATGGAGAATGTCATAGTCCTTGGGGGCTGCATTCCCCTCTTTGCATATTCTATTTCAAGAAACAGATACAGAAACTCAAAACCCACGAGACAGAGGGAAAGTGGAAGGGAAATCTTGAATTGCCCGCCAGGACCCTTATACGCCGCACGAGGACGGACGATGTTGGTACGGGCCATGGCCCGTGTGCATAAGTCACACTCCGAAACCTGCCACCAGACCAAATGTGGACGGCAAGCTGCACGACTGTGGAAATGATGTTCGCTAGATCTGCCTTGCTATGCAGCTAGGGATCGATCCGCTCCATTGACTTTTGGGGGGGAGTCGCGCGTATGCTTGTCAGATCATCGGGGGGTTGGAGGCTTGGGGGGAGGATTGTTGAAGGCGCTTAAACAACGGCCACAAGTGGTCTCGCTAAAGGTTCCGGCCTCGCGGGTTCATACGGGAGTCGAAGATGAAAGCATGGCAAGCAGGCCCGTTTTGCTCTTGATGCGCAATTTTTACACTGGGAAAACTGCCGGCAATGAAAGATTCATTGTCATATCAAAAGACTGGCTTCGGACTTGGCATCCTCAGGCCCGGCGCCAGCAAGCTAGTGACTATATAATACTCAACGGCGATACTTTGAATCTCGGAATAGCTTGGTGTGTTTCTCTATGTGAATCTGGGTTGTGAACTCGATTGAGCCAAAGTACAGTGATAAGTACAGGAAGCGAAAATTGTCCCAAACTCCTCGCTAAATTGCTAGGTTTTCGATTGGTAGTTCAGATCGGCCGTTGGACCAAGTATTTCGCGAAGAAAGCTGGGCACTGCAGTACTCTGCCCTGATTTAATCCTCATTGCTCGAATCTTGGCCTTGATGCCATACCCTCTTCCAGGGCCCGTTCTCTCCGAATGCCCTATGCTTATCCTCATTCATGCCTTCCAGGATCTGAGCTAGACCACCGCTTCGATATCGTCCCAAAACAACATTCATCCCGTCCTTGCTCTTTGCTAGAGCTTCTCTGGTTCTCTTCAAGCCAATCATTTCGATGGTGCGTTGGAGGGATGATGTTGACCATGAGGCGAAGAACCCTTTTTTTGCTGGAATCTCGTCCTCCGAGTCTGATGAAGGTATCGAGCCTGCTCCGCTCACTTCGCCCTTCCTTCGCAGCGCCTTCGCTTGACCGAAACGTGATAACAGTGTGACCGTAGTCGTAACATCGGTACCTTCGTACTTTGTATTTTCCACCAGGTCATTGGTTGAGGTTTCAGGTGATGACAGCCCTGCGGACAGCCTCTTGTAGACCTGTTTCTCGCTAATGCTCAAGATTCCCGTCCATTCCAAGTTCTTAGTCTCTGTCTCCATCCATCCATCCTTTGCATCAACCACGCTCTTCTCAAGGATGTAGCTCTGTCCCGCATCACCGCCTGTGCCGAGAATTCCTTTCGGTAATATTTTCAACACTGCTGGAGGCAATTTCGAGCGCTTAAGATGTAGTCGTGTAGTACTGAGTCTTTGTGTAACAGGGTCGAAGTGACGATCAATGACATCAGTGGAGAGCACGTGAGTAGCGTAAGGATTGGGGTAGCGGAGGAAGTAGGCGAGGCTCACGGCGGGAAAAGGGTAATCATAGTTGAAAGAGCTTTCATAGAACTTGACCATGATCGAGACAACGATGTGGTAAACGATTCCATGGAGGGTTGTTGATGAATATTGATGAGAAAGTGTCGCTGTTTCCTCCATCATTCAAAAGCGGTTAGATAGAACTCCGACCCGCGGCGGGACGGGATGTCGGAGCTTGCGAGTACCGATGCTTGTCCAAGCTCCCTCAAATCCTTCAAGCAGTTATTAGTTGCGCGCTTGACTACCTTTTATGTCTATTGATGGAGCCAGACTTCCGAGTCACCTAGCTATCTCCTTGGATTACATATCTCGCATTGATTGAGCATTTTGCAAGTTTACATATATTAACCTAAGCCGTCTCCTACCAAACCCAGGCCATTGCCTATATCAATCTTTTCATTTCAGCATGGCATCAATCGCAGAAGTCCCAGATGAGCCTGGACAGCCTCCGGCTTTATCTGCACTTTCACTCGCCAAACAGGCACAAAACACGGAGAAGCAGACCCCGGACTCTCAGACCAAAGAGCAAATCATCACGCCATTCAACGTGTCTGGAGGGGTAGACGCGGAGGGCAAGCCTGTAGCCATCGACTATGACAAGCTCGTCGACAAGTTCGGCTCTACAAGGATTGACACCGCCATATTGGAACGAATAGAGAAGCTCACAGGAAGACCTCCCCATCGATTACTACGCCGAGGAATGGTCTTCAGTCACCGCGATCTCAATATTATACTTGACAAGTATGAGCAGGGTATCCCATTCTTTCTGTACACTGGGAGGGGGCCTAGCAGCGACAGCATGCATGTAGGACATTCAATCCCTTTCGAATTTACCAAGTACGTGGGAGAAAATCACCGGTATCTAAGGATGTAAGGCTCTGATCCAAGTGTACTAGATACCTCCAAGATGCTTTCGATGTACCTCTGATAATCATGCTTACTGACGACGAGAAATTTTTCCATTCTCCAAAGCTATCCCAGGAGGAGTGCCACAAGTTTGCCCTCGCAAACGCCATGGATATTATAGCAATCGGCTTTGACATGCAAAAGACATTTATCTTCGCGGATAGCGAGTTCATCTACGGTGGTCAAGGGGCTGCACTTGGTTATAACATTAATGAGATGGGCAAAAAGACAACGAATAACCAGATCAAAGGGACATTTGGATTTAGTGGAGAGTAGGTCACGCCATTGGTCTCGAAACCCACCTGACGTAAATGCTGATACTGAGCTCAACAGCAATAACATACTCGAATTCGCCTTCCCAGCTACACAGTCAGCGACTTCGTTCGCTACATCATTCCCTTTCATATTTGGCTCCAACCCCAAAAAGATCACTAAAATCCCCTGTCTTATCACCTGTGCCATTGACCAAGATCCTTATTTCCGCCAGTGCCGTGACAATGCCCCGCGCATCAAGCTCCCTAAACCAGGAGTACTTCATTCCGTCTTTCTACCATCTTTGCGCGGGTCTGACTCGAAAATGTCGGCTTCCGATGTGGATTCCAGCATCTATCTCAACGACACAGACAACCAGATTAAGAAGAAAATTGGCAAGGCCTTCTCGGGGGGCCAAGACACTAAAGAAGAACAGGAAGAAAAGGGTGGCAATACGGCGAAGGATGTGCCATTCCAGTATCTCACATTCTTTCTTGAGAGCGACGAAGAATTAGCGTCAATCAAAGAACGTTACGAGGGGGGAAAGATGCAGAGCGGTGAGATGAAAGCGATCGCAACGCGAGAATTACAGGCATATGTGACAGCATTCAAAGAGCGGCGCAAAGCAGTGACTCCAGAAATTAGAGACGATTTCATGCGAACGACGAGGCGGCTTATCTTCAAGGGTATGCCGTCCGACGAGGAGCGGGAAGCGTTTTTAGAGGGGCAAAGGAAGGTAGTGGAGAAAAGGTTTTCGGAGATAGATGATGAGCTAAAGCAATTGCGTAGTCGAAAAAAAGCTGATTGAAGGCAGGAGATTAGACCACGGCGTTCGCCTATTGAGCTCTTGCAACGCACCCACTACGTTACGACTCATTTCCACTCCACCAGTTATTACGTGTGATTCTGAAAGCTGCTAACCTCAAGCGACGGGGACTGAATCTTGGGCTTGTTGACTCCTAAAACATAGATCCTTGCTCCACGCAACCAGCAGACTCCAACTCCATCCCCAACTCCCGACTAAAGTCAACCACCTCCTCCATCTTACCTATCCCAAAACAAAATCATCCCAACCCAAGAAACCCAACCCAACAAACCCCACCCTCCAAAACCCCATTCAGCGATCTACCATAAAAACACCACCATCAAACTCCTACAAATCTATTCCATTCACAAACCCCCCTTATCTCATCACCAGCACGTACTTATAGAGCTTCACCGTAGTAAATTACGTGGCTACAAACTCGGTGGTTTGGTTGGCTGAGCTTTGTGTTGATTGAGTGAGTGGTTGGGGATTGGGAAGTGGTACTACGATTACTGGTTTGTTCTTTGCTGGTTGTCAGTTTTAGGGGGAATTTGAGATCGTTATAATGGGTGTATGGAAATAGGGGGTCTGTTCTTTGGGATGGGTAGGTAGGGGTGTGAGATACGGATGTTGAGGGGTTGACGTTGGCTGGTGTTTGGAAATAGTGTTATTATAATATGGGTACTTGCCCAGGCGTATGGCCGCCCTATCGCCTGACGAGACCTAGCCTTTCGTCTACTTCATGGGTTATACATCTCGATTAATCTCCTTGGGTCCGTCACCCTGCTGATCTCTCTATCATACCTTCCCTCTCCATTTCTCTATGGTGTATCAAAATCCCCTATTCTAGAAACCTGGAAACTCTAAGCTAGTTATCTAACGTGTCACTCAATTATTGGCAACAGCGCTAGAATAGTTTTCGTCATTCTTTGGTTGATAGTGCTGGATTCAGTGCTCTGGCGTTTGTCGATCCCCTTCGTTTCTACTACCGTTATCGAAGTGTCGCCTTCTCTTGCATGTAATTCTGATGGTAACTTAGAAATCAAGACAAGTCCTAGAGTTGGGATATGCTATGCTCTTTACCATCTTGTCAGAGTGTTCGCGCCGCGACTATCAACACTGCCGGCGGAGATTGGTGAAAAGCAGATGTTTCTTGTTGATGCAGTGTTTGGAAACAGCATTGGAATGATGTGGCTTCATAAGTGTCCGTCTTTACCGACCGAAATTCCTCCAACGATACCGAGATCTCAACTTAGATTTGGGTCTCAAATCGATTGCCTGATATTCGAGTCATAGGCGGTTTCATCCCATGTGCTTCTAATTTCTCGTTGCGAATTCTGCAGTGTTCTTCCTCTTTCTCCCTGCTATTGACCAGAAGATAAAGCCAGAAAACCTTACCAGCAACCTCAAGACGAGAGCGAGGTTTGGTCAGGCAGCCAAGTTCTGACAGGGGAATTTCATCTTCATCCAGTTTCGTTGTAGCCACACGCGACCATTCCTGGACTGTCGTTCCAACGAGCGTAGACTTCTAAACCTTGCTAGAACCTAGCCCAGCAATCATCATCCAGGCGCCGGACGTAGGATGCAATTTGAGGTAATCGTCAGTCGCTAGAAGACCTTTCGCTTCTTGAGATCTGGGGAGGGCTAGGAGAATGTCCACATTGCGTTTAGGCCATTCGGATTTGCTGATCCCCTGCCTACCATCTATCTACCACATCCGACAAGATATGGACAAACCCGCCACCGAGTCGTACCTCTCCGACTGCGAGCACTCTAGTGCCTCGGGACACAAATGACACGACTGGATCCGTTGAGCCGTACAAGGCGATCAATGGCCCTCCTTCAAAGAGTCAAGCTCGACATCAGCCAGCCACATTCTGAACCTTTCGTCAGAATAAATCACATCTTCCGCATATATATATCTTCGCTGGGTTGTTCCTCTCCACGTCGCTTGTCAAATACATCCGCGTCCTGTAGCGGAATAGGACCTTCCGGCACGGTCAGGCCCGAGCCATAGTGACTCACGCCGACGGCTCAGTCAATGTTAGTATCACCCTTCCCGGCCCTTGAAGGTCGAAGCTGGACAATATATCAATTTGTGGATTCCTTCCGTAAGCTTTTGGTCCTTCCTGCAAAGCCATCCGTTCGTGGTGGCCTCGTGGTCGCACGAGGCTCAAGATCGACTAAAGCTGTTTGTAGGACCTCGTGGGGCGCTGACTCGGGACCTTTTCTACCACGCTCAGACGGCCGAGAAGGGTGCGACATTACGTTCCCATAGGGTGATGTTCAGCGGCCCTTACGGGGTTATTAGCTTATGGACAAGCTCTCAGTAAGGGTGGAGCTGAGTATAACTACGGCTGCGGTCCCAGCAGGCAACAGAGGGAAATCCAACGTCTGTCTAGTCTTTGGGTCACTGCTGACTTTCGAGATCTCACCGACGTACTCTTTCTTTTGTTCAACCCGGGCATCGGCCTTCACGACTCGACCCGATTGCGTCGTGCAGCTGCCTGGCCTGTCGCAACTCTTTTGGAAGAGGTTTCTTCATGAAAAAGTCGCTTCGATCTATAAAGCGCACTGTGTTTTGTGGCACGACGGCGCCCACCATATATTCTCTGGATCTCAAAACGGAGGACCCACCCGGCTTCCCCATCTCCGACAAGACCTTCGCCCTCCTCCGTGACTTCCTCCAGCCAGACTCGACCTTGACACTCGAGTTTACCGCCAGATCGGTCGAAGACTTTCTACCGGCTAAAGCGCTGCTGTCAGAAGAAATCTCCGACTTTGGCGAATCTTGCATCGAAGTCGCCGAGCAGATACCCTATCATCATATGTCTCAGCTCAAGCTCGCTGGTCTTCTGGAGTACCTCGCGAATTCCCCTAAGCTCGGCCAGCAATACGATTCAAAGGTAAATTATATCAGGCATCTCCGCTTCCGAATATCGATCATCGTTGACGATTCAAAAAGGACATAACAAACCAGTATGTCCGGTACCAGCGCCTAGGCGAGTCACTCAGGGAGTCGCTGAATGGTACGTCCTGCAATTTACCCCTACCTCAACCCCCATTCCGGGATGCAGCAAGCCTAAAACCACTGATTTGCATCCACAGGCCCCGACAAAGAGAAACCACGCAGTTACGTCAACTTTCACGCCTTCGCCGCCAATCTTTTCGAACGCCGTATCTTCTCCACCAGTCCCACGTGGGCCATATGGGCCCAACGCAACGCACACGAAGGCCGTAACGCTTCCAGAGGCGTGGAGGGCGTTCCAGATGAGATTTACGTACTAGCGGGCGCACAGTGGATCTTTTGGTATGGCCAGACCTTTTTCAAGCAAGTTATTTTCCCGGGGGAGGTCTCCGATCGGGATTTGGGCATGTGGTCCCCGGGGCCGCTCTATGATGGTAAGGCATATCTCACTATGGACAGATGGCATTTCTGGAAGGATGGGTATCGTGCTGTGGCTAGCGGTGGCAAGGAAGAGGAGAAAGGGTATAGTCAAGAATGTAGGAGCGTGGCGGCGAAGGCGGCGGGGCTGATGGATGCATTGGAGAAGAATATGACGTTTTGAAGGATCTTTCATTTTCCATTTGCCATTTCTGTCGTTTTGTCTATTAGCCTGCTTGTTTCGTGTGTCGTAATGGCTTAGCGTTTGCGTGTTTTCGGTTTAAGTAGGAGAATCGTGCAGCCAAGCATCGTTTCCAACATCAGCTTCAGTCTCCCAATTATGGCAACAAATAGCTCGGAGAATGAGGGGCCAAATGAAGCGCCGCATAATCAACTTGCCAGTGCCGAAAAGTTTAACGATGCAGCGTTCGACGCTGTAGAAGCGAACGATCTCCATGGCCTCAAGAGTATACTTCAGCAATGGCAGTCAGATGCATCGGTAGAGGGTCCATCCACCGATGAAATATATTATCTGCTCCCCAAAGCTGTCAAGGGCACAGGCAACCCAGCAGTAGTGGAGTATCTTTTATGTCAGGGCGCAACCATCGACGATCACATTACAAGTATGACGACCTCGAAAGAGCTTTTCGAGTTATATATCAAGCACGGCTGGAAAGCCAATGAAAACATCCTGGCATCCCACCTCTCCCAACCAGATCTAATCTCCTTCTTCATCTCCAACGGCGCCGATCCCAACAGCGCTCTTGCATCAGCAGCGCTCCGTGGGCCCCTCAAAACCGTCAAATTACTGCTCTTTCATGGTGCATCTCCCGTGCAAAACAGCGTTGCCTTAAACGCTGCCGCGCAGGGATCTGTTCCAGATCGTATTCCCGTCTTGGATTGTTTACTGGCTCATGGAGCCGACATCAACGGAATCGCGGACGATTTCATGGGACCATCAGAAGCACGGAGAGCCGGTAGGAAGGGTACACCTTTGCATACAGCGGCGAAATGGGACCAGAGAGAGCTCATGAAGTGGTTGGTGGAGCATGGTGCTGATCCAGAGGCTAAGAATGAGCTTGGTGAAACGCCAGCCGAGTTTGGCAAAAGGTTTGAGAAGGATGGGCCCGAGAGGAGTGTGAGGATACGGCGGGCAATTATTGAGAAGCATGCCGCAAAGAAAGAAAAAGAGGAAAGAGATGGTATCGATGGGAAGACGTGAATCTGGAACCGATGTCATGCCCCCTGAAGCGCAGAATGGCCATGAAACTTTCATTGTGAAAGACCCAGTCGTCTCTGTAAATGATATATATAGCACTAGCACTCGTCAGCTTCTAAATGCTCTCGAGCCGAAAGTCGTTCGTTTGTAACATCCATTACTCCCTAACCTCTACCAAATTCGTGTCTCGAGCTAACAAGATACCATTCATGTTCATGGCAACTCAAAGTCCTGGCAACTCAAAGACCTGACGCCTACTTTTCTGTAACTTGTAGTGCAACCGACCGGCCAGATTCGGGTCTATAGAAGCGCAGACTGTGTCCTTTCCCGCTATAGTCGGGCTGAGAACCAATCCGACTTTCAGTAATGGAAAACGACAATCCCTAAGTGGCACGAGTGGGTATAGCGTAATTTGGCATCAAGTTGATCCTGCTTCTGCCGATCCATCTCAGCCCCCAGGACATCATGGATACAATTCACACTGTTGGGGACGCAACATGTGCGCGTACCTGTTCTGAGAGCGCACGTTGCTAGAGATTGCGGTTACCGTAAATTCTCATCTCCCCCTGCTTCTGATAACTGTACTACTCCTCCTCCAAACTCGCCCTAACATCAGCCCTGCACCTCTTCCGAAATTCTTTCGGATCCTCCCTCCACATCCGTGCGGCCTCCACGTTCGCAGGAATCTCCACACACAATAATATAGTCTCAGGCCTCTGGACAGGCGATACTATTAGTTACATATCCTATTTATTTAAGTCTAAGAGGCGGAATAGTCGTTAGAAGAATTCACCCCCTTCTGGTCCAAACTTACTTCTGGTCCACGCCCTCCTGTTCCACAACGACCGACTTTCTCAGTTTGGTTTCGCTGTAAGTATTATAGAAAACCATAGACTGAATAGTTCTTACACTAAAATATTTCATAGAATCAGCCTGGTTAAGCATCTATAGCAGCTCTCGTTAGTAGGCCTGAGAGTACCCTGGAGCTAGGCCCGGGAGTCCGGAGTTTCGAAGGCTCCGGGCCGCTAGCCCCTTGGGGCTGGACCAGAAGTAAGTTTGGACCAGAAGTAAGTTTGGACCAGAAGGGGGTGAATTCTTCTAGCGGGATTACTTTAAGGGTCTGAAATTTACGTTGATTCTTGATTAAATCTACGAAGGTCCTTTTTATATTACACCTATTAAGAGAAATTATAAATAGTAAAGAAAACCCTTAGAGATATTTTATCAATTTAATTTACGACGTAATTAAAAACTACTACTATAGATATAGTATTAGCGTATACTACAGAAGGTTTCTATAGTTACCTTGTTATTCCTTAATAGAATCCTTAATAGAAAATTAACTATTCTACCTATAATTATTCTACCTATATTAATTAGTAGTAATACTAGAAGTATTTATCTTTAAGGTACTAAATAATTACTTAGAAGTACTAACTACTATTTATAGTATTAACGCTATCTTTATAATACTAATAATCCCCCTCTAAGTCCTCTAACCCCTCTAAGTCTTATACCTTTAGTAAGTACTTCTATAACTAAAAGTATCCCTTATACTTTATAATAAGGGCCTTATTCTATACTAATCTAAATATAAAGTAGTTTAAATTAGAAGCCTTTAGTAAATACCCTTATATTATAGCCCTCTAAGTTATATAACTTATTTATACTCCTTCTAGTCCCTTCTTAGGAATAAAGCTCCTTCCTATTTAAATTATCTAAATAGTTATATAAGTTATTTACCTACTTTACTTTTTTATTATAACTCCTATAATAATTATAATAGCTATTAATACTATTAACTTATAAAGTAGCTACTATTAAAGGCTCTAATAATATCCTATCTATTTTAAATATAGCTGCTTTAATCCTATTAGCTATCCCTATACCTTTAGATATTATTACTTAAGCCTACTTAATATCTAATTTCTTTAATATTAGGTATTAGTATAGCTAGATTATCTAGAAGGTAACTTATAGGGTTATCTATTTTATTACCTCTAAGTATAAAAGACCTTTACCTCTCCCTTATAAACCTACTCTATTACGCGGTACTTAATTAGAATCCTAAGACTTAGATTAAGCTAAATATACCTAGCTAAGTAACTAGGCTATTAACCTACCCCTCTTTAGGATATCTATAAAAGCCTTTATTATTACTACTACCTAGCTATATAAGTTTACTAGGTCCCTATTAATAGGTACTATATCTACTTTAACCTCTCCTAGATTTAGCCTATTAGGATAGTTAGGCCTATTAGAGTAGTTAGGCCTATTAGATTAGTCTAGCCTAGGCTCCTACTTACTAATAACTTAAGGTATATTAGTTAAAGGAGAGATACCTTATAATCTTCCGTAGCCTTTTATAAATATAGCTACTCTATTTTTATAGGTATAAGCTAATTAAATAGCTGCTATTATTACTTAAGTAATAACCTTACTATAGAATTAGTAGTAAGCTAATAGTAATTAAGTAAATCCGGCTAATCCTAATTAAAGACCTTATTCTACTTAGTTTTATACTTAAGATATAAGCTACTTTAAACTAAAGCCTAATATACCTACTATTAAGGTTAAGGATAGGTATAATATCTATTATAATATCTATAACTTTACTACTAGGTTATAAGTAAAGGCTACTACTATAGATATAGCTATTTTATAATAAAATTTTAATACTTATCTACTTAGAGAAGCTAATAACTAGTTTACTAGTTAATTAATATATAACTCTAGATAAGGATTAAGATATAATCCTAATAATATTAATATCTAGTATAATATACTAGAGAAGAGATTTTAAGATTCTCTAGGTAAGTCTCTAGGTATACTTAAGTCTATTTATTATATTATTTAAGACGTTTATAATCGACGCGACCCTACTAAATATATAGCTAATATTATAATTAATAGTCCTAACGCTAGTATTATAATTACTAAACTATTATAGGTACTCCTAGCTTATAAATATATAGACGGCGAATTATATTATAACCTTAATAAGTCTAATACTATATTAACTATCTTAGGCTTAATTAAAGAATTATATCTATAAAAGGATATCTAATTTAATATTTATATAAATAGTACGTCCTTTATATTAAAGACCTTAATAGCTATAATAGGATAGTAGTTATAAGATAATAATAATAGGCTAATTAGCTAATCTAGTTAGTATTAATCCTAAGTAGTTAATTAGCTATAAAACTAATTAGTTAGTAATACTTACTCCTACTATTAGAATAATCTAGTCTATAATTCTAATTAGAATTAAAATCGTTAAGGCTAAGATACGCCTTAATTACTATAGCTACTATAGCTACTATAAGCCCTTTAAAGGCTTTAAATTATAGTAGGCCCCGTAAACGGGTTAGGTTTTTAACTATAGGAGTAGAATAGTACTTATAATAGCGGTAGACCTTAAAGGGCCTATTAGGCTATAGTAGAGGAGTCTATAAAAGACTTTAATAATAAATATAATTAATTAGCTAGTTAGTATAAGTATAACAATAAACCGTCTACTAAAGGCTTTTATAATAATAATTATAATAAGACTTAAGATATTAACTTCCTTATATAGCTAAGGGATACTAATTATTCTTATTCTAATTATAAAGCTATCTTTTTATCTTAGAATAAGCTATTTAATTACTTAAGACTATAATATTAGTTAAGGCTTTCTAAGCTAACTAAGCTAATATTATAGCTATTAAAGCCTTTACTAGATAACCCTTAGATTAATCTAAAGGAAGTTATAAATAAGGACCTTAATAATATCCCTTAGATTAACTTTATCTATATTAACTCTAATATAATTCCGGATTAGAGTAAGCTACTAGGCTACGGCTTTTATAGATAGAAATATATTATAGTTGAAGTATCCTAGTCTAAATTAGGCTAGGAGTAGACTAATATCTACCTTAATAATAGCTGTACTATTATACTTATTAACCGTACGTACCTTATAAAGTACCTCCCTAATATCTAACTTAAGAAGATACCTTTACTTATACTAGTTTATAGCGTAGGAAATAAGACTATTAAGACTTATAAGTATACTTCTATTAAAATATATATTTAAGGTAAGGTTAGAGACTCTCTAAGATAGGCATTAATAATTATAGAGGTTTATATTATAGATAACCTTAGAGCTAATATACTTATTAGTAATGATACCTTAGTTCCCTAGGGTATTATTATTAATTTTAGTAGGAAGGTAATTTTAATTAGATTATATAAAGGCTTAATAGCCCTAATTAAAGTTTATACTTAGGCGTTACTATATTTAAGGCGTATAATTAAGGCGAAATTAATAGTTATAATCCCTCTATACTTTATAATTAAAGTTCCGGTAATATATAAGGGTAATATACCTAATAATTATAACTATCTTTTTAAACTAGATTATTTATAAGATCTTAGTCCTAATAGAGGCGTATATATATATATTATTAATTCTAATATATTATTTATATAGGTCTATAACGCTTTACTAGTCGCTATATAACTACCTTATAAGACTTAGCTTGAATTAGTTACTAAATATAAATAGGATAGAGTATATCTAGTTACTCTAATAATTACTCTATAAGCTATTAGAAATACCTAGTTATAAAAGTTATAAGTCGTTAAAGGCCTTATAGTTATAATTATAGCTCTTATACTATATATTACAGCTAATATAGTTACCCTACCTTAGACTAATATAAATAAGGGCCTTAATTTATATAAAAGCCTACTATAGTTATCTATTAACCTAGTATTAGAGTACGTTATACTAAGTAGTATAACTATCTATAATACCCCTAAGGTAGCCTCTTAGATCGCTAGAGTTATTAATACGTTTCCTAAGATATAGATAGATTAAGGTACTATAGTTATAGTTCTTAAGGCTAAATAGATACTAATTATATTAAAGCCTAATATAGCCCTTAAGCTATTAAGGGTTTACCTAGTAAGTTATAGAGATAAGTAAATAATTAATAAGACTTTTAATAAGCTTTATTCCTAAGGGAAAATATAGTAGTTAAATTAACCTACCCTATTTAGTTATCTAGTCTTTATAATATAGCGAGAAGTTAGTAGTAAGAAGAAGGACTATATTATTATTAATATATAAGGCCTTAATATAATTATATAATTAGATAGTTACCCTATCCTACTATAAAGTAAAATTATATTAGTTATAATAGGATTACCTTTTATCTCTATTATAGATAGTATAAGGTATTTCTATTAATTTAGTATTAGAAAAGCTAATTGCTATAAGCTTACTATTATCTCTTACTAAGGCTAAGAATAATATAATATTATACTAATAGGTTATAAGGGATTACCCCTATATATATAATAATAGATAGATAAAATACTTTAATTATATAAAAACTTCGCACGTACCTATATAAATAGACTAACCGCATCAGGTTAATACTTTGAACTTGAGTCGGGTTCCTAACTCGACTCTTAGCGAGTTAATACTAAATTCCTAGCCTAAGTATTTAGGTCGGTACTAATAGTTAGTACTAAGTATTTAAGTTAATACTAAGGGGTAGTACTAAGTATTAGTACTAAAGTATTAACCTGACTCGCTATGACTTTAGTTTTAGTTAGGGTATTTTACTAGACTATAATATTAAGAATACTTTCTAGTAATATAAAAAGGTAATATAATTATTTTATAGTCTATAATAGATAGCCTATCTATCTAGTTAGATATCTCTATAATCTTGTACTTATAATCCTTCTATTTATTACTACCCTCTTTACTATTATTATATTTACTATTGTTATCCTTATTATAACTACTAGTCTTACTAGTATCTTCTAGCTTATACTCCCTATCCTCTTCTTTATCCTCCTTAGTAGTATACTTAGTTTCTTTCCTATTAGTACTAACCTTAATTAAGATACCCTCCTTATCTTAATTCTATTATATAGGGTTAGGTATAACGCGTTAGTATGCTATTATATAAATATAGTATAAGTATTTATAGTATCTAGATCCTTAGTATCTTTTAACTCCTCTAGACCCTTATAATATATAATCCTTTACTTTATAATTTATAAGATTAGTAGATTAAACCTAGTAAATTTAAGCCTAATAGTATTTATATCTTCCTTAGAAGTATTCTAAAAGTTATATTAATTAGAAGATAGGATTAAAGATAGATTATATATTAACCTCTTTTATAGAACTATTTATACTATTTATATTCTCTATATAATTTACTAGTTTATCTAGCTTAGCTTATTCCTTAGTAGCCTCTTTATTATCTTTAAGGCGTAACTCTATCTTAAAATATTCTATTATATAATATTAGCTATTTAGGAAGTATTATATTACCTAATTATATTACTATAAATCCCTCTCTTATATCTTTCCTCTTTTATAATATCCTTAACTCTTATTACTAGCTTTATATAATCTTCCTTAGAAGCTAACTTCTATATATCTAATTCCTTTAACTTTTTAATCCTTTTTAATACTACTACGCGGTTGTTAGATACTTTTATATATAATAGCTTCTTATTATTATCCTAGTCTTTTACCTACCTCTACTCGCGATTAATTTAGGATTCTAGTTATAAAGACTTAATATTACTAAAGTATTATATTAGCTTATCTATTTAGTAATATATTTAGGTAATATAATTAGTAATAAATACTTATTATATATTAATAACCTATCTTACTATAATATCTTATATATATAGAGGTAGGAAGAGTTAGAAAGAAGATTTTAAGGATTAATTATACCTATAATTATACTATAATTACGCGGAATATTCTACTTAATATTACTTTACCTTATATTAAAACTTTTAAACCTTATATTCCTTCTTTTATCTATTATTCTATATCTTTAATAACTTTATTAATAGCTTATATTAAGTAGACTTATAATATCCTTTAGTAATATATTCCTTACTTTATATACTAATAGGTAGATAGTATAAATAGCTAATAAAATATTATAATTACTAGCTAAGAAAGTTAGAGGGATAAAGCCTATATAAGGTAGGAGGGGGAATATATTATTAAGAGGGAAGGGAAAGGTAATATAAAAGGGTAATATATTAAAGTGTAATTAGTTAATCCTTTATAGCTAGTAGTATTTATAAGATAAAAGTATAAGGTTAATATAGGTCTTAAAGCTTTAAAGGAGATAAAATAATACTAAAAGACTATTAATAACCTTATCTTAAAGCTACTATTTAGTTATATTATAAGAGAGGTAATAGTAGATATTATAGGAGTTAGCGTAGATTTATATTAAATCTAAAGTTTAGCTTTAGTAGTATTATAAGATGTTATAGAAGTATTTATAATATCCTATCTCTTAAGTAAGTATATTACTATTTTATATTACTATTTACTTACTAATATATCTTATAATATAGATTTTAATCTACTTTATATCTACGCTAAATATATTATTATAATAAAGAGGGATTTATAGCTTATAAGGGAATTAATAAAGAGCTTTAGTATTATACTATTTAGCGCTTAAGGGTAGTAATAGTTTTATAATATTAGGAGTAGAGGGTAGGTCTAGGATAGTATAGCGCTCCTAGTATTACGGCGCTCCTAGTATTATAGCGCTCCTAGTATTATAGCGCTCTTAGTAAGATAAAGAATTATATTACCTTCTTATATTACCTTTATATTTATATATAGAAATTAAACCTACTTTATAAAAATACTACTTAATTATTAACTAACTTTAAAATTATAACTACTAATCTATTTATCTTAAGATATCTACTAATTCTAACTTAAAAGGATCTTTACCTCTATTAATACTTTAATTAGTATCTTCTTCCCTTTAAAGAATATCCTAGGGCTTAGTAAGAGCTTCTTTAAGGTCTAAACCTATAATATAATTATAATACTTTAGAAGTATTACTTATTTTATAAACTCCGGTTCTAATTATACGCGATCCTATAAATATACTCTTTAAGTAAGATTAAAGACTCTCTTAATACTTATAAATAATATTAAATATAAAAGGATATCCTTAGCTATTTATATTAGATTTAGATAAGCTAAAATATTATCCTTCTAGTATTCCTATATAAGAATATCCTCTAATAGACTTTTAGAATAAAAGTATTAAATAGCTCTACTTTATAATAAAGACCTATAATTTAGATATTAAAGTACACTTCTCTTTACTCTTATTAAAGGTTATTATTAGTTAGTATAAATTTAAATATATTACTATATTATATTACCTCGTTTATATTCTATATATCTTATATTTTAGTCCTTTTAATAACTAGTAATATCTTATAATACTTATAAAAGTAGTTAGTAAATTTATTCTTATACCTCTCTTTATAAGAGATTAAAGTATTATTATTATTTAACTCCTCTTATTTATCTTAAGTTTTATATAGACTTAGTTTTATAAAAGGGTCTAGAATATTAGTAAGGTTATATATTAATCTACCTTTACCTTCTATTCTAGAATAATACTTGTAAGTTTTACTAAGGCTACTTTATAAGTATAAATAATACTTACTTTATTAATAATCCTATTATTATATATTATTATTTTAGTATTATTAAAATATTTAAAAAGAGTATTATATAATTAGAATCCTAAATATATATCTATATTTATTATCTAAGAAACTATTAAGGTAGGTTAATAGATAGGATTTAATATATTATTAAATAGTAATATAATTAACTATTTATATTTATTAAGGCTAATTATACTAATTCTTAAATTAGTTATATCTTTATCTACCTAAGTATTAATAAAGTTATATAGCTAATATATATAATAAAGTACTAAGTACGTAGAATTCTAATAAATATAGATATCTTATATAAGTTTTTAAGGTCTTCTACTAGAGTTTTCTTATAGCTATAAAAAATAAAGCTTTTATTAAGGAGATAAGTTAATTACTATTATAAGAGCGCGGATCTACTTAAAATATTAGTAAGTATATTACCTATTTATATTACCCTTATAATACTATATTATCTTAATAATAGTTAATAGACTTATACTTACTTAGATATCTTTAACTTAAGTATCCTCTAGTAATACTATAATATTATCTAAAGCTTCTAAGTCTAGGGCTTTAATAAAGTCTTATATTATAAGGTTAAAGATATAAGTTATATAGGGAATAAAGTGTTATAATTTATCCTATTAAATATCTTACTAAGCTAGAGATTTCTCTAGTTTATCTTTTAAGGCTCTATTATTACTAGTATTATTAGTAATAACTTTAAAAAGCTTATCTTTAATTCTATAAAGGGTTAATATCTTTATTATTTCTACTATAGGTAAATACCTAGAATACTAGATATTAAGTAGTGTAAAAGTAATAAGATATTCCTAATATTAAAAATTAGTATTAACCTAGTAAACTAGTACTCTAAGATAAGTAACCTTTTAAGGGCTAGACTAGGTATCTAATATAAGAGAAATATATTAAGGATATTCTAGATCTACTTTAATTTTTATATATATTCCTATAAGGACTAGTTAGGAATATAGTACTACTATCGACGTGGCGTCTATAGTACGTAGTAGTACTACGCTACCCCTTTACCTATAGTATATAGAGGAGGGAATTCCCCCTAAAGAAAAGGGTAGTGATTAGTCTTACTATTAATAAGAATAGAGAGTTCTATATATATAAGTAGACGTACTATTTATAGTACTTAATAGCTATATTATTACGTAGTACCCTTATATTCTAATTACTCTACCCTATTTAGGGGTAGTAGCCCGACTATTAGTAAGATAAGCGGAGAAGGGTTATTATAGGCGTAAGGTAAAAAGGTTAGTAAACTAGTATAGATAACCCGCCTAAATATAAGGGACTAAGCTTATAAAGAAAGTGAGTCTTAAGAATTAGTTAATAAATTAATAATAGATATATTATAATTATAACTAACTAGGGGTAGCTACTAGGCGTATAAACCTAGTCCCCGCTACCTAAAACCTAAGAAGTACTATTATAAAGGATATAAGAACTTAAAGAAGAAGTCTTTAAGAGGTAGTAGATATAAGATCTATAATAATATTTATAAGAGTTAAAGCGGGAAATATATATTAATAATACTACTTAAGTAGGTTATTACTATTACCTATTATTAATAAAAGAATTAGAACTAAAGCGTCCTTAATATAGAACCTATATTCTTAGGCCGTAAGACCTACGTATATATAATAGGAAGTTAGTATAAAAATATTAAGAATAGTTTAATAATATAGTTAATATAATTAAAATAAGTATAGCCTATTTTCTTAATAACTCTATAAAAATCTAATACGCGTTATAGTATATAGCCCTAGACTCTAAGGCCACGTAGTATAAGTATATAAAGGATATACTAAAGGATAAATAGTCCTAGGAATACTTTAATAGTTTCTTAATAGATTAAATAGAAGATCCTTAAAATTAATATCTAATAATTAGTAAGCGCTACTTAGAAGCTAAGTAAAAGGAATATTAAAAGATTATAGACTTTATAAATTACCTTACTAGGTTAGAAAGATAACTTAAGCCGTTAATAAAATATATACTCCGTAATAACCTTCTAAATAAGTTATATAAAGATCTTTATAATTAACTTATAATATAACCTAATATCTTAAAGATAAGGGATACTCTTATTATATTAGTAACCTAACTAGAGCCTTATATAATACTATTTATATATAAAGATTAAAGGGATAATACCCCTACTAGGGGTTAATATCCTTAAAGAGGAAGAGGAAATTTCTAAGGGTAAAGAGATAATAGCTTATATATAAAGTAAAAAGGGTAGGGCGCTATTAGGGTATTATTATACCTTCCTTAAAGGCCTAAGCCTAACCTTTCTACTATTAAGTATTATAATTATTAAAAGAAGGGATATATAGCTAAGGATTATTAAAGTATAAAATTAATAGTTATAAGTACTATAACTAATAAGCTTATAGCTAATAAGATATCTAGTAATAAGCTAGCTAAGAAAAGCTTATATTTAAAAAACCCCTAAGTACTATAATTATATCTACTATTATAGTATAAGAGAAGAAGCGGATATAGCGACTTATTATTATAATATAAGTAGAGCTTAAGAGTTTATAGAGAGAATCTATTATACTAATTAACTTTAGAGTAGATACTAATTATATTAACACACGCTTAGTAAAGGAGTAGAATTAAGAAATAGACCCTAGCTCTAGTAATACCCTATATAATAGAGTTAGAAACCTAATATTATTACTAGGTTCTTATATAAGAAAAATTAAACTTATTAATTTTAATAGTATTATATAATATTATAAGGGCGCCTTTTATATAGTAGTAAACCTTAACTATAACTTCTACCGTAAGTATCTATAATTAGAGGAATAAAATCCCTAAATAGATTAGCTTATATAAAACCAGTAATTCCCTATTAAAGAAAGTAATATTAAGGAGTACTTTAATACTACTAAAGCCCTAGATAAGTAGCTTAATAGTATTATATTTATTATAACGTGCTTAGGAGTAGGTAATAAAAGCCTACTACCTAAAGTTAAGCTCCCTCTAGAATTTTAGGAATTCTAAGATATCTTCTTAACTAAGAATACTAGGGCGCTACTAGCCTATATATATTATAATTACGCGATTAATATAAAAGAGAATAAAGAATCCCCCTTTAACCTACTTTATAACCTATTAAAGAAAGAGTTATATATATTAAGGGAGTACTTTAAGTAGGCTTTAGAAAAGGGGTAGATTTATTATTTTATAAGTCTAGTAGGTATACTAATTCTTTTTATACTAAAAAAGAATAGAATATTATATTTATATATTAATTATAAGGCGCTTAATAAGATTATAATTAAGAATTACTACCTACTTCTATTAATTAATAAAATATTAATAAGATTAGTTAGTATTAAGTACTTAACTAATTTAGATCTTAAGGATATATATTATTACCTATAGATAAGAAAGGGTAATAAATAGAAGAC
>JAABUN010000819.1_pt1 | contig 76569 bp, 82 predicted proteins | sample 5559311 | NCBI WGS metagenome assembly JAABUN01 (sample SAMN10711877, study PRJNA513370) | rock metagenome | isolation source: Antarctica rocks | place: Antarctica: Victoria Land, Siegfried Peak sud | reverse complement strand
ACCGGCATGATCAGCCCCGGCGGTACCGCTGTCCGGCGACACGCCGACACGCAGCCACACCAGCCTCACCAGTCACACCGCACCGGCCCGGCCCACGTCCAGCCCAGCGACGACCTGAATGGTTACATCACCTGCTGTCGCGGGACGTGCACCACTGCGGCGCGGCGACATCGTCATGACAGCCGCAGGAGCAACCGTTGGCAAGTCGATGCTCTACCAGGAGGACAACCGAGCTTGCTTCGCTGGCTATCTCGTTCGCTGCCGCCCGCGCAATATGGTCGACGCTCGTTACATCTCGTTGTGGATGCAGTTTGACCACTACTAGTATTGGCGGCAGATCGACTCAGGAGCCATTCGCTCAACGATCGACAACTTCAGTGCGAGCAAGTATCAAAACCTCCTCGTGCCGTGGCCAGATTCGTTCCGACGTCGGCGCATCGCCGACTTCCTCGACGGCCAAGTCGCCCGCCTCGACACGGCACTGCGTGAGGCGGACGTGCTCAAGACTAGCTTGATGGCACGCGCGGTGCTTCACCTTGGCGAGCGACTATTGGATGAAAAGGGTGGCTGGCGAATTTTGGCCGGCTGGCACGTCGCGCCGGTCGGCGCGCACTTTCAGGTCGAACTCGGCAAGATGCTGAACGAGGACCGCGCCGACGGACGTCGACTGCGGCCGTATCTCCGCAACACGAACGTGCAATGGGATAGGATCGACACCAGCGATCTGAAGCAGATGCACTTCAGTGCATCCGAGCGTGGTCGATACGGTGTGATGCCGGGCGACCTCTTGATCTGCGAAGGCGGGCAGCCTGGTCGTGCAGCAATCTGGGATGGGCCTGAGCAGGAGGTATACTTTCAGAAGGCTCTTCACCGGGCGCGGCCGAGAAGCCACGACGCAGAGACGCGCTGGCTCCTTCACCTTATGCGCCTATGCGTAGCACGCGAGATGTTCACGGACGAGTCGGGGACGACCATCGCCCACCTGACGAACGAGCAGTTGAGGGCGCTGCGCATGCCATTTCCGCCCGTCGAAGAGCAGTGCGTTATCGTCTCGGAGATCGACCGACTACTCGCCGTTGCGGAGCTGGCGTCGCTCGCGGCGCGCGATCTTGCTTCGCTCCTGCACGAGCGCAAGCGGGCGCTTGTCACCGCGTGCGTCACCGGCGAGTTCGACGTCACCACCGCCTCCCCCCGAGCGGGCGACGCTGCGCTTGCGCACCTGTCGTGACGACGCCCGCCGTCATTCGGCTGCTGCTGGCCGACGGGTCGGCGGACGGGTTCCGCGTCCTCGACAAGTCGAACTGGACCGGCCGGTGCCTGGTCACCTCGCGGGCGGACTACGCCCGAGTGCGAGCGCGCGAGGAGTGGGCCCGGCCCGGCGTCTACCTGCTGCAAGGACCGCAGGAGACCGACGATCGATTACGGCTCTACGTCGGCGAGGCCGACGACGTCCGCAGCCGATTGCACCAACACGCACGTACCAAGGACTTCTGGACCCTGGCCATCGCCTTCACGAGCAAGGACGACACCCTCAACAAGGCCCACGTCCGTTACCTGGAGAGCCGGCTTGTCACCCGTGCGGCCGAGGTGGGGCGGGCCGTGCTTGACAACGGGACCGCCCCACCGTTGCCGCCGCTGAGCGAAGCGGACCGGGCCGAGCAGAAGGCTTCCTGTCCGAGCTGCGCTTGGTCGCCCCGCTCGCGGGCGTCACCGCCTTCGACGCCTTGCCGGCGCCCTCGCCGACCCGCCCTGTGCTGCGGCTGCGCGGAGCCGGCGGGGCGCAGGCGAGCGGCCGGCAGACGGCCGAGGGCTTCGTCGTCGAGGCAGGTTCGCGGGCGCGGGTCGAGCTCGTCGCCAGCGTCCGCCGCCTGCCCGTCGCCGAGCTACGGCAGCGGCTCATCATCGGCGGGGTGCTGCGGCTCGACGGGAAAACGTACGTCTTCGAACGGGAGCACGTCTTCAGCTCCCCTTCGACCGCCGCCTGCGTCGTGCTGGGACGCACGGCCAACGGCCGAATCGAGTGGCGTACCGACGGCGGCCGGACGCTGAAGTGGTTGCAGGAGGCGGCGCTTCCGACCGAGTGAGCCCTCGGGCGAGTGCGGGTAGCGGCTGCGTTCGCCGGCCGACGAAATGCGAGCGGAGCATTTGCACGCGGCTTCCCGCGCGCATTCCTGGCCGGTCAAGCCAAGGCGTGCCACTTGACCAACCTGACCATCTAGCGCAGCATCGACGTCATGAGCACCCAGGTGAACCTCGCGGAGGCCAAGGCCAAGCTGTCCGACCTCATCGAGCGCGCGGTCAACGGCGAGGACGTCGTGATCGCCCGGGCCGGCAAGCCGCGCGCGCGGCTCGTCGCGGTGCCGCAGCGCAGCGAGCCGCGAGAACCCGGCCGTTGGAAGGGCCGAGTCGAGTACGGCCCTGATTGGGAGCAGGACCTCACCGACCAGTTCGAAGAGCTGTGACCGGCCTACTCCTCGACACGCACGTGCTGCTCTGGTTCATGGAGGACGCGGCGTTGCGGCCCGGGGTACGGCGCGCCATCGCCGACCCTGACCGATCGGTCAAGGTGAGCGTCGCGAGCCTGTGGGAGGTCGCCATCAAGCAGGGGCTGGGGCGTCTGAAGCCTCCCGAAGACCCCGCAGAGGCGGCGGAGGCCGTCGGTTTCGAGCTGCTGGGAATCGCGCCCACGCACGCCCGCGCCGTGATCGACCTGCCGCTGCACCACCGCGACCCCTTCGACCGGATGCTGGTCGCCCAGGCGAAGACCGAGCGTCTCACGCTCGTGACGCGCGACAGACGCATGAGGGACTACGACGTGAAGGTGATGCCGGCATGAGCAGCGCCCGTCCCGATGGCAACCCGCCCATGTCATCACGCGAGATCCTCCGGCAGATGGTGCAGGAAGCGCAAGACCTCGGGCTCTACGACCTCGGCGCCGACGAAGAGATTGCCGCGGTCGACCACGTCCGGCATGAGCACCGCCGCCACGATCAGGGCCAGCACGAGGGCCTTCGGTGAGAACTGCCCATCTCGAAGCATCGTTCGAGACCGAGGTCGTCGCGCACCTCGTCGCCCACGGCTGGACCGAGGGCGACCGGACGGCCTACCGGCGCGAGCTCGGGCTCGACACAGGCGAGCTGTTCACCTTCATCGGCGCCACCCAGGCCCGGAAGTGGGACAAGCTTCTCGCCCTGCACGGCAGTGCCGACAAGGCGCAGCAGCGCTTCGCCAAGCGCCTGGCCGACCAGCTCACCAGCAGGGGCACCATCGACGTGCTGCGTCGCGGCGTCACCGACCTCGGCGTGCACATCGAGCTGCTCTACGCCGAACCGGCGCACGAGCTCACGTCCGAGCTGCGAGCGCTCTACGACGCCAACCGCTGCACCGTCGTTCGCCAGCTGGCGCACTCCGAGTCGACCCCCGGCGATGCGGTCGACCTCACGCTGTTCGTCAACGGGATCCCCGTCGCGACCGCCGAGCTGAAGACCCAGACCACCGGCCAGAGCGTCAAGGACGCGGTGCAGCAGTACCGCACCGACCGCAACCCGGCAGACCTGATCTTCGCCTCGCGCACGGTCGTGCAGTTCGCCGTCGACCCCAACACCGTCGAGATGACCACCGAGCTTGCCGGTGCCAAGACGGTGTTCCGGCCGTTCAACCTCGGCTCCTGTGGTCCGGGCCGCGACGGAGGCAAGGGCAACCCGTCGCGTCCCGACGGGCACGCCACCGCCTACCTCTGGGAGCAGGTGTGGGAGCGGCGCACCTGGCTCGACCTGCTTGCGGCCTTTGCGCACGTCGAAAAGGCGACCGTCACCGACCCGCTGACCGGCAAGGCGAAGGTCCGCCGCACGCTGATCTTCCCGCGCTTCCACCAGTGGCACGCGGTGCGCCGGCTGCTGGATGCCGCCCGGGTCGACGGCCCGGGCGCCAGCTACCTCGTGCAGCACTCGGCGGGCTCGGGCAAGAGCAACACCATCGCCTGGCTCGCGCACGGGCTGTCCCGGCTGCACACCCCGCACACCGGCGCCCGCGCCGACCTGGGCGCCGACGTCCCCGTCTTCGACAAGACCGTCGTCGTCACCGACCGGGTGGTGCTCGACCGTCAGCTGCAGGACACCGTCACCGGCTTCAGCCACACCCCCGGCAGCATCGTCGCCATCGGCGAGAGCCGGACCAGCGCTGACCTCAAGGCGGCGCTCGAGAGCAACCAGGCGCGTGTGGTCATCACGACGCTGCAGAAGTTCTCCGTCGTCGCGCAGGCCGCGACCGAGCTCGCCGGCACCCGGTTCGCGGTGATCGTCGACGAGGCGCACAGCAGCCAGACCGGGGAGGCCGCGAAAGACCTCAAGCAGGTGCTCGGCGACGCGGAGGCCGAGGACGGCGCCGACGCCGAGGACCTGCTCGCCGCCTCCGTCGCCGCCCGCGGCCGGCAGCCCAACCTGTCGTTCTTCGCCTTCACCGCCACCCCGAAGGCCAAGACGCTCGAGCTGTTCGGCGAGCGCACGAGCGAGCTCGACGGCAGCGAGGCGTTGCGCCCGTTCCACCTCTACTCGATGCGGCAGGCGATCGAGGAGGGCTACATCCTCGACGTGCTGCGCGGCTACACCACCTACAGCACCTACTACCGCCTCGCGAACGGGATCAGTGACGACCCGGAGCTGCCCCAGGGCAAGGGCTCTTCGGCGCTCGCGCGCTTCGTCAGCCTGCACGAGACGAACATGGCGCAGCGGGCAGAGATCATCGTCGAGCACTTCCGCACGCATACCCGGCCGCGCATCGGCGGCCGCGCCAAGGCGATGGTCGTCACCCGCTCCCGGCTGCACGCCGTGCGCTACCACCAAGCGATCGACGCCTACGTCGCCAAGAAGGGGTACCAGAACGTCCGCGCACTGGTCGCCTTCTCCGGCACCGTCGCCGACCCGAAGGCCCCCACCGTGGAATACCGGGAGGCGTTGCTCAACGGCTTCGGGGAGAAGGAGCTACCCAAGCGCTTTGCCGGCGAGGACTACCAGGTGCTGGTGGTCGCCGAGAAGTACCAGACCGGCTTCGACCAGCCGCTGCTGCACACCATGTACGTCGACAAGAAGCTCGCCGGTGTCCGGGCGGTGCAGACGCTGTCGCGGCTCAACCGCACCCATCCCGGCAAGGCCGACACCTTCGTCCTTGACTTCGCCAACAGCGCCGAGGAGATCGTCGCGTCGTTCGAGCCCTACTACGCGGACACCGTCGGGAGCCCGACCGACCCGAACGTGCTCTACAACCTTTCGCAGCGCCTGGACGACGCCGGCGTGCTGCACCCCGACGAGGTCGCCGCCGGCGTGCAGGCGATCCTGTCCGGCGCGAGCGACGGGTCGGCCGCGCTGCACGCCGCACTCGACCCGGCCGTCGAGCGCTTCGCCGGGCTCGACGAGGAAGATGCCGAAGCCTTCCGGGACACCCTTGCCGCCTACGTGCGCGCGTACGCCTTCCTCGGCCAGGTGGTGCCCTTCTCCGACGTCGAGCTCGAACGGCGCTACTACTACGGCAAGTACCTGCTCACCAAACTGCCCGAGCCCGACCCGGGCGGCACGGTCGACCTGTCCGGCGCCGTCGTGCTGACCCATCTGCGCACCGAGCTGGTGGGCGAGAACGAAGACCTGTCCCTCGCCGGAGGTGGCGAGCTCCCGCCCTCACTTCCTGGCGAAGGCCGGGGCAAGCAGGTCGAGGAGCCCACGAGCCTGCTCTCGGAGCTCATCGACACGCTCAACGAGCGCTTCGGTGCCGACCTCGACGAGGGGGATCGCATCTGGCTCGAGCAGCAGCAGGCTGCGCTCGGCGCCGACCACGACGTGCGGTCCGTCGCCCAGCACAACGACTTCGAGCAGTTCAGCGTCTTCACGCGCCCGCGCATCGAGTCGGCCATCGTCCAGCGGCACCAAGGCAACGACGAGCTGTTCGACTCGTACTTCAGCGACGAGGATCGGCGCGAGCTGATCGACGACGTCCTCCTGCGCAGCCTGTACATCGAGATGCGCGACCGCGCGGCCGGTTGACGGGACGGCCACGGCGGCGCGGTCGGCCCGGCCGCGACAGGCGACGACGCGCCCGTCCGACCGACCCACTCCGGCTGGCGGGTGCTGTCCGTAGCGGGGTGATCTTTACGGTGGGCGGCGATGGCGCGTCGAAGGGGTGGCGTCGGCGTAGCCTCAACTCATGATCGGCGAGCAGCAGCGACTCGTCGGGCGTGACCCCGCGATCTGTCACGGGCAAGCGACTGTCGGTGGCACCCGGATCATGGTGAGCGTCGTCCTCGACCGCCTTGCCGCCGGTATGACCGAGGTCGAGATCGTGGCCGACTACCCCACGCTCACCACCGTCGGCATCCGTGCCGCCGCAGCGTACGGCGCCGACCTGGCACGAGATGAGTACCCCGCGGTCGCCGCCGGGTGATGAGAGGCCCCATTTCGCGATGAGCGCCATTCGAAATCGCAGACGGTCGACAACGCCCGTTGAACGCTCGACATGGCGCACCGGCGTGGGCGTGAGCATCCGGCGGACCGAGCTCGCGGCGTTGGGCCAGATGGGCGTACATAGGCGGCACATGGACGGTCATCGCTGAGCCGGCTGGCCCGAACGGGCGGTAGCGACGGCTCAGGCGTCACCGCTTGCCTCGCCAGGTCGGCCTTCACCTCCCTGCGGTGGTGCGTGAGCCATCATCGTCCGGCACGGGCTGACTGGCCCAGAACAGGGTGTCTTCGAGCGCCTCGAGGTCGACCCCCTTCGGCAGCAGGGTCAGCCCACAGGTGATGATCAAGCCGATCCCTACGCCGATCACGAGGGCACGCAGCGAGCGCACGCCCGGGGCCCGGTTCTCCATGCGACCACGATGTCAGACTGCGCTTGCGATCAGGGCTCGTCGTCCTCCTGCAGCAGAGTCGAGCCGTCCTCGACCGAGTCGGCGATCATCCGCAGCACGCCTGGCAGCACCTGCGGCAGGCTGCCGCGCACCGGCCTGCCGCTCACTGTGACCCGGCCGTCGCGGGAGAGGGTGAAGGAGAACATGATCTCGAAGGGTGTCGACATGCCACCGGTAGACGTCGCACCTGCCTCCTGCGTCCGGTCGCTTGGCGTCAAGAGCGTGGTGTTCCAGGCGGCAGGCGCTCCTTGAGCTTGACGCCAGTATTTAGGTCCGACATAATTCGGCATGAGTCTGCGGTGGACGAGTGCCGCCGCCAAGCATGGCGTCAGTCAGGCGCGGGCTCGCTACATCATCGAGAACTACCGGCCAGCGCTTCGGCAAGCTGCAGAGCCACCGCAACGGCCGGATGAGCAGATCGTGTATCTCGGTCGGGACCGCAGGGGCAAGGCGCTCGAGGCATGACGGTCGACCTTGGGCAGGGTGTCGAACTGGTCATCCACGCCATGCCGTTGCGTCCGAAGTACCGGGCGGCCTACGAGAGAAGGGAGAGGCGATGACGACGTGGAAGACCGCCGCAGGTCGGGAGATCGACCAGGCCGAAGCTGAGCGGATGGCTGCCGCCTTCGAGGCCGACGACGAGGCGATCGCGCAGGCGGTCAAGCAGCCAGCTCGCAGGCGTGGGCGACCAAGCCTGCAGGGGGGGCAGGGTCAGCGTTCGCCGAAGGTGGCGCTTCGTATGTCCAAGGCGCTTCACAGCCAACTGCAGGAGACCGCGAAGCGCGAGAGCCGGCCAGTCAGCGCAGTCGCGCGCGACGCGGTCGCGGCCTACGTCGAGTCACACCCGGGGCCGTAGCGCTCGTTGGATCACGCAAGACTGACGGTCCCCGTCTTCATGCACGCGAAGCTCACGGGAGGCAGGGCATGGCAGACAGCTACGAGCGGCAGGCGCTAGCAGAACTGCAGAAGGCCACCACGACGGTCAGCCCGACGGTGGTCAACAACGCCCTGGCTCGCACCCAGGTGCTGGCGACCCTGGCGGCGATGGCCAGCACCGACGAGCTGATGAGTTCGGTAGACGGTCACCGAGGAAAACTTGGTCGGACCGTCTGACGAAGAAGGCGCTCAGTCGGTACCGGACTCCATCGCGGCTGCGTCGAGCGCCTCGTCCTCGTGGCCCTCGAGGGCAGGGTTGTCGGCGATCTGCTCGCCGCCGCCTGCCGGGAGCGCTCCGAACAGCGTGCCGTGCTCGACGAGCACCGCCCCCTGGTCGAGCGGCTGCCGGGCGTATGCCTCGAGCTTGATGCGGGAGTCGGCGATGTCCAGGTTGCGCATCGTCAGCTGGCCGATGCGGTCACTCGGGCCGAAGGCCGCGTTGTCGGTGCGCTCCATCGACAACCGGTCCGGGTGGTAGGTGAACGCCGGTCCAGCCGTGCGCACCACGGTGTAGTCCTCACCGCGTCGCAGCCGCAGCGTCACCTCGCCGGTGACCAGGGAAGCGATCCAGCGCTCGATCGACTCGCGCAGCATCAGCGCCTGCGGGTCGAGCCAGCGACCCTCGTACAGCAGGCGCCCGAGCCGTCGCCCGCTGAAGGCATAGTTGGCCAGCGTGTCCTCGTTGTGCACGGCGTTGAGCAGCCGTTCGTAGACGATCCACAGCAGCGCCATCCCCGGCGCCTCGTAGATGCCTCGCGACTTGGCCTCGATGATGCGGTTCTCGATCTGATCCGACATGCCCAGGCCGTGCCGGCCGCCGATCGCGTTGACCGCGCGGACCAGCTCGACGGGGTCGTCGTAGCGCGTGCCGTCGATCGAGACCGGGCGGCCGCGCTCGAAGGCGACCGTCACGTCCTCGGTCTCGATCGACACCGAAGGGTCCCAGAAGCGCACGCCCATAATCGGCTCGACGACCTCGAGCGGGACATCGAGGTGCTCCAGTGTCTTGGCCTCGTGCGTCGCGCCCCAGATGTTGGCGTCGGTGGAGTAGGCCTTCTCCTGGCTGTCGCGGTAGGGCAGACCGCGCTCGATCAGCCAGGCGCTCATCTCGGCCCGGCCGCCGAGCTCGGCCACAAACTCGGCGTCCAGCCACGGCTTGTAGATACGCAGCGACGGGTTCGCGAGCAGGCCGTAGCGGTAGAAGCGCTCGATGTCGTTGCCCTTGAACGTCGAGCCGTCGCCCCAGATGTCGACGCCGTCGGCGTGCATGGCCCGCACCAGCAGGGTGCCGGTGACCGCCCTCCCGAGCGGTGTCGTGTTGAAGTAGGCCCGGCCGGCCGATCGCAGGTGGAACGCCCCGCACGCCAGCGCCGCGAGTCCCTCCTCGACCAGCTCCCGCCGGCAGTCGACCGCGCGGGCGAGCTCCGCGCCGTAGGCCAGCGCGCGGCCGGGCACCTTGTCGATGTCGGGCTCGTCGTGCTGGCCGAGGTCGGCGGTGTAGGCGCACGGGATGGCGCCGCGCTCGCGCATCCAGGCCACCGCCACCGAGGTGTCCAGGCCGCCGGAGAACGCGATGCCGACACGCTCGCCGCGCGGTAGCGACGTCAAGACCTTGCTCAACGCTCTCCTCGTCGGGGTCGGCGGGTGCTGGGGTGCGGTGAGCAGTCTGGCAGCAGCGCGACGGGGCCCGACAGCCACTGGACGCTGACCCGACACTGGGGGCATGGGCTACGTCGATGCGCAGTCGCTGTCGTACGTGCTGCCCGACGGGCGGGTGCTGTTCGACGAGGTGAGCTTTCGCGTCGGCGAGGGCGCGACCACCGCGCTGATCGGGGCGAACGGCACGGGCAAGACGACGCTGCTGGGCATCGTCGCCGGCGACCTCGCTCCTTCTTCGGGAACGGTCGCCCGCACCGGCGGGCTCGGCGTCATGCGGCAGTTCATCGGCTCGATCCGCGACGACACGACGGTGCGCGACCTGCTCGTCGACCTCGCGGCTCCGGCGGTGCGCGACGCCGGGCGGGCCCTGGACGCGGCCGAGCTCGCGATGATGGAGCACGACGACGAGCCCACCCAGCTGCGCTACGCCACCGCGCTCGCCGACTGGGGCGACGCCGGCGGCTACCCGGCCGAGGTCACCTGGGACGTGTGCACGACGGCCGCGCTCGGCGCCACCTACGAGGGCTCGGCGCACCGCATGCTGCACACGCTGTCCGGCGGCGAGCAGAAGCGGCTGGCGCTCGAGGCGCTGCTGCGCGGCCCCGACGAGGTGCTGCTGCTGGATGAGCCCGACAACTACCTCGACGTGCCGGGCAAGCGCTGGCTCGAGGCGGCGCTGTCCGAGACGACCAAGACGGTGCTGTTCGTCAGCCACGACCGCGAGCTGCTGCGGCGCACGGCCGACCGTGTCGTCACCATCGAGGCGCACGGCGCGTGGGTGCACGGCGGGAGCTTCGAGACCTATGCCGAGGCGCGGCAGGCGCGTCGCGACCGGCTCGCGCAGGACCACAAGCGGTGGGACGAGGAGAAGGAACGGCTGCGCAAGCTCGTCATCACGCTGCGCGAGCAGGCGAAGATCAGCCCGGACATGGCGAGCCGGTACTCGGCCATGCAGACCCGGTACGAGAAGTACCTCGCCGCCGGGCCGCCGCCCGAGCAGGTCGTCGACCAGAAGGTGACGATGGCGCTGCGCGGCGGTCGGACCGGCGTGCGTGCGCTGACCTGCACCGGACTCGAGCTCACCGGCCTGATGGAGCCGTTCGACCTCGAGGTCTTCTACGGCGAGCGGATGGCGGTGCTCGGCAGCAACGGCAGCGGCAAGTCGCACTTCCTGCGGCTGCTGGCGGGGGCGACGGTCGCCCACACCGGCGCGTTCCGGCTCGGCGCGCGGGTGGTACCGGGCTGGTTCGCGCAGACGCACGACCAGCCCGAGCTGTACGGGCGCACCCTCGTCGACGTGCTGCACCGCGGCGACGGCGCGCGGCGCGGGCTCGACCGGGCCGCGGCGATCGGCGCGCTGAGGCGCTACGAGCTGCACGGCGCGGCCGACCTGCCCTTCGAGCGGCTGTCGGGCGGTCAGCAGGCGCGGCTGCAGGTGCTGCTGCTCGAGCTCGGCGGCGCGACGATGCTGCTGCTCGACGAGCCGACCGACAACCTCGATCTCGCCTCGGCCGAGGCGCTGGAGGAGGGGCTCGCGTCCTTTGACGGCACCGTGCTGGCGGTGACGCACGACCGCTGGTTTGCCCGCGGCTTCGAGCGCTACCTCGTGTTCGGCGCCGACGGGCGGGTGTACGAGGCGCCGGAGGCGGTGTGGGACGAGGGCCGCGTCGCGCGGCAGCGCGCGTGAGGGGCTTCGCGGGAGCGCTCATCGCGACAAGCCACTTCGTCAGCGTCTGAGGTCGCCGAAGAGCAGGTGCACATCAGCACATTGCCTTGTATGCTCATCTGCATGAGGACGACGCTCAACCTGCCCGACGCGCTCGCCGAGGCTGTCAAGCAGCGTGCCGTGCGGGAGGGGCGCACCTTCACGAGCCTTGTGGAACAGGGGTTGCGGGCCGTCCTGCATGAGCAGCCGGCGGTTGAGCCGATTCAGCTGCCCGCCTACGGAACCGGGACAGGTCGGGTGCTCGTCGATCTTTACGACGCCGATGCGATCGAGGCGGCGCTGGAGGCGGAGGGCAATCAGTGATCCTTCCGGACGTCAACGTGCTGGTGGCGGCAGCGCACCGTGACGCGGTCGATCACCGGGTCTACGCCGACTGGTTGCCAGAGGTTCTCGCAGGACCGGAGCCGGTGGCTCTCGTCGAGCCGGTGCTGACGGGGGCTCTTCGCGTCTTAACCTCGCCCCGCGTGTTCGCCGACCCGATGCCACCGGACGCGGCCTGGGACTTCGTCGCGGTCGTCCGTCGCTCGCGCGCCTGTCAACCACTGCCTGCTGACCCCATCGCGTGGGACAAGCTCAGGGAGCTCGTGGACGCCGACAGATTCGTGCGCGGCAATGTCATCCCCGATGCCTGGATCGCCGCGCTGGCTCTGGTGAACGGCGCGCGGGTAGCCACCGCGGACCGCGGCTTCGGGCGCTTTTCTGGCCTTTCCTTCTTCGACCCAGCCAGGCAGTAGGGCATGGGCGCGGTGGCGCAGCTGGTTCCAACGGACCGGGGCCAACGGACGCGTGAGCCCCTTTGAGACCCTGTCGCAGCCCCGTCACCCTGCACAGCAATGCATGATCTCGCTCGCCGTTGTGCAGCGACGACGGTGCGGCAGCACACGCACCTCGCGCAGAAGGCTGGTCACCGTGACCCGCTGCCTACGCTCACGGGCATGCACGCAGAACGCGCTGACGCAGCGCCGGTGAGCGAGCTCGTCGTCCGGCGGATCGAGCCGGCCGACTGGGCCGCCAACCGCACGCTGCGCCTCGAGGCGCTCGCCGACTACCCGCTCGGCTTTCTCGAGACGCTCGAGGCGGCGCGTGCCGAGCCGGACGCCACCTGGCACGCCCGGGCAGCGCGCGGCGCGGTCGGCGGCGACAGCTTCCAGGTGCTGGCCTGGCACGAGGGACGGCCGGTCGCGACCTGCGTCAGTTTCGTGCGCGACGGCTCTGCCTGGCTGGCCGGCGTGTTCGTCTTGCCGCCGCACCGGGGCGCGGGCATGCTCGGCCGGCTCGTCGCCGAGTGCCAGCCGTGGGTGCAGGAACAAGCCGTCGACGACTGGCTGCTCGAGGTGCACGAGAACAACGTGCGAGCCCGACGGGCCTACGAGCGGCTCGGCTGGACCGCCACGGGCCAGACGCAGCCGTACCCGATGCCGCACGGCGGCGTCGAGTTCATGATGCGTCGCAGCGTGGCCCGACCCGGCTCATGAACCGCCGGCCGACCAGTCCAGCAGCGACAGCCGGCTGATCGTCCGCGGCGGCAGGCACGGCCAGGGCTCGGTCGCGCCGACCCCCTCGTCGAGCGCGAGCAGCAGGCGGGTGCCGGCGTCGTGCAGCACGTCGACGAGCACGACGAAGCGCTGTCGCGGGTCGGCGTCGACCGCCCCGAGATTCGGCACGCCCGACAGGCCGAAGGCGGGCGCGTGCCGGGCCAGCAGCAGATAGTCCTGCCGGCCGGTGGGGCGGTCCAGCAGCGCCCGGAACTCGGCCCACAGCTGCTCGCCGTGCCGAACGACCGGCAGCGGCCGTCCACCGCTGATCAGCCCGGCCGGCTCGCCGCCGACCGGCACCGCCGACGACGCGAGCACGCGACCGGACGCGAACGGCGTGGTCGCTCCGAGCGTGCGGTAGTCGACGCCGTCGTCCAGGTGCCGCACGACGAAGCGCTCCTCGACGATGCGGCGCAGGCCCCGCCCCCAGTGCTGCCAGCGCGGATCGGTGAGCAGGTCAGCCGGGGCCTGGTTCGACGTGAGCAGCACCGGGACGCCGCGGGCGCCCATCCGCAGCAGCAGGTGCTCGACCATGCCGGCGTCATCGGGGTCGGTGACCTCCAGCTCGTCGAAGCACAGCAGCCGGCCGTCGCCGAGAACCGCGTCCAGGCCGGCGACCAGCCGGTCGGGTGCATGCAGCCGGCGCCCCACCTCGGCGTCGAGGCGGGTGAACAGAGCGCTCGCGTGCACCCGCGTGACCGGCACGTCGCTGCAGGCGGTCACCGCGTCGAGCAGCCAGGTCTTGCCGCGACCGGCCGGGCCGTGCAGATAGACGCCCGCGCCGCCCCGCTCGAGCTCGGCGAGCACCTGCAGCGCCTGCGTCTGCGACGGACCGAGACGGAGGTGCTGCGCGGCCGCACGTTCGGCGATGCGGTCGACGAGCCCCACCGGCTGGACGCTACCGACCGGGCGCTCAGCTACCTTGCCGGCCATGAGAGTCGTCATCGCCGGTGGGCACGGTCAGGTCGCTCGACGACTCGCTCGGCTGCTCGCCGCGCGGGGCGACACGGTCGTGGGGCTGATCCGCGACGCCGGCCAGGAGGCGGACCTGCGTGCGGACGGCGCCGATCCGCGCGTGCTGAGCCTGGAAGAGACGACCGTCGACGCGCTCGCCGAGGCGCTCGGGGGCGCCGATTCGGTGGTGTTCGCTGCCGGTGCCGGCCCCGACAGCGGAGCCGAGCGCAAGGACACCGTCGACCGGCAGGGCGCGGTGACGCTCGCCGAGGCCGCCGACCGCGCGGGCGTGCACCGCTACCTGCTGGTGTCGTCTTACGGCGCCGACGCCGACGCGAGCGACGAGCAGTACGGCGAGGGCTTCGGCACCTACCTGCGCGCCAAGGGTCGCGCCGAGCAGCAGGTCCAGGCGGTCGACGCGCTCGAGGTCACGGTGCTGCGTCCCGGCGGGCTCACCGACGACGCCGGCACGGGGAAGGTCCGGCTCGCGCCGTCGGTCGAGCGCGGTCAGGTCACCCGGGACGACGTCGCGGCGGTCCTGATGGCGCTGCTCGACGCTCCGCGGACCGCCGGGCTGACCCTCGAGCTCATCGAGGGCGACGACGACATCGCGGGCGCCGTCCAGGCCGCGGGGGACTGACCGAGCGAGCGACTCAGACGCGGCTCACCCCCATTGCGGGATGCGCCACGGCCATCTTGTCTAAGTCGGAGTCCTGCGTGATGACCGCGAGACCGTGGACCACTTCGGTGGCGGCCATCAGCGCGTCGGTCAGCTTGACGAAGCGGTGCACGCCGGCTGGCGGCAGTCGAGCACGAGCTGCGCCACTCGATCCTGCTGAGCGATAAAGATCGAGGTGTCCAGCAAGCCCGAGCTCACAGGTCGGACAGTCGTTGTCCCGCGAGCACGTCCAGCTCACCGCTCAGCTCGGCATCGAACGCCCGGTGCCAGCTGCTCGCGCATCGCCGATCCGGACAGCCACCGGCTGCGACCACTGTGCCGCGCGATCGGCTCACCGTCACCGTCAGCGTCACTCGCTCGCCGGTCTTGAGGGCGTCGATGTCCCGGGCGGTGTCGTCGCGCAGCTCCACGGACGCCGAGCTCCATGGTGCGACACGGCAGCTCCTGAGTCGGCGTGTCACTACCGCCCCGACGGTGACTCAGGAAGGTCGCGCAAGCCGCGCAGCGGTCCGAAGACCAGGACGAGCCCAGCGGCGGCGAACACTGCGGTGAGGACAGCGATGGCCTCGCGGTTGCCGATCGCGGTGGCGAGCAGCCCGGCCAGCACGGCGCCGAACGGGACGGTCCCGATGTTGACCACCTGCATGCTCGTCATCACCCGCCCCAGCAGGTGCGGCGGGCAGTAGGTCTGGCGCCAGCTGGTGGAGATCACGTTGCCGCCGACCACGCCGGCGACGACGACGACGGTCCCGGCGACGAACAGGGCTAGCTGCGGTCCCCGCTCGGTGAGCGGGACCAGCAGGGCGAAGGGTGCGGCGCCGGCCTTGCACAGGATCAGCGCGCGAGCGGTGCCGACGCGGCGGACGAGGGCCTGGCTCAGCGTCGCGCCCAGCACGCCGCCGAGGCTCGTCAGCGCGAGCAGCAACCCGACGGCGCCTGCGGACAGCCCGACGTCGCGGACGAGAAAGACGACCAGCACCGCCTGGTAGCCGACGAGGGCCAGGTTGCTCGTGCCGCCGTGCAGGACGAGGCGGCGCAGGACCGGGTCGCGCATGACGAAGCCGAGCCCGTCGGCGATCTCGCTGCGCAGCCGGCGTCGCGGCGGTGCCTCGATCGCCCGTGGCTGGCGCCGGAAGCGGGCGAGGGCGGCGGCCGAGACGAGGAAGGTCAGCGCGTCGACGACGAGTCCGGCGATCGCTCCGACCAGGCCGGCTAGCAGCCCGGCGACACCGGGGCCGGCCACCTGCGCGGCCGACTCGCTGCCCTGCAAAAAGGCGTTGGCCGGCGCGACCTCGTCGCGGGTGAGCACCGTCGGCAGCCAGCCGTTCCACGCGGCACCAAAGAAGACGGTGCACGTGCCGACGACCAGGTTGACGCCGATCAACCACGACTCGTCGAGCACGTCGAGCCTGGCGGCCAGCGGCACGCTGAGCAGTGCGGTGGCGGCCAGCAGGTCGCAGGAGATCATGACGGCGCGCTTGGGGGAGCGGTCGACCCAGGCGCCGGCCGGCAGGCCGACGAGCAGCCACGGCAGCCACAGCGCCGCGGTCAGCAGGCTGACGGCGAGCGCGCTGGCGTCGAGCACCTGTACCGCGACCAGCGGCATGGCCAGGCTCGAGACCGACGTGCCCAGCTTGCTGGCTGTCTCACCGGTCCACAGCAGCCGAAAGTCACCGTCGCGCAGCAGGGCCCGGCCCGTGGTGGATGGCGCCGTGGTCGGGGGGGTCGTCGCGGTAGCCGGGCGAGGCGCCTCGGGAGTGCTCATGGCCGGGCGGGGAAGCCGCGGGCCAGGAAGAAGACCGGTTCACGGTCGGCGCGCTCGGGTCGGCCTTCGTAGCGTGCGACGAGGGCGAGCAGCTCCTCGCTCAGCTCGCTGAGCTCGTCGGGGGATAGCCGCAGCCACCAGTCGCTCGACATCGCGGCCTGCCCCCACGGCTCGCCCTGCGCCGCCGGGCTACCGAGCCAGGCCTGCACGAGCTCGACCTGCCGGCTCAGCCCGAGCGACTCGGCGGCGTCGGCCAGGGCCTCGCCGGCTGCGTCCTCGCGGAAGGCGTTGCTGTTCCAGCGCAGCTGCCGCGCCGCGATCCGCCACCAGCGCTCCCGCGCGTCGGTGGCCAGCTCGGGGGCGGGCTCGACCAGACCTGCCTCGGCGAGCACCTTGAGGTGATGGCTCGCGTTGGCGACCGCCTGGCCCGTCGCGCGGCTCAGCAGCGTCGCGTTCTGCGGACCGTCGACGCGCAGCACGTCGAGCATCCGTCGCCGCAGCGGGTGGGCGACGGCGCGCAAGACGGCCGCATCGGTGATGTCCATGGTCGAACGCTAAGCCCGGAACACCTCTTGCGCAAGAGTCCTTGCGCAGTCGGGCCGGTTCGGGGGCTGCGTGTACCCCAGGCTCCGGGCGCTGTGTGGGCTTTTTGGAGCGACGTAAGCCTGGGGAAGGTGAGCCCGGGTGGCCCGCACGCGAGTGCTCGATCAGCCGGGAGCGGCGGCCGATCGGGCTCCGGTGCGGGCAGGCTTTGCCCTGCGCCGCACACCTCGGGTACCGTCGGCTGCTGTCGCGCGGCGCGGCGGCTCGCCATGCGCCCGGTGCGATCCCCCGATCATCGCGATGGAAGAGCGGCCGACGTGCGTACGTACTCCCCCAAGCCTGGCGACGTGACCCGTGCCTGGCACGTGATCGACGCCGACGACGTCGTGCTCGGTCGCCTGGCCTCCCAGGTCGCGCAGCTGCTGCGCGGCAAGCACAAGCCGATGTACGCCCCGCACCTCGACACCGGCGACTTCGTCGTCGTCGTCAACGCCGCCAAGGTCGCGATGACGGGTAACAAGGCCGCGCAGTCGACGGTCTACCGCCACTCGGGCTTCCCGGGTGGACTGAAGATGACCTCGTACGCCGACGTGCTGGCCACCCGGCCCGAGCGGATCATCGAGAAGGCGGTGAAGGGCATGCTGCCGCACAACACGCTGGGCCGGCAGATGCTCTCCAAGCTCAAGGTCTACGCCGGGCCGACCCACCCCCACCAGGCGCAGGCGCCGGTGCCGTTCGAGCTGAAGCAGGTGTCGCAGTGACCGTCACGACCGAGCTGATCCAGACCGTCGGCCGCCGCAAGGAGGCCATCGTCCGGGTACGCCTCATGCCGGGCAGCGGCCAGTACACGCTCAACGGCCGCACGCTCGAGGAGTACTTCCCGAACAAGGTGCACCAGCAGGCGATCAACGAGCCGTTCGTCACGCTCGAGAAGGCCGAGCAGTACGACGTGTTCGCCCGCCTGCACGGCGGCGGCATCAGCGGCCAGGCCGGGGCGCTGCGCCTCGCGATCGCCCGGGCGCTCATCGAGGTCGAGCCCGACGACCGGCCGGCGCTGAAGAAGGAGGGCTTCCTCACCCGCGACGCCCGCATCAAGGAGCGCAAGAAGTACGGCCTCAAGAAGGCCCGCAAGGCGCCCCAGTACTCAAAGCGGTAGGGGCACTCGAAGCGGTAGGGCACTCCACGCGGTAGCCGGGCAGCACAGCCCGAGCAACGGGCGGTCACCGAGCAGGTGGCCGCCCTTCCGCCTGTCCGGGTGGACGAGCAACGACAGCAGAGGTGACGATGGGCAGCCTGTTCGGCACCGACGGCGTGCGCGGCGTGGCGAACGGTCCGGTGCTCACGCCGGAGCTGGCGCTCACCCTGGCCCGGGCTGCGGCGCACGAGCTGACCGCGGCCCGCGGCCCGTCCGGCACCCGGCCCGTCGCCGTGATCGGACGCGACACCCGCCCGTCGGGCGCGATGCTCGAGGCCGCAGCCGCGGCCGGCTTCGCGAGCGAGGGCGTCGACGTCGAGCTGCTCGGCGTCGTACCGACCCCGGTGGTGGCGCACGCCTGCGCACACGGCGCCGACCTCGGGCTCATGGTGAGCGCCTCGCACAACCCCATGCCCGACAACGGGCTGAAGCTGTTCGGCGCGGGTGGCTGGAAGCTTCCCGACGTGGTCGAAGGGGCGATCGAGGCGGCGGTCCTGGCCGGCGGGCCCGCCTCGGATCGGCCGATGGGCGCGAGCGTCGGCACCGTCCGCCCCGCCGACCCGGAGCTGGTCGACGGCTATCGCAGGCGTCTGCTCGCCACACTCGTGACACCTGCGCAAGGCGTGAAGGTGGTCGTCGACTGCGCGCAGGGCGCGGCCTCTTCGCTGGCCCCGCGCCTGTACCGCGAGGCCGGCGCAGACGTGGTGGCGATCGCTGCCGACGGCGACGGCGCGCGCATCAACGACGGCTGCGGCGCGACCCACCTCGCGCTGCTGCAGGCGGCCGTGCGCGAGCACCGGGCCGACCTGGGCCTGGCCCACGACGGCGACGCCGACCGCTGCCTGGCCGTCGATGCCTCCGGGCAGGTGGTCGACGGCGACCAGCTGCTCGCGCTGCTCGCCGTCGCCCTGCACGAGCGGGGTGAGCTGGCCGGCGAGACGGTCGTCGCCACCGTGATGAGCAACCTCGGCTTCCTGCGGGCGATGCGCGCGCACGGCATCACCGTCGAGCAGACCGCCGTCGGCGACCGGTACGTGCTGGCGGCGCTTCGCGCCGGCGGGTACGTCCTCGGCGGGGAGCAGTCCGGGCACACCGTGCAGCTCGCGCACGCCACCACGGGCGACGGCCTGCTCACCGGTCTGTCGGTGCTGGGCCGGTTGGTCGAGACCGGCCGTCCGCTCGCCGAGCTGGCCGCGGTGATGACGCGGTTGCCGCAGGTGCTCGTCAACGTCCGGGCCGAACGTACCCGGGCGACGGCGCCCGAAGTGCTGGCCGCGGTCGAGCGTGAGCAGGAGGTGCTGGGCGAGGGCGGCCGGGTGCTGCTGCGCCCGTCCGGTACCGAGCCGCTGGTGCGGGTGATGGTCGAGGCCGAGCCCGCCGCGTCGGCGGGCGAGGTCGCGCAGCGGCTCGCCCGCGTCGTCAGCGGCTGAGGGTCGGGGGGACGGCGCGCCGCCGCCTCGGCCGGCTCGAGCACGACGAGGCGGTCGTCGTCGTTTTTTACCGCGTCGCCCACGTGCCGCAGCAGCGGGAACTCGCCGCGTCGGATCGAGTCAACGCCTGCGACAAAATTTGTCAAGAATTCTAGTCAAGGGTCTTCCCTTGAGCGGCGATCCATGATCTGCTGTGGCGATCATCCTCTCTCACGGCCGGTCCTACCCGCCTGCGCCTGAGCGCTCCAGCGCCTCAGCTGCCCACCGCGTGAGTGATGAGCTCCGCCGACCTCGCCCGGGGCCGGTCCGTGGACCGTCGAGACGAGCCGCCATGACCTCCGCACCCGCGCCTGCAGTCGAGCACCCACCACACCGGCAGGACGACTTGTGCACCACCGCGCTGTCGGTGTCCGGTCTGCGCAAGTCCTACGGCTCGGTCGACGTCGTGGACGGAGTTGACCTTAAGGTGCCCGCGGGCGAGGTATTCGCGCTGCTGGGCCCGAACGGGGCCGGCAAGACCACGACCATCGAGATCCTCGAGGCCTGCGCCGGCGCAGCGCCGGCAGCGTCCAGGTACTCGGCGTCGACCCACAGGACGGTGACCGCCGCTGGCGCTCCCGTGTCGGCGTGGTCGCCCAGAGCACCTCGGCCTTTGACGAGCTGACGGTGCGCGAAACCGTCTCGCATTACGCCAGCTTCTACCCGCAACCGCTCGACATCGACGAGGTGCTCGACCTGGTCGACCTACGCGAGCGTGCCGGGGCCACCGGGCTCGCGCTGTCCGGCGGTCAAAAGCGCCGGCTCGACATCGCCCTGGGCATCGTCGGCGACCCCGAGCTCATCTTCCTCGACGAGCCCACGACGGGCCTGGACCCGGTGGCCCGCCGGCAGGTGTGGGACCTCGTGCGCGGCCTGGCCGGCCGCGGCCGCACGATCGTGCTCACCACCCATTACCTCGACGAGGCCGAGGTGCTGGCCGACCGGGTTGGGATCATCATCCGTGGCCGCATCGTCGAGCTCGGCGCGCCTCGCGACGTCGGCGGTCGCTCGGATTCCGAGGCGGTCATCGCCTTCGCCGCCGAAGGTGGGTTGCGGGGGCACCCGCTGCCGACGCTGCCGCCGGACGTGCTGGTCGACCGGTCCGCCGACGACCCCCGAAGCCGGGTCCGCCTCAGCGCCGCCGGACCGACGGCGGTGCTGCAGGAGCTGACGCGGTGGGCCGCCGACTGCGGGGTGCACGAGCTGCCCGGGCTGACGATCAGCCGGCCGACGCTCGAGGACGTCTACCTACGGCTGATCGCCGAGCACGCCCCGCCCGCTGCACCCGAGGGAGCAGCGGCATGACCGCGGCCACGCGGACCGCGCCGGCCGCACGGCCCCACGAGGCACCGCGGCCGCTCCCCAGCGCCTTTGCTGCGGCTGGTCGCGCGGGGTTGTCGAGCTCAAGTCGGTTCTTCGCAACAAGCAGGCCGTGGTGTTCACGCTGATGCTGCCGGTGCTGCTGCTCGTGCTGTTCGGCACGATCTTCAGCGGCACGATCGAGGGCACCACCGTCGACTACCGGCAGGTCTTCACCGTCGGCATCCTCGCCTCCGGCATCATGAGCGTCAGCTTCTCGAGCCTGGCCATCTCCATCGCCATCGAGCGCGACGACGGCACGCTGCGCCGGCTGTCGACGACGCCGATGCCCAAGGCGGCATATTTCCTCGGCAAGCTGGTGCTGGTGCTGGCGACCGGCGTCGCCGAGGTCGTCGTCCTGCTCGCCCTCGGTGTCGCGTTGTTCGGGCTCGACCTGCCGGCCACCCCCGGCCGCTGGGTCACCTTCGTCTGGGTTTTCGTGCTGGGGATCGTCGCCTGCTCGCTGATCGGTATCGCGTACAGCCGGCTGGCGCCGAACGCGCGCTCCGCCTCGGCCGTCGTGCAGCCGCCCTACATCGCGCTGCAGTTCATCTCGGGCGTGTTCTTCCTGTACAGCGACCTGCCGAAGGTGCTGCAGCAGATCGCCGCGCTGTTCCCGCTGAAGTGGCTCGCGCAGGGGCTGCGCGCGGTGTTCCTGCCGGATTCGTTCGCGGTCACCGAGGTCACTGGCTCCTACGAGCTCGGTCGGGTCGCGCTGGTACTCGGCCTGTGGTGCGCCGCGGGCTTCGTGCTGTGCTTGACGACGTTCCGCTGGAGCAGCGACAGGGAGCGCTAGGTCGTGGGAGCAGCGAGTCAGCAGCCGGCCGCCGAGCTCGGCGCCCGGCTGCGCGCGGCCCGGCGGCAGCGCGGCATGTCGCAGGCCGAGGTCGGCGGGTCCGACTACTCGGTGTCCTACGTCTCCCTGGTCGAGAACGGCAAGCGCACCCCGACCGCCGAGGCGCTCGCAGTGCTGGCCGGTCGGGTCGGGCTCGATCCGGCCCACCTCGCCACCGGGCAGCGGCCTGTCGAGGATGAGCAGCCCCGCTTGGACCTGCGCTTCGCCCAGCTCTCGCTGGTCCAGGGCGAGGCGCACGACGCGGTGCGCCGGCTCGAGCTGCTGCACGCCCAGGCCGGTCGCTTCAACCCCGACCACGACTGGGACGTGGCCTACGCGCTCGCCAAGGGCTACGAGATGGTGGGCGACCTGCGCGCGGCGGTGCTGCTGCTGGAGGAGCTGGCCGAGCGGGCACTCCGGGTGCCCGAGCGGTGGCCGTGGATCGAGGTGAACATCTCCCTGACCCGCTGCTATCGGGGGGCGGGCGACCTGCGGCGGGCCATCGACGTCGGGGAAGCGGCCCTGCAGAGAGCGCACGAGCTGTCGCCGGAGCTAGTCGCTCTTCTGCCGCGGTTGGTCGCGACCATCGCGATGGCCTACATCGAGCGCGGCGACCTCACCCGGGCGCAGCAACTGCTTGACGCCGCCCTCGTGCAGGCCGAGGGCTCGGGCAGCCGGGTACAGCGAGGATCCGTGCTGTGGAACTGCAGCATCGTGGCCGCCGAGCGCGGTCAGCATGGCGAGGCGGTGCAGCTGGCGGACCGCGCGCTGGTCCTCATCGCGGAGGAGACCGACGCCCGCTCGCTAGCCCGGCTGCGCGGGGCCCGCGCATGGGTCGAGCTCTGCCACCCGGACGGCGACGTCGACCGCGCGCTGCACCTGCTGTCCGAGGCGCGCACGGCGCTGCTGGACTGCGGCACGCCGGACGACCTCGCGGCCGTCGAGACCGAGCTCGCCCGGGCCGAGCTGCTACGGGACCGCCCGGGCCGAGCCGTCGAGCACGCCCGATCGGCCCTGCGGCGCCTCGGCGACCAGCCGCACATCGAGGCCGCCGTCGCCCACCTCTACCTCGGCAAGGGCTTGCTCGCTCAGGGCGACCGCTCCTGCGGGCAGGCGCACATGGCTGAGGCAGGAACGATCATCCAGAGCTGCCAGGCCGATCGGCAGGCGGCCCAGGTGTGGCGTGAGCTCGCCGAGCTGCAGGAGGGCGCCGGGCAGAGCGAGCAGGCGGCAGACTCCTTTCGCCGGGCCCTGGATACCGCCGGCATCCGCTCACTCACCGGTGGCCCGAGGTCGGCACGAGACCTGGGCTCAAGCGCGCCGGTCGTCGATCCGGAACCGGTGTGGGAGCCGGCGGGCGGCTGACCGACGTGCGCGTCTAGCGTCGGCGCCGTGAAGAACCTGACCCGTGCGGAGGCCGAGGCGCGGGCCGCGCTGATCGACGTCGCCTCCTACGACATCGCGCTCGACCTGACCGGCGCGGGGCAGGACGGCGCCGCGCACTTCACCAGCGTCACGACGGTCCGCTTCACCTGCCGCGAAGCGGGCGCAAGCACCTTCGCCGAGCTCGACGGCGAGCTGCTCGCGGCGACGCTCGACGGCCGGGACGTCACGCTCGACGGCCGGATCCAGCTGCTCGACCTGTCCGGCGACCACGAGCTCGTCGTGCATGCGAGGTGCGCCTACAGCCGCACCGGCGAGGGGCTGCACCGCTTCGTCGACCCCGCCGACGGACGGATCTACCTGTACGCGCAGAGCTTCCTCGACGACGCGCAGCGCATCTTCGCCTGCTTCGACCAGCCCGACCTCAAAGCGGTCGTGCGCCTGGTCGTCGAGGCGCCACCGGACTGGACCGTCGTCGGCAACGCCCGCGGCCGGCGCGAGGGCCAGCGGTGGACCTTCGCGCCGACCGAGCCGATCAGCACCTACCTGTTCACCGTCGCCGCGGGCGAGTGGCACAGCGTGCACGGCCGGCACGACGGCATCGCGCTCGGGCTGCACTGCCGGCGCTCGCTCGCGCCGTACCTGGACGCCGACGCGGTGGAGCTGCTCGAGATCACCGGCCAGTGCCTCGACTTCCAGCAGGAGCGCTTCGGCCGCCGCTACCCGTTCGGCGACACCTACGACCAGCTCTTCGTGCCCGAGTTCAACGCCGGCGCGATGGAGAACCCGGGTGCGGTCACCTTCCGCGACCAGTTCCTGTTCCGCTCTCGCGTCACCGACGACAAGCGCCGCGAGCGCGCCATGGTCGTCGCGCACGAGATGGCGCACATGTGGTTCGGCGATCTCGTGACCATGCGCTGGTGGGACGATCTGTGGCTCAACGAGTCCTTCGCCGAGCTGCTCGGCTACCTCACCGTCGATCGCGCCACCCGTTTCGACGGCGTGTGGGTCGACTTCAGCACCGGCCGCAAGGCCTGGGGCTACCGCGCCGACCAGCTGCCGAGCACCCACCCGGTGCAGGGCGACGTCGCCGACAGCCGCAGCGCGCTGCTGAACTTCGACGGCATCTCCTACGCCAAGGGCGCCTCGGTGCTGCGCCAGCTGATGGCCACGCTCGGCGAGGACGCCTTCATCGCCGGGGTGCGCGCCTACGTCGCCCGCAACGCCTTTCGCAACACGCGTTTCGAGGACCTGCTCGCCGAGCTGCAGGCGGCCGCCGGGCGCGAGCTGCACGACTGGGCGCGGGCGTGGCTGCAGACCTCGGGTGTCTCGACGCTGCGGGTCCAGGGCGGCGTGCTCGCGCAGCAGGCGACCGTGCTGCGCCCGCACCGGCTGTTCGTCGGCCGCTACGACCGCACCGACCAGGTGCTCGCCCGCCGCGACCGGCTCGACGTCGAGCTCGCCGCCGAACCGGTCCCGCTGCCGGCCGACGAGCCGGCCGACCTCGTGCTGCCGAACGACGGCGACCTGACCTTCGCCAAGGTGCGCCTCGATCCGCGCTCGCTCGCGACGGCGCTGGCGGACGTGCGCCGCCTCGCCGACCCGCTGACCCGCGCCGTTGTGTGGGGGAGCCTGTGGGACAGCTGCCGCGACGCCGACCTGCCCGCCGCGCGCTTCGTGCAGGCGGTGCTCGACGGGGTCGACGTCGAGATCGACCCGGCGGTCGTCGCCACCCTGCTGGAGCAGGCCCGGACCGCGGCCACGCTGTTCGTCGCCGACGGGTCCGCCCTGCGCGAGCGGCTGGCCGACGCCTCGTGGAAGGCCGCCGCCGACGCGGATGCGGGCAGCGACCTGCAGCTGGTGCGGCTCACGGCCTGCGCGTCGGTGGCGCCCGCGTCCTTCACGGGCCGGCTGCGGGCGGTGCTCGACGGCTCGGCCGTGCCGGCCGGCCTGGTCGTGGACACCGATCTGCGCTGGCACCTGGTCACCGCGCTCGCGCGGCTCGGTGCGCTCGGCGACGACGAGATCGCCGCCGAGCAGGAGTGCGACGACACCGCGGCCGGACGCCTGCATGCCCTGACGGCGCGCGCCGCCCGGCCGGACGCCGCCGCCAAGAGCCGTGCCTGGCAGGCCGCCGTCCACGACACGTCGCTGTCTGCATACGAGACCGAGGCGCTCGCGGCCGGCATCTGGGTCAGCGGGCAGGACGAGCTGCTGCGGCCGTACGTGCAGCGCTACGTCGACGACCTGCCCGGTGTGTGGCGCGCGCGGACGCCGCAGGTGGCGACCGACCTGGCCCGGCGGCTGTTCCCGTCCACCCTGGTCACGGACGCGGTGCTCGAGACGATAGAGCCGCTGCTCGGCGAGCAGCACCCGCCGGGGTTGCGGCGCTACGTCAGCGAGGGCCGCGACGAGCTGGCCCGCGCACGCCGGGCGGTCCGCGCCGGACCGTGACGTCAGGCCGGGCTGGCCACCGAGATGCCGAGGGTGGTAGCGGCGTCGGCCATGCGCTCGTCGTACGTGACGAGCCGGCGCAGCGACTGCTCGAGCCGTTGGGCCGTGGCGAGGTGCAGGGCATCGAGCGAGCGAAGGGTGGGCGGTCCCAGCGCGGCGGCGTCGTCGAGCAGTCGGTCGTTGACGCGGATGAGCTCGATCCGCCGCAACACCTCTGTTCCCCGGCGCACCGCCCTCGGGCCCGCGTGAATCAACGCCCGGCCGACCTCGACGCGAGCCAGCGCACTCGACACGAGGGGTCGTCGACGGCGCAAAAAAGCGCGCAGCGCGAGCGACTCGGGTTCGTGCACGGCCAGCTTGACGAGGGCCGAGGAGTCCAGGTAGGTGACCCGGTCAGCGTTCATGCTGGCGCAACCGAGCCAGGGCAGCCGATGGACTCTCGATTCCGGCTTCGAGCTCGAGAGGTGGACCCAAGTCGTCCAGGTCGCCGGTGCTGGCGATGACCTCGCCGCTCGCTCGGAGCTCGTCGAGCGCCGTCCCGACAGGGATAGGTGCGAGCAGCGCAACCGGCCGTCCGCGGTCGGTGATCTCGATGGTGTCTCCCCGTTCGACCTGTCGCAGCAGCTCGCTCGCCCGCTGTCGCAGCTCGCGGACACCGACAGACGTCATATGTCATTGGTAGCACATCGCAGCCGACGAGCGCGTACGGCAGCCATGTCGGACCAGCTTGCGCAAGGATCGCATCGTGACCATTGGTGAGCCGCCCTTCGCCGCCGGCGTCGAGGTCGTCGGGGTCGACGGCGACGACACGCTGTGGCGCTGCCAGGACCTCTTCGACGCCGCCGAGACCGAGCTGGCCGACCTGCTGGCGCCCTGGGCCGACGCGCCCGACGTGGTGCGGCGCATCCACGAGGTGGAGCGCGACAACGTCCGGCTGTACGGGTTCGGTGTCAAGGCGTGGACGCTGTCGATGCTCGAGCTGACGCTGTCGCTCTCCGGTGGCCGGGCGCCGGGCGCGCTGCTCGAACGGGTCCTCGACATGGGGCGCGACATGCTGGGCGGTCCGGTGGACGTGCTGCCCGGCGCCGCCGAGGCCGTTGCGGCGCTGGGCGGCACGCACGCCGTCGTGCTCGTCACCAAGGGCGACCTGGTCGACCAGCAGCGCAAGCTTGCCGCGTCCGGCCTCGCGCCGGCCTTCGCCCATGTCGAGATCGTGTCCGACAAGACCCAGGCCACCTACGGCGAGCTGCTGCGCCTGCTCGAGTGCCCGCCCGAGCGCTTCCTCATGGTCGGCAACAGCGAGGTGTCCGACGTCGTCCCGGTGCTCTCGCTCGGTGGGTGGGCGGTGCACGTGCCATACCGCACCACGTGGTCGCTCGAGCGGGCCGAGCCGGTGCAGCACGACCGTCGGCTGACCGTCGCCTCGCTCGCCGACGTCCCGCCGCTGCTGAGCGCCGGATGAGCGCCGCTGCCCGGTTACCGTCGCCGTCGTGAGCACGACGAGCCGCTACACGCATGGTCACGCCCCGTCGGTCCTGCGGTCGCACCGCACCCGCACGGCCGAGAACTCCGCTGCCCACCTGCTGGCGTCGTTGCGTCCCGGGCAGTCGCTGCTCGACGTGGGCAGCGGCCCGGGCACGCTCACCGTCGACCTCGCCGCGCGCGTCGCCCCCGGCCGGGTGAGTGCGCTCGAGACCTCGCAGGCGGCGCTCGAGCTGACGCTGGCCGAGGCCGACCGGCGCGGCTGCCGCACGATCGACGGGCTCGTCGGCGACGTGCACGCCCTCGAGCTGGCGACGGGCAGCTTCGACGTCGTCCACGCCCACCAGGTGCTGCAGCACCTGCCCGACCCGGTTCGTGCGCTGCGCGAGATGCTCCGCGTGTGCCGTCCGGGCGGTGTCGTCGCGGTGCGCGACGCCGACTACGCGGGCTTCACGTGGTATCCGCACAGCGCCGGGCTCGAGCGCTGGCACGAGCTGTATCAGGCCGCGGCCCGCGCGAACGGCGGCGAGCCGAACGCCGGCCGGCGGCTGCTGGCCTGGGCGCACGCCGCCGGCGCCACCGACGTCACCGCGTCGTCGTCGACGTGGTGCTACGCCGACCCGGCATCCCGCGCCGAGTGGGGCGGCATGTGGGCCGAGCGGATCACCGGTTCGGCGATCGCCGGGCAGCTCGTCGACTCCGGTCTGGCGACGAACGACGACCTCGATGAGGTGGCGCGGGCCTGGCGGCAGTGGGCCGACGACCCGGACGGCTGGCTGAGCGTGCCGCACGGCGAGCTGCTCGTACGCGGGTGACGTGGTGACGTTGCGCATGATGCAGGCGGTGCAAGAAGCATCATGCCCACCACGATCGATCTTCCGGCGGACCTGCACGACGACCTGAGGCGTGCAGCGCACGCCAAGAGGGAGACCCCTGAGCCAGACGGTCACCGAGCTCATACGGCGCGGCATGGCCGAGACGGTCGCGCTCGTCCGGGACGACCAGATAGGCCGCATGGTCGTCGACCTCGGAGGACCGCTGACGGCAGCCGAGGTCGAGCAGATGCTGGACGACGAGTGACCGACCTGCTCGAGAGCAGCGTCCTCCTCGCCCTCACGTCGCGGCACGGGGGCAGACTCGTGACCCTGGACCGAAGGCTCGCCCGGAGACGACCGGACGTGCACCTGAGCGACGCCGCAGCCTGACCGGACCGGCTGCGGCGCGCCGCTACCGTGACGGCCATGTGCGGCATCGTGGGCTACGTCGGCGACAAGCAGGCGCTCGGGGTCGTGCTGGAGGGACTGCGGCGCCTTGAGTACCGCGGCTACGACAGTGCCGGCGTCGCGGTGCTCGACGGCGGCCTGTCGGTCGAGAAGGCCGCGGGCAAGCTCGCCAACCTCGAAAAGGCGCTGTCCGAGGGCGAGCCCCTCGCCGGGACGCTCGGCATCGGTCACACCCGCTGGGCCACGCACGGCGCGCCGACCGACGCCAACGCCCACCCGCACCTCGACTGCGCCGGACGCGTCGCCGTCGTGCACAACGGCACGATCGAGAACTACGCCTCGCTCGTTGCCGGGCTAGAGCAGCGCGGCCACGACTACCGCTCCGACACCGACACCGAGGCCGTCTCCCACCTGCTCGAGGAGCGGTACGCAGCCGGCGAGACGGCGGGCGACCTCGCCGCCAGCCTGCGCAGCATCTGCCGAGACCTCGAGGGCAGCTTTGTGCTGGTTGCGGTGCACGCCGACGAGCCCGAGCTGGTCGTCGCCGCCCGCCGCAACCTGCCGCTCGTGGTGGGCCTCGGGGACGGGGAGAACTTCGTCGGGTCCGACGTCACGGCCTTCATCGGGCACACCCGCACGGCCCGCGCGGTGGGTCAGGACGAGGTCGTCGAGCTGCGCCGCAGCGGGGTGCGAGTGACCGACCTCGACGGCCACGAGATCGACGGAGCGACCTACCACGTCGACTGGGACACCGCCGCGGCCGAGAAGGGCGGCTACGAGTTCTTCATGCTCAAGGAGATCGAGGAGCAGCCCGAGGCGGTGCGCGCCACGCTGGGCGGCCGGCTCAGCGATGGCCAGGGGCTGCTGCACCTCGACGAGCTGTCGATGAGCGACCAGGACATCCGCGACGTCGAGCAGGTAGTCATCATCGCGTGCGGGTCGTCCTACCACTCCGGGCTGGTCGGCAAATACGCCATCGAACGCTGGGCGCGGCTCGCCGTCCAGGTCGAGATGGCGAGCGAGTTCCGCTATCGCGACCCGGTCATCGGCCGGCGCACTTTGGTCATCGCCATCAGCCAGTCCGGCGAGACCGCCGACACGCTCGAGGCCGTACGGCACGCGCGCTTCCAGCGGGCGTGGGTGCTGGCAGTGACCAACACGGTCGGCTCGACGCTGAGCCGCGAGGCCGACGCGGTGCTCTACACCCGCGCTGGGCCGGAGGTAGCCGTCGCCTCGACCAAGGCGGTGATCGCCCAGCTCGCCGCGATGTACGTCGTCGGCCTCTACCTGGCTCAGGTGCGCGGCACTCGAGACGCCGACGAGGTGCGGGCGCACATGGCCGACCTGCAGGCCGTGCCGGCGCTGATCGAGACGCTGCTCGACCGCATGGAGCCGGTGCGGGCCCTGGCCCGGGAGCTGGCCGATGAGCCGCGGGTGCTGTTCCTCGGCCGGCACGTCGGCTACCCCATGGCGCTCGAGGGGGCGCTCAAGCTCAAAGAGCTGGCGTACGTCTCGGCCGAGGGCTTCCCCGCCGGCGAGATCAAGCACGGGCCGATCGCGCTAATCGAGCAGGGCACGCCGGTGATCGTCATCGCGCCGCGCCACGCCCTGCAGGCCAAGCTGGTCAACAACGTGCAGGAGGTGCGGGCCCGCGGCGCGCGCACGATCGTGCTGGCGACCGACGGCGACGACAGCATGACGCCGTACGCCGCGCACGTCATCCGCGTGCCGGACACCAAGTCGCTGCTCACCCCACTTCTGACGATCGTGCCGATGCAGGTGTTCTCGGCCGAGGTCGCCCGCGCCCGTGGGCTCGACGTCGACCAGCCGCGCAACCTGGCCAAGTCCGTCACGGTCGAGTAGGTGTCGAGCGGATGAGACCGCGGTCGCTCGCCCTGCTGGGCGGCGGGCTCCTGCTGCTCAGCCTGCTCAGCACGCTGCTCAGCTCGCGGGTGCTCGGGGGCAGCCCGGTCGTGCCGGGAGCCGGTGTCTTCGTCGTCAACTGGCTGACGCAGGTGTCGCTTTACGTCGGCAGCGGCCTGGTCGTCGTCGCCGCCCTGGTCCACTCGCAGCAGCGCCCGCCCGACGACCCCGACCACGACTGTTTCTCATGACCTCCCTCGCTCACTGGTGGCAGCGCCATGTGCTCGCCGCGGCAAGCTGCCGCTGCTGCTCTGCTTCATCGCCTTCGTGCTGACCTTCGTCGCGACGCGCACGGTCACCCGGATGATCTCTGAAAGCCAAGTACCGCCTCGCGCTGTTCGGCCTGTTCATTCCGGCGATCGCGCTGGTGGGCGCGATGCGGCTGGCCCGGCTCGGCGACCTCGTCGCGGGGACGCCGACCCCCCGCCCCCCCCGACCGCCGCGCCACCTTCACGGTGAGTTGCCCCGACGACGTCGAAGATCATCGGCGCGCAGCACACGCTGGAGCCGGTCCCGAGAGCTGAAGATCTTGATGGCCTGATCTTAAGAACGTGTCTGAAGAGGGTGACGCGGTGAACGTCGTGACGGCCGTCGATGCTGGTCACCCCGTCGGCCGGACGAGGACGTCGTCGGTGCGCTGCTCCGCCGGCTGGCCCGTGACGACGGTCGCAGCCTCCCGAGCCGGCTCGCCGCGGCGGTCGCGACCGGTCGGAAGAGCAGCGTGCTCCCCACCACGAAGATTCCGGCGGCGCTCAGCATGCCGGCGCCGGTGTGGGTAGCCGTTGGCCCCGTCCCGGACACGCCAGTCGGCACCGGCGCCGGACAGCGTGGCCAGCGCGTGGCGGCTGAGCACGACGGGCCGGCGGGAGACAAGGGCTGGGGCTGCGGCAGACTCGTCCGTATGTGCTGGTCCGGGGCTCGCCGTCGATGATCATCGGTGTGGGCGTCGATGTCGTGGACGTCGAGCGGCTCGAGCGCGCACTGACCCGCACTCCACGCCTGCGCGAGCGCCTGTTCACCGCTGGGGAGCAGCAGGCGACCAGGAGTGACTCGCTCGCCGCGCGCTTCGCGGCCAAAGAAGCGGTGGCCAAGGCCCTCGGCGCTCCCGGCGGGCTGCGTTGGACCGACGCCGAGGTCGTCACCGACAGCACGGGGCGTCCGGCGCTGTCGCTGTCGGGTGGCGTGGCGCAGGAGGCGGACGCGCAAGGGATCACCGATTGGCACCTGTCGATGTCGCACGACGGTGGGGTGGCGACGGCCATCGTCGTGGCCGAAGGCCGGTCGACGTCATGAGCATCGTCGTGGCCGAAGGCCGGTCGACGTCATGAGCATCGTCGTGGCCGAAGGCCGGTCGACGTCATGAGCATCGTCGTGGCCGAAGGCCGGTCGACGTCATGAGCACCGTCGTGGCCGAAGGCCGGTCGACGTGAGGGAGGCTGCCGTGGCCGAAGGCCGGTCGACGTGAGACACGCGCACACCGTCTTGCAGGTGCGCGCCGCGGAGGCCGAGCTGATGGCCCGGCTGCCCGCGGGCGCGCTGATGCAGCGCGCGGCGGCGGCGCTCGCCGTCGCCTGCGCCCGCGAGCTCGACCACGTCTACGCCGCGAAGGTGGGACTGCTCGTCGGCGGCGGCGACAACGGCGCGGACGCGCTGTGGGCGGGGGCGCTGCTGGCGCGGCGCGGGGCGCAGGTCACCGCCGTGGTGCTGCGCGAGCCGAGCGGCAACCAGGTGCCGGCCCTGTCGGCGCTGCTCGGGGCCGGCGGCCGGCGCAGGGACGCGCTGCCGACCGTCGACCTGGTCGTCGACGGACTGGTCGGCATCGGCGCCCGCGGCCCGCTGCGGGCGGACGCCGAGTCGCTGGCACGCAGTGTCGAGGGCGCACGCATCGTCGCGGTCGACCTGCCGAGCGGCGTCGACGCCGACACCGGTGCGGTGCCCGGCTACGCCGTCCGGGCGGTGCGGACGGTCACCTTCGGCACCGTCAAGCCCGGGCTGCTCGTCGCCCGCGAGCACGTCGGGCGCCTCGAGCTGGTCGACATCGGGCTCGACCTGCCGCCGGCTCCCGTCGAGGCGCTCGAGCCGGCCGACGTCGCCGCGCTGTTGCCCACCGGCGCAGCGGTCAGCGACAAGTACAGCCGGGGGGTGCTCGGCGTCGTGGCCGGTTCGCAGACCTACCCCGGCGCCGCGGTGCTCTCGGTGGGTGCTGCGGTGCGCGCGGGCGCGGGCATGGTGCGCTTCGCCGGCGCGTCGCACCCCGCTGAGCAGGTGCGGCTGCGCTGGCCGGAGGTCGTCGTGTCCGAGCTCGACGGGGCGGACGTCACCGAGGCGGGCCGGGTGCAGGCCTGGACCGTCGGCCCCGGCCTCGGCACCGACGAGCAGGCGGCGGCGAGCGTCGAGGCGGTCCTGGCTGCGGACGTGCCGGTGCTCGTCGACGCCGACGCGCTGACCGTGTGCGCGCAGCACCCCGACTGGCTGCGCCGGCGCAGCGCGCCCACCCTGCTCACCCCGCACGACCGGGAGTTCGCGCGGTTCGGCACTCCGGTCGGCGACGACCGGATCGGCGCGGCCCGGCGCCTCGCCGGCGAGCTGGGGGTGACCGTGCTGCTCAAGGGCGACGCGACGGTGGTGGTGGGGCCGGACGGACCGGCCCGCCTCAACCCGACCGGCTCGTCGGTGCTCGCCACCGCCGGCAGCGGCGACGTGCTGAGCGGGGGTGCGGGGGCGCTGCTGGCGCAGGGACTGTCGGCGCTCGACGCCGGTTCGGTCGGGGCCTACCTGCACGGGGCGGCCGGACTGGTATCGGCGCGCGGTGCGTCGACGTCGGCGTCGCTGCTGTGGGATGCCTGGACGCAGGCGGTGCGCGAGGTGCGCGGACACGGCAGGACGTGAGCCGCGTCGTACCGCGCGCGCACCGCCCGGCTGGAACACTGTCCGCGTGAGCGGGAGCGGCGGGTGAGGACGCAGGCGCGTATCGAGCTTGCGGCCATCCGCGACAACACCCGGGCCCTGCTCGACCGGGCCGCCGGGGAAGCGCAGCTCATGGCGGTGGTGAAGGCCGACGGCTACGGCCACGGCCTGGTGCCCAGCGCCCGGGCCGCCCTCGACGGCGGCGCCGCCTGGCTCGGCGTCGCCTTTGTCGAGGAGGCGCTGGCACTGCGGGCCGCCGGCATCGGCGCGCCGACGCTCGCGTGGCTCACCACACCCGCCGACGACCTGGCGCCCGCAGTCGCGGCCGGCGTCGACCTCGGCGCGTACGACGTCGCGCAGGTCCAGGCCGCCGTCACGGCGGCGCAGCAGGCCGGCGTACCCGCCCGGCTGCACCTCAAGGCCGACACCGGCCTGTCGCGCGGCGGGGCGACTCCCGCCGACTGGCCAGACCTGTGCGCCGCCGCCGCCAGGGCGCAGGCCGGCGGCGAGGTCGTCGTCACCGGGCTCTGGAGCCACTTCGCTTTCGCCGACGGCGGCCGCGACCACCCGGTCAACAGCCGGCAGGCGGCCGTGTTCGTCGAGGCGCTGCAGGTCGCCGAGCGGGCTGGGCTTCGTCCTGAGGTGCGCCACCTGGCCAACTCGGCGGCGACCCTGACCGCCCCGGCGACGCACTACGACCTCGTCCGCCCGGGCATCGCGCTCTACGGCCTGCCACCTGTCCCGGGGCAGTTCGGGCTGCGCCCGGCGATGACGCTCGCCTCGACCGTCGCGCTCACCAAGCGGGTGGCGGCCGGCAGCGGCGTCAGCTACCTGCACCGGCACGTGACGGCGTCCACGTCACGGCTCGCGCTCGTGCCGCTCGGCTACGCCGACGGCGTGCCCCGCACTGCCACCAGCACCGCCGAGGTGCTGCACCGGGGCGTGCGTCGCACGATCGCCGGCACGGTCTGCATGGACCAGTTCGTGCTCGACCTCGGCGACGACCCGGCCGAGGCGGGCGACGAGGTGCTGCTGTTTGGCCCGGGCGAGCACGGCGAGCCGACCGCGCGCGAGTGGGCCGACCGGCTCGGCACCATCGACTACGAGATCGTCACCCGCATCGGCGCTCGGGTGCCGCGCGTGCACCTGCCGTGAACGGCCGGCGCGGCGGGCTGGTCGGAGCAGCCGTCGGCCTCGCGGGTGTCGGCGCCTACGCCGGCCTGGCCGCCGAGCGCCTCGTCGTCGGTCGCACCCGGCTGCGCCCCGACCCCGAGGCGCGCGAGCCGTTCTTCGCGCTGCCCGTCGACCGCAGCGCGACGGTGCGCACCGAGGACGGCGTCGACCTGCACGTCGAGCAGCTCGGACCCGACGAGGCACCGCTGACGGTGGTGCTCGTGCACGGCTACACCCACCAGAGCGCCCTGTGGCACTACCAGCGCCGGTCGCTCGTCGCCGACAACCCCGGCCGGGTCGTCCTCTACGACCAGCGCGGGCACGGCCGGAGCAGCCGCGGCGCGCCCGAGCGCTCGACGATCGACCAGCTCGGCCACGACCTCGGCGCCGTGCTCGACGCGATGGCGCCGACCGGCGAGATCGTGCTGGCCGGGCACTCGATGGGCGGCATGACCATCATGGCGCTGGCCGACAGCCGGCCCGAGCTGTTCGCACCGGGTGGCCGGGTGGTCGGGGTCGCACTGATCAGCACCTCGACGGGCAAGCTCGCCGAGCTGACCCTCGGCCTGCCGACGGCGATCACGCCCGTCACCCGCCGCGTCATGCCGTGGCTCACCCGCACCGCCCGGCGGCGACCGGAGTTCTTCGAGCGGGGCCGCCGGGTCGGCACGGACCTCGCTTTCCTGCTCACCCGCCACGGCGGCTTCGGCGACGGCGACGTCAGCCCGGCACTGGTCGCCTTCACCGAGCAGATGGTCGCCGCCACCCCGGTCGAGGTGCTGGCCGAGTTCTACGACAGCTTCGTGGACCACGACAAGCTCGACGCGATCGAGGTGCTGCGCGACGTCGAGGTGCTGATCCTGGTCGGCAGCCGCGACCTGCTCACCCCGGTGTCGCACAGCAAGGCGATGGCCGAGTTCCTGCCGGACGCCGAGCTGGTCGTCGTCGAGGGTGCCGGTCACATGGTGCTCCTCGAGCAGCCGTCGCTGGTGACCCTGCGGCTGCGCACGCTGATCGCCCGCGCCGGGCGGGTCGCAGCGCGCACGTGAGCACCGACCGGGCCGGCGCCGCGGCCGCGCTCGCGGCACGGGTGCGCGCGGTCGAGGACGCCGCCGCACAGCCCGCCGGCCTCGACCGGCTGGCCGTCGCCGTGCGCGGCTGCCGGGCCTGCCCCGAGCTCGCGGCGACGCGCACGCAGGTGGTCCCCGGCGTGACGCCCCGGGCGGCCCGCATCGTGCTCGTCGGTGAGGCGCCGGGCGCGCAGGAGGACGCGAGCGGCCTGCCCTTCGTGGGTCGCAGCGGTCAGCTGCTCGACGTGCTGCTGGCCGAGGCGGGCATCGCCCGCGAGCGGGTGGCGGTACTCAACACGCTCAAGTGCCGCCCGCCCGGCAACCGCGCTCCGTCGCGCACCGAGACCGCCACCTGCCGGCCGTGGAGCACGCGCCAGCTGGCGCTGCTCGACCCGGCCGTCGTGGTGGCGCTCGGCCTGTCGGCCACCCGCTGGTTCCTCGGCCCGACCTCGCTGGCCGCGGTACGGGGCCGCGTGCACGAGCGGGACGGGTGGCGGGTGCTGCCCACCTATCACCCGAGCGCGGCGCTGCGCTTCGGCCCGGCGGGCGAGCCGCGGCGGCTGCTGCTCGCCGATCTGCGCGACGCAGCGCGGCTCGCCGACCAGGGCTCGTGAACCGCCGCGGCTGGTCGCTCGTGGTCGAGACGCCCGAGCAGGCAGCGGCGGCGCTGCGGGCACCCGGGGACGCGCTGGACCTGCGGGCGTTCGCCGAGCCGGGACCGGGGTGGGTGGAGCTGGGCTTCGTCCCGCTGGACGAGGAGGAGAGCTGCCACGAGGAGCAGGGCAGCGGCGCCTCGGTGGTCGAGCTGGTGCGGCCGTTGCCGGTCGTGCTCGCCACGGTCGAGGACACCCGGGCGCTCGGCGCCCGCCTCGCGGCCGTGCTGGTCGCCGGTGACCTCGTGCTGCTGTCGGGTCCGCTCGGTGCCGGCAAGACCGCGCTGACGCAAGGCATCGGGGCCGGGCTCGGCGTGCGCGGCAGGGTCACCAGCCCGACGTTCGTCCTCAGCCGCCGGCACCGCGGCGAGCCCGACCTCGTGCACGTCGATGCCTACCGGCTCGCCAGCCAGGACGCGGAGGGCGCTGGAGACTCCACCGCCCTGGACCTCGAGGACCTCGACCTCGACCTCGACCTGGCGGTGACGGTCGTCGAGTGGGGAGAGCAGGTCGAGCGGGCCCTGCCGGGCCCGCGGCTGCTCGTGACGCTCTCCAGGGGCGAGACCGACGCGGCCGATGCGGACGGCCCGCGCACGGCGGTGGTCCGGGCCCACGGTTCCCGATGGGGGGTGGCCCCGGCCGGTCGGTGACGCGCCCGGGAGCCGTCGGCTCTATCGCTGCAGGGCCTGGCGATGGTTATATGCGTGACCCACGTCATGTGTGGTCGTGGTCGGCGTGATCGACCCTGACAGCCAGCACCGCCGACGAGCAGGAGAGCGATGAGTACCGAGGCGCGGCCCGCGGGGTCGGCGGCTTCCGTCCGGGTGGGCGGCGAGCGGGCCGGCGCCGCACCCGCGAAGCAGACGGGTGCGGACGATGCTCGCTTCGAGGCGACGGACGTGACGGTCCGCTTCGGCGGGCTGACAGCACTGTCCGAGGTGTCGCTGCACGTCGAGCCGGGCGAGGTGCTCGGGGTGATCGGCCCCAACGGCGCCGGCAAGACGACGCTGTTCAACGTCTGCTGCGGCTTCATCGCCCCCGACAGCGGCACGCTTCGCTGGCGTGGCGAGGACGTGCGCCTCAAGCCGCACCAGCTGGCCGGCCTGGGCATCTCCCGCACGCTGCAGGGGGTCGGGCTGTTCGCCGGCATGACCGTCCTGGAGAACGTGACGGTCGGCATGACGAGCCGCGCCAAGGCCGGCTTCTTCTCGGCGGTGCTGGGCCTGCCGCGCAGCGACAAGGACGAACGGGCGTTGCAGGAGCGGGCGCACGCGGTGCTCGTCGAGCTCGGTGCCGACGAGTTTGCCGGTCGCTACCCGGGCACGCTGCCCTACCCGGTGCAGAAGCGGGTCGCCCTCGCCCGCGCGCTGGTCAACGAGCCGCAGCTGCTGTTGCTCGACGAGCCGGCCGCCGGTCTCGGCAGCGGCGAGATGGACGAGCTGGGCGAGACGATCAAGGCGCTGTCCGGTCGCATGGCGATCATGCTGGTGGAGCACCACATGGACCTGGTCATGGAGGTCTGCGACCGCATCAGCGTCCTCGACTTCGGCAAGCTCATCGCCGACGGCAGTCCCGAACAGATCCGCAACGACCCGGCGGTGCTCGCCGCCTACCTCGGCGAAGACGACGAGGGCGGGGTCTGACGTGCTCGAGATCCGCGGCCTCGTCACCAGCTACGGGCCGGTGACCGCCCTGTCCGGCGTCGACATCTCGGTGCCCACCGGCAAGATCACCGCGGTGCTGGGCGCCAACGGTGCCGGAAAGACCTCGCTGCTGCGCACCGTCAGCGGTCTGGTGCGCAGCGACGCCGGCACCGTCGAGCTCGACGGTGCCGACATCACCCGCAAGCCGGTCGAGGACATGGTTCGGCTCGGCATGGCCCACGTTCCCGAGGGTCGCGGCGTGATCGCCGAGCTCACCGTCGAGGAGAACCTGAGGCTCGGGGGGCTGTGGCGCAAGGGCACCGAGGCGGAGGTGGAGGAGATCTACGAGCTGTTCCCCTCGCTCGCCGAACGTCGCAAGCGCACCGCCCACACCCTGTCCGGCGGCGAGAGGCAGATGCTCGTGGTCGGCCGCGCCCTGCTCGCCAAGCCCAAGGTGCTGCTGCTCGACGAGCCCTCGCTCGGCCTCGCCCCGCTCGTCGTCTCGCAGATCTTCCACCTCGTCCGTGGGCTCGTCGACAAGACCGGCCTGGCCGTCCTGCTCGTGGAGCAGAACGCGAAGTCCGCGCTGGCCATCGCGGACACGGGGGTGGTCCTCAACCTCGGTCGGGTGGTCGCCACCGACGACGCCAAGACGCTCGCCGCCGACGAGCAGCTGCGGCACGCCTACCTGGGCTTTTGATGCTGACCCGGCCGGTGCTGCCACCGGTTCCACGACCTTTCGTCCCACCGTCCCAGACCTGCGCATCGAGAGGAGTCGCACGGTGCAGCAGTTCCTGAACCTCAGCCTCAACGGGATCATCCTCGGGGCGGTGTTCGCCGCGTTCGCCCTGACGCTGGTGCTCATCTACCGGGCCACCCGCATCATCAACTTCGGACAGGGTGCCATGGCGATGTTCAGCGCCTACCTCGCCCTCGAGCTGCTCCAGCGGGGGGCGCCCTACTGGGTCGCGTTCCTCGCCGCGCTCGCCTCCGGCTTCGTGATCGGCGGGCTCGTCGAACGGGTGATCGTGCGGCCGGTCGAGACCGGGCCCGAGCTGAACGCGGTCATCGTCACGCTGGGACTGTTCATCGGCTTCATCGCCTTGGCCGCCATCTTGTTCGGCAACCAGCTGGAGGCCTTCCCCGCCCCGCTGTCGCTGACCGGGCTGACGGTCGCCGGCACCGACATCGCCGCCACCCCCACCGACATCTTCAAGCTGGTGGCCGTGCTCGTCGCCCTCGCCGCGCTCGTCGCGCTCTTCCAGCTCACGAGCCTCGGTCTGCAGCTGCGGGCGTCGGCCTTCGGGCAGGAGACGGCGCGGCTGCTCGGCGTGCGGGTCAGCCGGATGCTTACCCTCGGCTGGGCGCTCGCCGGCCTGTTCGGTGCGCTGGCCGGCATCCTCATCGCCGCCGGCACACCGGTCTCGCCGAACTACATGGACGGCGTCATCGTCTTCGGGTTCGTCGCCGCCGTGCTGGGCGGGCTCGACAGCTTCTTGGGCGCCATCGTCGGGGGCCTCGTGCTCGGGCTCACGAACGTGTATGTGTCCGGCTACGTCGACTCGGCGCTCGTCACGCTCGCTGCATTGATCATCTTGCTGGCGGTGCTGCTGTTGCGACCTTCGGGCCTTTTCTCCAGCTCCGTCACCCGGAAGGTGTGAGCCGTGACCCAGGAGACCGACACCACCGCGGACAGCGGCCCCGGCAAGGTCGCCGAGGGCAAGCAAGACCAGATCGGCCCCGCTGCAGCCGGGCCCCAGCCGGCCGGGGCCGGCGGCTTAGGCGCGCGGATGCGGCGGCTGCGCCCGTCCTCGACGCTCGCCTGGCACTCGCTGCTGATGCTGCTCGCCTTTGTCGGCATCGCGGTGCTGCTCGAGACGGTGCCACCGTTTCGCGGCTCGCAGCTGGCCGCCATGGCCTACTTCCTGCCGGCGGTCGCCGGCCTGACCGTGCTCACCGGCATCAACGGCCAGATTTCGCTCGGGCACGGCGCGCTGCTCGCCGTCGGGGCCTACACCACCGCCGTGCTGCTCGACCGGTTCCCCGACCTGCCGTTCCTGCTCGTCCTCGTGGCGGCGGTGCTGATGACCTCGGTGGTGGGCATCGTGGTCGGCGCCGCTGCCGCCCGGCTGCACGGCCCCTACCTCGCCGGCGCGACACTGGCCTTCGCGGTGGGACTGCCGGGTCTGGCCATCTACTTCGAGGAGTTCCTCGGCGGCGAGCAGGGCCTGCGGGTCAGCCCGCCGCAGGCCCCCGCGGTGACGGAGTCGACGTACTTCTTCATCACCGGTCACGACCTGAACCCCGCCAACTACATCGGGTACCTGTGCTGGATCCTGGCGCTGGTCGTGCTGCTGCTGCTGTCGAACCTGGTACGCAGCCGGTACGGGCGGGTGTGGCGCGCGGTGCGCGACGACGAGGTGGCCGCGCAGCTGGCCGGTATCGACCTCGGACGGGCCCGGATCCTCGCTTTCACCGTCAGCGCCGCCTGCGCCGGTGTGGGCGGGGCGCTGCTCGCCATCGTCACCCGGCTGGCCGCTCCGGCGAGCTTCACGATCGTGCTGTCGATCTTCCTGCTGGTCGCCATCGTCGTCGGTGGCCTCGGCAGCCTGCTGGGCGCGGTCATCGGCAGCGCGCTGCTGGTCTTCCTCACGCCCTTCGTGACCAACGTCGGGCGGGACGCGGGGCTGTCCTCGGCGCAGGCGGCCAACGTCGCCCCGCTCGTGTTCGGCGTGTTCCTCATCGTCGTCATGCTCCTCGCGCCGCAGGGATTGGTCGGCACGGTCCGCCTACGGCTGCTGCAGCGCCGGGCCACGCGGACGGCGGCCGCAGCCGGCTGACACCGGCCGGGCCTCCAGAAGGTCACAGTCGGCTCACGATGGTGGCCTGCGTCACGGAACTTCGGTTTTGCCAGGCAGGATGGCATGAAGGACCCCGGGTGGGAGTCGACAGATCAACGATGGAGGAAGTGCGTGAGGATTTTCACGGGACGAACGGCGACGCGTGCGGTCGTCGCCCTGGCCGGGGCCTCGCTGCTGGCGACCGCGTGCGGAGCCGGCGGCTCCACCGACAGCAGCGGCAGCGGCAGCGGCGACTCTGGCGCGTCCGCAGCGCCGGGTGACACCACCGGTGTCACAGACGGCAGCATCAAGATCGGTACGACGATGCCGCTGACCGGCGTCGCGTCACCCGGCTACTCGACGATCCCGCAGGGGCAGAAGGCCTACTTCGACTACGTCAACGCCAAGGGCGGTGTCTGCGGGCGCAAGATCGAGCTGGTGGTGCGTGACGACGGCTACAACCCGGCGAATACCTCCCAGGTGACCAACCAGCTCGTGCTGCAAGACGAGATCTTCGGGATGATCGGAGCGCTCGGCACGCCCACACACAACGCGGTTGTCGACTACCTCAACGAGCAGAAGGTCCCCGACCTGTTCGTGTCCTCGGGCGCGCTCGCCTGGGACCAGCCGGAGAAGTACCCGTTCACCTTCGGCTGGCAGCCGAACTACGCCGTCGAGGGCAAGATAATGGGTCAGTACGTGAAGGAGAACTTCCCAGACGCCAAGGTCGGGCTGTTCCTGCAGGGTGACGACTTCGGCCGGGACGGCGGCGAGGCCGCCAAGAAGTACATCGGGGACCAGCTCGTGGCGGAGGTCAAGTACACCTCGGGCAACACCGACGTAGGCCCCCAGATCGCCGAGCTCAAGGCCAAGGGCGCCGACCTCGTCATGGGCTTCAACGTGCCGGCCTACACCGCACTCAGCCAGCTCACCGCGCAGAAGCTTCAGTACAAGCCGACCTGGTTCTACTCCAACGTCGGCTCCGACGCCACGCTCGTCGGTTCGCTGCTCGACAACTTCTCCAAGGGCGCCGTGAAGGGCGAAGGTGCGCTGGAGGGCATCTACACCAACAAGTACATCCCCACTGTCGAGCAGCCGGACAACCCCTGGACCCAGTTGTTCACGCAGGTCTGGCAGGAGAACGGCGCGAATGACGAGCCGTTGAACAACTTCCGGGTCTTCGGCATGTCGCAGGCGTACACGCTGGCCGCCTCGATGGCCGCCGACTGCGAGAACCTCACCCGCGAGGGGATCGTGAAATCGGTCGAGAACAACGGCAAGGACATCAAGGGTCCGTGGCTCGCGCCGCTCGACTACTCGGCCGACTCCCACCGTGGCATCAGCGGGGTGCAGGTCGTCCAGCTCGTCGGTGGCAAGCCGGTGGAGAAGACCAAGGTGCTGCTCACCGACAGCGAGGACGGCGAGATCACCGAGTACACCGAGCCCGCGGCGACGCCGGAGAACGACGGCGTCCCGAAGAGCTAGCGACACTCGCCAGTACCCACGTCCGGACGCCGGGACGGTCTGCAGCCCGCAGACCGTCCCGGCGTCCGCCGTTGTGGGCAGCGCCCGTCCGCTATCGGTGGCGGTCGCACCCACGCCGGTCCGCCTACCGTGTGAGCCACCCGACACCCAAGGAGCTTCGCCGCATGAGCCTGTCCGTCGCCACGATCCTCGCCGAGTCCGCCGTCCGACACGCCGACCGCACCGCGGTGGTGCTCGGCGACTGGAAGCTGAGCTACGCGCAGCTGTGGGCGCACAGCCTGCAGTACGCGGCGGTGCTGCGCGAGCACGGCGTCGGCCCCGGTGACAAGGTGGCACTGCTGCTGCCGAACACCCCGCACTTCCCGCTGACGTACTTCGGCACGCTGGCGCTCGGTGCCGTCGCGGTACCGGTGCACGCGCTGCTCAAGTCCGAGGAGATCGAGTACGTCCTCAAGGACTCCGGGGCCATGGTGCTCGTGTGCGCGGCGCCGCTGCTCGGTGAGGGGGTCAAGGGCGCCGAGCTGGCGGGCATCCCGGTTCTCGCGGTCATGGACTCCCCGGGGGGTGGGGAAAGCGATACGACGCTGACCCGGATCGACGAGGAAGCGCTGTCGGCCACGCCCATCGACGAGATCGCGCTGACCGAGGCCGAGGACACCGCGGTCATCCTCTACACCAGCGGCACCACGGGCACGCCCAAGGGCGCGCAGATCACCCACCTCAACATCATGATGAACGTTGTCGCCTCGGCCATGCACAGCTTCGACATCACGCCGGACGACGTCGTGCTGGGCTGTCTTCCGCTGTTCCACACCTTCGGGCAGACCTGCTGCATGAACACCTCCTTCTACGCCGGCGCCTCGGTCGTGCTGCTGCCGCGCTTCGACGGGCAGGCGGCGCTCAAGCTGCTCGTCGACGAGAAGTGCACGATCTTCATGGGCGTGCCCACCATGTACGTGGGTCTGCTCGAGGCGGCCAAGACCTCGGACCTGCGCCCGACGCTCAAGTCGGCGCTGTCGGGCGGCGCGGCGCTGCCGGTGCCGGTGCTCGAGCAGTTCGACGAGGTCTTCGGCACCCAGGTGCTCGAGGGCTACGGCCTCACCGAGACCAGCCCGGTCGCCACCTTCAACCAGGTCGGCTTCGAGCCGCGGCCGGGCACGGTCGGCAAGCAGATCTGGGGCGTCGAGGTGCAGGTGGCCAAGGCCGAGATCGACGACCGCATCGAGCTGCTGCCGGCCGGCGAGCTGGGCGAGATCGTGGTGCGGGGCCACAACGTCTTCAACGGCTACCTGAACAAGCCCGAGGCGACCGCCGACGCCATCGTCGACGGCTGGTTTCGCAGCGGCGACCTCGGCACCAAGGACGAGGAGGGCTACGTCTCCATCGTCGACCGCAAGAAGGACATGGTGCTGCGCGGCGGCTACAACATCTACCCGCGCGAGGTCGAGGAGGCGTTGCTCCGGCACGAGGCCGTCGCGCAGGTTGCGGTGATCGGCCTGCCCGACCCGCAGTACGGCGAGGAGGTCTGCGCCGTGGTGGTGCGCAACGCCGAGGCCGACGAGATCAGCGCCGAGGACTTGTCGGCCTGGGCCAAGACCAAGCTCGCGGCCTACAAGTACCCGCGCCGGGTGTTCTTCACCGACGGCTTCCCGATCGGGCCGTCGGGCAAGGTGCTCAAGCGCGAGCTGGTGGAGCAGTACAAGGGCTGAGCGCGGGGGCCCCGTGTGAGGTCGCTGCGTAGCCTTCCCGGCGTGCAGGTGCTGGTGCTCGACACGTCGTGCCCACAGGTGCTGGCGGCCCTCGTGCGGGTCGCCGCGCCGGGCACCGCGCCGCGGGTGCTGGCCGAGCACGCTCCGGTCGATGCCCGTCGGCACGGCGAGCTGCTGGCGGTCGGGATCCGCGAGGTGCTGTCCCGTCCAGCGGGGGCTGGGGGCGCCCGGCCGGACGCGATCGTCGTCGGCGCCGGACCGGGGCCGTTCACCGGCCTGCGGGTCGGCCTGGTCAGCGCTGCCGCCCTGAGCGACGCCTGGGCGGTGCCCGCCTATGCGGTCTGCTCGCTCGACGGCATCGCCCGACCGGGCCGAACCTGCGTGGTCGTCACCGATGCCCGCCGGCGCGAGATCTACTGGGCCCGCTACGACGCGGGCGGCCGGCGCCGTGCCGGCCCGGCGGTCGAGCGGCCGGCGGTGCTGGCGGAGCAGCTGCGGGCTGAAAAGTCCGGCGTGCTGTGCGGGGCCGGGGCGCTGCTGCACGCCGACGAGCTCGCCGGCCTCGACGTCGAGGCGGACGCGCCGTACCCGAGTGCGCAGCGGCTCGTGCTCGCGGCCGCCGACCGCGTGCTGGCCGGTGCGCCGCCCGACCCGCTCACCCCGCTCTACCTGCGCCGCCCCGACGCGACCCCGCCCCGAGCCCCGAAGCGGGTGACCGAGGCGGCGCCCGGATGAGCATCGACGGCGTCGCGCTGGAGCGGATGCGCTGGTGGCACGTCGAGGAGCTGCTGCCCGTCGAGCAGGCGCTGTTCGCGCCCGAGCCGTGGTCCGCGCGGGTCTTCTGGTCCGAGCTCGGACAGCTGGACACGCGGCACTACCTCGTGGCCCTGAGCGAGCTGTCGGGTGAGGTGATCGGCTACGCCGGGTTGTCCGACTACCCGGACGAGGCCTTTGTGCAGACCCTCGCCGTGGCGCCGCAGGCGCAGGGGCGCGGGCTCGGGACGGTGCTGCTGCAGGCGCTGCTGTCCGAGGCCGAGCGGCGCGGGCAGCGCACGGTGAGCCTCGAGGTGCGGGCGGACAACACGGCGGCCCAGCACCTGTACGCCAGGCACGGTTTCCTGCGCGCGGGGGTGCGGCGCGGCTACTACCCGGGTGGGGGCGACGCGCTGGTGCTCACGCGGCGCGCTGGCTAGGCTCCCGCGCCGTGTCGGACGGTCCGTTGGTGCTCGGGATCGAGACCTCCTGCGACGAGACCGGGATCGGGCTCGTGCGGGGCACGACGCTGTTGGCCGACGCGGTGGCGAGCAGCGCCCCGCAGCACGCCCGCTTCGGCGGGGTGGTGCCCGAGGTGGCGAGCCGGGCCCACCTGGAGGCCATGGTGCCGACCGTCCACCGGGCGCTCGCGACGGCCGGGGTGCGGCTGGCGCAGGTGGACGCCGTCGCGGTCACGGCCGGTCCGGGCCTGGCCGGTGCGCTCCTGGTCGGCGTCGCCGCCGCCAAGGCCTACGCGCTCGCGCTCGACGTGCCGCTGTACGGGGTGAACCACCTGGCCGCGCACGTGGCGGTCGACGCGCTGCAGCACGGCCCGCTGCCCGAGCCCGCGATCGCCGTGCTCGTCTCCGGCGGGCACAGCAGCGTGTTGCGCGTCGACGACCTCACCCGCACGATGGAGCCGCTCGGGGTGACCATCGACGACGCGGCCGGCGAGGCGTTCGACAAGGTGGCCCGGCTGCTCGGGCTCGGCTTTCCCGGCGGCCCGCCCGTCGACCGCGCGGCCCGCGAGGGTGACCGGGACGCCATCGTCTTCCCCCGCGCCCTGCTGCGCGACGACGGCTACGACGTCTCGTTCTCCGGGCTCAAGACAGCGGTGGCCCGTTGGGTCGAGGCGCGCCAGGCGGCCGGGCAGCGGGTGCCCATCGCCGACGTGTGCGCCAGCTTCCAGGAGGCGGTGGTCGACGTGCTGACGAGCAAGGCCGTGCGCGCCTGCCGCGACACGGGCATCGATACGCTGCTGCTCGGCGGCGGGGTCGCCGCCAACTCGCGGCTGCGCGAGCTCGCCGGGCAGCGCTGCGCGGCGGCGGGCATCCGGCTACGGGTGCCCCGCCCCCGGCTCTGCACCGACAACGGCGCGATGGTCGCTGCGCTCGGGGCGCGCCTGGTCGAGGTCGACGCCCCGGCCAGCCCGCTCGACCTGCCGGCCGACAGCGCGATGGACGTCGAGCAGGTCGTCTGCGCGTGAGACCGGTCGGCTGCAGGGATCTCCTGGGCGTGTCGCGGCGCCCACGGCTAGGCACGCCGTCGGCTCGGCTTTTCCGCTGTGGGGCTGGCGGCGGCGTGTCGCGCGTGGTCGTCACCACAGCCGATCCTCGATGCCGCGCGCCGGCCGTCCTGCCGAGCACCGCTCGCAGCCGCTTGCCCCGTTGGCACTCGCATGGCTAGAGTGCCAGATGCAGCCGGAGCTCGACCCCCGCGACGGCGAGTCGTCCGGTCCGCTCATCGTCATCCCGCATCGCGTCAAGGAGGAAGTGTGACCACCGCTACCAAGGTCGCCATCAAGCCGCTCGAGGACCGCATCGTCGTGCAGGCCGTGGACGCCGAGAGCACCACCGCCTCGGGCCTGGTCATCCCCGACACCGCCAAGGAGAAGCCCCAGGAGGGCGTCGTCCTGGCCGTCGGCCCGGGCCGCTTCGAGGACGGCAACCGCATCCCGCTCGACGTCGCCGTCGGCGACAAGGTGCTCTACAGCAAGTACGGCGGCACCGAGGTCAAGTACTCCGGCGAGGAGTACCTGGTCCTGTCGGCCCGCGACGTGCTCGCCGTCATCGAGTCCTAGACCACGCACCACCGGCGCGACCGCCTGCGCACCGCAGGCACCCCTGAACACCGCGACGCCCCGGTCCCTGTCGGGGCCGGGGCGTCGTCTTCATGAGAGGACAGCATGGCCAAGACGCTCAGCTACTCCGAGGACGCCCGCCGCTCGCTCGAGCGCGGGGTCGACGCCCTCGCCAACGCCGTGAAGGTGACGCTCGGCCCCAAGGGCCGCAACGTCGTGCTCGCCAAGTCCTACGGCGGCCCGACGATCACCAACGACGGCGTGACGATCGCCCGCGACGTCGAGCTCGAGGACCCGCACGAGAACATGGGGGCGCAGCTCGCCAAGGAGGTCGCCACCAAGACCAACGACATCGCCGGTGACGGCACCACCACCGCCACCGTGCTCGGCCAGGCGATGGTGCACGAGGGCCTGCGCGCCGTCGCGGCCGGTGCGAACCCGATCAGCCTCAAGGCCGGCATGGACGCCGCCGTCGAGGCCGTCAACGACGCGCTGCTCGCGGCGGCCACCGAGGTGCAGACGCACGAGTCGATCGCCGCCGTCGCCGCCATCAGCGCGCAGGACGACCAGGTCGGCCAGCTCGTCGCCGACGCCATCGACAAGGTCGGCAAGGACGGCGTCATCACCGTCGAGGAGAGCCAGGCCACCGGCCTCGAGCTCGAGCTGACCGAGGGCATGCAGTTCGACAAGGGCTACATCAGCCCCTACTTCGTCACCGACGCCGAGCGCATGGAGTCGGTGCTCGAGGACGTGCACGTGCTCGTCGTGAACGGCAAGGTCAGCGCGCTCGCCGAGCTGCTGCCGCTGCTCGAGAAGGTCGTGCAGAGCCAGAAGCCGATGCTCATCATCGCCGAGGACGTCGACGGCGAGGCGCTGTCGACCCTGGTCGTCAACGCCATCCGCAAGACCATCAAGGTCGCAGCGGTCAAGGCGCCCGGCTTCGGCGACCGCCGCAAGGCCATGCTCCAGGACATCGCGGTGCTCACCGGCGCCCAGGTGATCTCGGCCGAGGTCGGCCTCAAGCTCGACCAAGTGGGCCTCGAGGTGCTGGGCCACGCCCGCACCGTCACGGTCACCAAGGAGCTGACGACCATCGTCGACGGCGCCGGGTCGGCCGAGGAGGTCTCCGGTCGGGTCGCGCAGATCAAGCAGGAGATCGAGAACAGCGACTCCGACTGGGACAAGGAGAAGCTGCAGGAGCGGCTCGCGAAGCTCTCCGGCGGCATCGGCGTCATCAAGGTCGGCGCCCACACCGAGACCGAGCTCAAGGAGCGCAAGCACCGCCTCGAGGACGCCATCTCGGCGACCAAGGCGGCCGTTGAGGAGGGCATCGTGCCCGGCGGCGGCGCGGCGCTCATCCACGCCGCGGCGTGCCTGGACGGCGACCTCGGTAAGGAAGGCGACGAGCGCACCGGCGTGCGCGTCGTCAAGCGCGCGCTCGACGAGCCGGCCTACTGGATCGCCAAGAACGCGGGGCTCGAGGGCCGGGTGGCCATCAACCGGGTCCGCGAGCTCGGTGCCGGCCAGGGCCTGAACGCCGCGACCGGCGAGTACGGCGACCTGGTCGCGCAGGGCATCGTCGACCCGGTCAAGGTCTCCCGCAACGCGGTGCGCAACGCCGCCTCGATCGCCGGCATGCTGCTGACGACCGAGACCCTCGTCGCCGACAAGCGCGAGGAAGAGCCCGCCGCCGCCGGCGGTCACGGCCACTCGCACTAGGCACCACCCGCACCACCGCGCCGCCCACGGCCCGGCCCCCCGACAGCGGGGTGCCGGGCCGTCGGCGTGTGCGGGCGGAGATCGGCTGTGTGGATCGACGCGGTCTGTCGTGGCCGCGCAGCCGATCCTCCCGAGCCGCGCGCTGCGGTGATCCTCAGCAGGATCGGTGCCTTCGCGGGCACCGCACGCGACGGATCCTGCTGTGGATCATGAGCAGACGGCCACGTCGTCGCTCGGCAGCAGGCTCGGGCCAAGGTGCGGGATCAGGGCCAGTCGACGTGCTCGACCACCCAGGTGGCCGCCAGGCCCAGCAGCGCGCTGTCCGGCCACTCGGCGTAGTTACCGTTCTCGAGCTGCAAAACCTGAACCGACCGGGCGAGCGGGTCGACCATCCACGCCTCCTCGACCCCACGCGTGGCGTAGAACGCGAGCTTGGCCCACGACTCATCGCCGGGCGAAAGCACCTCGATCACCAGGGCGGCGTCCGGCACGTAGAGCGCATCCGCGGGGCCGCGCCGCCAGCCGAGGTCGGGGATCCGGAAGTCGCGCGGCTCGCCGAGGTTGAAGGTGCCGAGCGGGGTGAGACCCGCCCGGCGGGCGGGGTCGCGCAGCACGTAGGACAGCTCGGTCGTCACGCTGCCTTTGCGGCTGTGCTCGTACGGTGCCACGTGGTAGACGCCCTCCCACACCTCGTCCCGGCGGTCCTGGCCGAGCGCCCGACGCCGTTCCAGCCAGTCGTCGACAAAGGGCTCCGGGGCGACGAACAGCGTGCTCATGGGCTGATCGTAGACACCCGCTGCACTGTCAGGTGCGGGAGTACCGGTCCAGCCGGACCGCCCCGACGACGGTGGCCACCCCGACAGCGCCGAGGCCGAGCGCGAACAGCGGCCTGCATGAGGAGCACTACGCGGCGCCGTCTCAGGCATGCTGGGTGCGTGACCGAGACCGCCACCTGGCAGCAGCTCGCCGACGCAGAGCCGGAGCTGGCCGAGCGGGTGCGCAGCTGCTTCGGCATCCGCAGGCACGCCACCATGGCGACGCTGCGTCGCGACGGCGCGCCGCGCATCAGCGGCACCGAGGTCGCGTTCACGGGCGAGGGCCAGCTGGAGGTCGGCAGCATGTCGGGGGCGCGCAAGGCGCTCGACCTGCAGCGCGACCCGCGGGTGGCGCTGCACAGCCCGACGGTCGACCTGCCACCGGGCGACCCGGCGGGCTGGGCCGGTGAGGCCAAGGTGTCCGGCGTGGTGGAGGAGCTCGCGCGTGGCGACGGCGGGTCGCACGTCTTTCGGGTGCACCTGAGCTCGGCGGTGCACACGGCGGTCCAGGGCGACGAGCTGGTCGTCACGCTGTGGCGCGCGGGCGTCGGCACCGAGCAGATGCGGCGGTCCTGACGTGGGCGTCGACGCCGTCGTCATCGGCTCCGGACCCAACGGGCTCGTCGCGGCGACGCTGCTGGCCCGGGCTGGCTGGAGCGTCGAGGTGCACGAGCGGGCGCCGGTCGCGGGCGGCGCCGTCGGCAGCGACCGCACACCCGGTGGCTACGTGCACGACTGGGGCTCGGCCTTTTACGGCGTGCTGCAGACCAGCCCGGTGTTCGAGGAGCTGCAGCTGGGCGCGCGGGTGCCGTGGGCGCACGCCCGCTCCCCGGTGGCGGCGGTGTGGGACACCGGGCAGCCGGCCGCCGTGGTCGAGGCCACACCCGAGGCGACCGCGGCCGGTCTCGACGCCGACGCCCGAGCCTGGCTCGACCTCGTCGCCTGGTGGGACCGCCTCGGTGCCAAGCTGATCCGTGCCGGGCTCGGTACGCCCGGCGCGCCGCTGCCGCTGCTGCGCGCGGCGGGCGGGCTGTCCGGCCCGCGCGAGCTGGTGCAGACCGTGGGTCTGCTGCTCGAGCCGGTCGAGGCCTTCGTACGGCACGAGTTCGCCGGTGAGGCGGCGCGGATGGCGCTGGCCTGCCATGCCACCCACGGCGACGTCGCGGTGGACGCGAACGGATCGCTGCCCCCGTCGCTGCTGCTGGGCATGGCCGCTCAGACCCACGGGATGCCGGTGCCGGTGGGCGGGGCCGATGCGCTGGCGCGGGGCATGGTCGAGGCGGCGCAGGAGGCCGGCGTCATCGTGCGCACCCGCGTCGACGTGCGTCGCGTCGTCGTGCGCGGCGGCCGGGCCGTCGGGGTCGTTGACGCGACCGGCGACGGCACCGCCGTGCGCCGGGCCGTCGTCGCCGACGTCGACCCGTTCACGCTGGCGCACCGTCTCGTCGGCGAGGAGCATCTCCCCGGTGGCTGGCTGGCCAGCCTGTCGCGACACCGCCGGGCCAGCGGCTACTTCCGGCTCGACGTCGACCTCGACCGGCCGGCGCCCTGGCGCGACGAGCGGCTGCGCGACACCGCGGTCGTGCACGTGACTGGGGACCTCGACGCCCTCGCGATGTCGCAGGCCCTGGTGCGTCGCGGCCGCTTGCCGGACGAGCCCCAGCTGATCGTCGGGCAGCAGGACCGGGCGGACCCCACCCGGGTACCGGCCGGCGCCGCCTCGCTGTGGGTGGAGTGCCACTGCCCGGCCCGCCCGCAGGACGCCGGGAGCGACTGGGAGGCGCGCTTCGCCGAGCGGATGCTCGACCGGCTCGAGCAGCACGCGCCCGGGCTGCGCTCGTCGATCGTCTCGACGACGGTGACACCGCCGCTCGCGCTGCAGGTCCGCGACCCCAACCTCGTCGGCGGCGATGTCGGAGGCGGCTCGATGGCGCTCGACCAGCTGGTCGTGCTTCGGCCGGTGGCCGGCTGGTCACCGTACGCACTGCCGGTGCGCGGGCTGTTCCTGTGCGGCGCGGGCACGCACCCGGGCGGCGGCGTGCACGGCTGGTGCGGGCGCAACGCGGCGGGCGCGGTGCTGCGCAGCCGCTGGCTGCCGGGCCGCTGAGCCCTAGCGGGGCGGCTCGATCAGCGTCACGATCTCGAAGTGCATCGGGTCGGTGTACTTCCAGTCGCCGCCCCAGCGAAAGCCCCAGCGCTTGAAGATGGCGACGACGCGGGGGTCCATCGTTCCGCGGATGCCGCGGTAGTTCGTCGCTGCGTCCATGTCGATCGCGATGCCCCAGGTGTGCAGCGAGATCGCGTGGTTCGGGTTGCGCTCCATGAAACGCGGGACGTAGCAGCCGCTGTAGGTGTGCAGCGTGTCGCCGAGGCCGGCGTTCTGCACCTCCTGCAGGGCGCCCCGCAGCTGGGGCAGCATCAGGCGGTGGCAGGTGACGGTGCCCATGATCGGCACCGTCTCGGTGCGGATGTTGGCCTTCTCCCAGGCGGCGTCGGGCTCGATGGTGCCGTCGGGGTAGTAGCGGTAGGAGAAGGCGCCGAACGCCTTGGCCGCCGCCGAGCCGGTGAGGAACGCGGTGGGCTCAGCGGGCGGGGTGAGCAGGTCGACCGCCGGGCCCGCCCCGGTGATGCCCCGTACCTCGTCGGCGAGCTGCACCGAGCTCTGCCCCGGCGCGGCGGCGAGCAGCATGCCGGTAGCGGTCGGCAACCCGAGCCGGCGCCCGGTGGCATCGTCGACGACGAGGTCGGCCCCGAGCACGCCGGTGGTGGCAAAGGCGCCTACCCGCAATGTGATCGGCGCACCGCCGCCCTGCGGGTCGACGAGCGCGACCTGGCCGAGCGTCAGGCCGAGCCGCTTGGCCGCGTCGTGCGAGAAGACCGCCTCGCCGCGGGCCACCGACTGCCAGACGGCGGGGGTACGGGCCGTGCGGGCGTTGGTGAACGTCTTGAACGCCGCAGGATCGACGCCGACGGCGCTCACCGAGCGCGACGCGGCGGTGGAACGAGACACCGGCAGGGCAGTTGTGGGAGCGGCGAGCGGAGCCGCAGCGGCTGGTGCGGTGCCCGCCGCCAGGGGCAGGCCGCCGCTGCGAAGGTCACCGGCCGGCGAGGGCAGCAGACGCGGGATGCCGAGCGCAGGCAGCGGGGACGGGAGCAGCGAGGCAGGCGGTGGGGGCAGCGGGACGACGACGGTGCCGGCCCGGAACAGCACGCTGCGGTCCGCCGCGGTGAAACCAGCCAGTCGCTGGCGCCCCGCCTCCGAGATCGTGACTTTGGTCCGCACCAGCACGTCGGGCCGCAGGACCGCGGTGTCGTCGAGCGCGGGCGCGCCCGCCGAAGGGACCGCAGGGGAGGGCGTCGTGGCCGAAGCGACGGGAACCGCGGGGGAAGCCGGGTCGGCGGCCAGAGCCAGCGCGGGTTGTCCGAGCGCGCCGACGCTGGCGAGAAGGGTTGCGACGCTGAGGGCGCGCAGGCGCAACACGTGGTCTCCGGCGGTCATGAGGGGCGGGTGGTGGTCCGCCCGGGGCGGTCCGACCAACCCAACGATAGAGGAGCCGAAGAAGTTGCGGGTCGCTGCTGCGCAACGGACGTGAGCACGATCCGCGCGGCCCCGGCCTCGGACCGACCCCGCACCGAGGGTCAGACGGCGATCGGCACCAGGGCGCCGGTCTCGCTCAGCTCGGTGCCGACCGCGATGATCGCCTCGCGCTCGTGCTCGGACAGCCCGCCCCAGACGCCGTACGGCTCGCGGGCGGCCAGCGCGTGCTGCCGGCACTGCGCGATGACCGGGCAGGCGGCGCAGACGGCCTTAGCGGCGGCCTCGCGGTTGCTGCGCCGAGGGCCCCGTTCGCCTTCGGGATGGAAGAACAGCTCGGTGTCCCGGCCGCGACAGGCGCCGAGCAGCTGCCACTCCCAGATGTCGGACTGCGGTCCTGGCAGGCGTGAGATATCGGTCATGCCGTGTCCCTTCTCGGGTCGGCTCCGAGGCGAGGGAGCCCGACAGGGACGAACGTACAACCGATCCGTAGGTTGTTCAGTGCGTGAACCGTTCGGTCCAAGTTGTGCGCGGACGCAGTCCCGGCCATCGTGGTAGCGGTGCATCCCCTACCCGCGGTGATCGGACCGCGTCTCACGGTGGCCGCGGTCGCGGCGCGCCTGGGCGTCGCTCCGGGGACGCTGCGCACCTGGGACCGTCGCTACGGGCTCGGGCCGTCCGAGCACACCGCCGGGGCACACCGCCGGTACAACGCCGACGACGTGGAGCGGCTCGAGGTCATGCGGCGCCTCACGCGTGAGGGCGTCGCACCGGCCGAGGCCGCCCGGGTGGCCCTCGACCAGCCGTTCACGAGCGACGTCCCGAGGCCACCAGGCGAGACCACCCCCGTCGCCCCGTCGCCCGACCCGGCGATGAACGGCTCCGGAGGCCGGGTGCTGTCCCTGCCGGGCGCCGACGCCGCCGTGCGTGGGCTCGGCCGGGCCGCGATGGCGCTGGACGCGCGCACCGTCACCGCCACGGTCCGCCGCCTCATCGACGAGCACGGCGTCCTGCACACCTGGGATCATGTGCTGCGCCCGGTGCTCGTCGCCGTCGGTGCCCGTTGGGCGGCGACCGGCGAGGGCATCGAGGTCGAGCACATGCTGTCCGACTGCACCGCGGTCGTCCTGCGCGACGTCGCCTCGCGGGCCGCGCCGAACGCCCTGCCCGAGAGCGGCGCGGAGCCCGGCCGCCGCAGCGTGCTGCTCGCCTGCGCACCGGGCGAGTGGCACGCGCTGCCTCTGAACGCGCTCGCGGCCGGGCTCGGCGAGCGCGGCATCAGCTCTCGCACGCTCGGCCCCGCGACGCCCGGCACGGCGCTGCGTGCAGCGGTCACCCGCATCGGCCCGGCGGCGCTGTTCCTGTGGTCGCAGACCACCGTCAGCGCCGAGCCGCAGGTGCTCGCCGACGTCCCGGTGCGCCGCCCGCCGACCGCCGTGGTGGTCGGGGGACCGGGGTGGGCGCCCGACCGGCTGCCGCCGGGCGTCACCGTCGCGGTCGACCTGCCGCACGCGGTCGAGCTCATCGGCCGGGCGGTCGGTGCCTGAGCGTTCCCGTACCCGCGAGCCGGTGGATAGCCTGCGCTTCGTGACCGACGACGCCGAGGTGTCCGCGCTGCTCACCCGGGCCGAGCGCGCGGTCTTTCACGGCGCGCCCGCCGAGGCCGTCGCCCTCATCGAGCCCGCCCTCGACCGCGCGCAGCAGCTGGGCGCGTCGCTGGAGACCGGTGCCGCCCGCTGGCTGCTCGGGGTGGCGCTGGCCGCGGCGGGCCGCTACGGCGGCGCCCTGACGGTGCTCGCGCCGCTCGTCGAGGCCGGGCAGGACGACCTCGGGCCGCCCGGCGACCGGCTGTTCGCCGCGCTTGCGGCGGCCTCGGTGGCCAGCGTGCACCGCCAGCTGGGCCGGCACGCGGTCGCCCGGGAGTGCGACCTGCAGGCGCTCGAGCTGAGCGACGGCGCGGGCGAGGCCGCCTTCGACGCCGAGCTCGGTCTCGCCTCGGACGCGGTAGGGCTCGACGACGCCGCGGCCGCCGCGCGCCACCTCGCCGCGGCGGCTGCACTGGTCGAGGACGCGCCCGACGACTGGTGGCGGCAGCGGGTGCGGCTGGCCTGGACGCGCGCCGAGGTGCTGCTGCTCGACGGCCAGCTCGACGACGCGGTCGACGTCGCGCTGGGGGCCGTCCGCGAGGCGCAGGCCGCGGACGCGCCCCGCCACGTGGCCAAGGGCCTGCTCATCGCGGGGCTCGCCCAGGTCTCGGGTGGGCAGCCGTCGCCGGACGCCTGGCCGGACGGGCTGCCCGCCGGCGCCGGCGAGGACGTCGAGGCCACCTTGTTCGCCGCCGCCTCGCGGGCCGAGCAGCTCGGAGCGGTCCCGCTGGTCTGGGCCGCCCGGGCGCTGCTCGGCGCGCTCACGGGTGAGCGCGACTTCGCGCAGGGGCAGGCGCACCTGTCGGCGGCCCGTGCGGCGGTCCGTCAGATCGCCGCCGACCTGCCCCCCGGGGTGCGCGCCGGCTGGCTCGCCCGGGCCGACGTCGCCGCGCTGCTCGGTGAGCAGGCGGACGCCGCAGCCGAGTAGGCGCTCACGTCCGGGCGCAACCGTGCCGATGCAGTGGCTGAGCGGCCCGTCCGGGGCCGCGACGGTGACGAGATCGGGGAGCGTGCGTGGCGATGGCGACGGGCTCGGGCCAGCGGGTCGGCGCGGCGCCGCCCGTCCAGCGCCGCCCTTCCCGCCGGTCCGACGCAGCAGCGCCTGCGGACCCCGCCGAGCTGTTGCTGCTTGCCGACGCCGACCGCGACGCGCTCGCCGACGGTCTGCACGACGGCGCGCTGCAGGCGCTGGTCGTCGCCCGCTACGCCGCGGACGCGGCGGTACGTGGCGGAGACCAGGCCCTGGCCCGCGACGCCGTCCAGGACGCGCTGGTCGCGCTGCGCCGCGCCGTCTGGTTGATCCGTCCCCGCACGACGCTCGGTCTCGTCGACGCGCTGGCCGAGCTGTCCGAGCAGCGCGTGCAGGCCGGCGGTGAGCCGCTCGCGCTCGCCCTCGACGGCGTCGCGGCCGGTCGGCTCTCCCCGGCAGCCACCTCGCTGGCCTACCGGCTGGTGCAGACGAGCGGCGCCGCCCAGGTACGCCTGGTCCGGGTCGGGTCGCGGGCGCGGCTGGAGCTCGACACGTCGGTGTCCGACGCCGAGGCGTGGCGGCTGCGCGCGAGCGCCGTCGGCGGCCAGCTGGTGCGCCGGTTCGACCACACCGCGCTGCTGATCCCCCTGCTCCCACCCGCCGCCGACCACGACGACGCATCCGCCCCCTCGCCCCACGCACCGAAGGACATCCCGTGACGACCGTGCTGATCTGTGACGACCACCGCATCGTTCGAGAGGGCCTGCGCACCTTCGTCGCCGGCGTCCCGGGCGTCGACCGCGTCGACACCGCCGCGAGCGGCGAGGAGGTGCTCGCGCGCTACGAGCACGAGCGGCCCGACCTGATCCTCATGGACGTGCGCATGCCGGGCCTCGGTGGTCTGGAGGCGACCCGTCGCCTCGTGCTGTCCGACCCGGCGGTGCGGGTGCTCATGCTCACCGCCGCCGACGACCGCGGCCAGGTCGCCGCCGCCGTCTCGCACGGCGCCTGCGGCTACCTGTCCAAGGACGTGAGTCACGAAGAGCTGTGCGCCGCCGTGGCACACGCGCTGGACGGCGCCGACCTCGTCGAGCCCTCGCTGCGCCGGGCGCTCGCGGCTCGCGAGCCCAGCCGCACGACGCCGCCCGGCTGCCAGCTGACCGAGCGCGAGCTGCAGGTGCTCACCGGCATGAGCCAGGGCAAGAGCAACGGCCAGATCGGTCGCGACCTGTACTTGTCCGAGGACACGATCAAGACCCACGCGCGCCGGCTGTTCCGCAAGCTGGGCGTCAACGACCGGGCCCAGGCCGTGGCGCTCGGCTTCCGGCGCGGGCTCGTCACGTAGACCCGACCTGACTCGACCGCCCGCGCGCCCGGCCGTGAGAGCATGGCGTACGTGATCTTGCGTCGGGCACGGCTGGCAACAGTGCTGGCCTCCCTCGTGCTCGTGGTGTCGGGGTGCGTGAGCTCGGGTGCGAGGCAGGCGAGCCGGCCCGCAGGGTCGCCGTCGCCGACCTCGGCGCGAAGCCCCGCCGTCGTACCGCCCACGGCGAGCCCGGCGCCGGCCACGATCCGGCTGCGCTTCACCGGGGACATGCTGCCCAACGACGAGCTGCAGGCGCAGGCGGCCAGGTACGCCGGCGCGACCGGCTACGACTTCACCCCCATGCTGGCGCCGGTGGCGCCGCTGATCGCCGACGCCGACTGGTCGATCTGCCACCAGGAGACGGTGCTGTCGGCGGACAACAGCACGCTCGCGGGCTACCCCGCCTTCTCCGCTCCCTTCCAGCTGGCGCAGGCCGAGAAGGCCGCCGGCTACGACGCCTGCAGCACCGCCTCGAACCACACCGTCGACCGCGGCGCGGGGGGTGCGCTCGACCCTCGACACGCTCGACCGGTTCGGCCTGCAGCACAGCGGCAGCGCGCGCGACGCCGCCGAGCAGGCCACCCCGCCGATCTACGACGTCGCGGGGGCACGGGTCGGCCACCTGTCGGTCACCTACGGCACCAACGGCGTCCGGTTGCCGGCGACGTACTCGGTCAATCTCCTCGACGCCGGGCGCATCCGGCGCGACGCGGCGGCGCTGCGGGCGCGCGGCGCCGCCATCGTCGTGGTGAGCCTGCACTTCGGCGAGCAGTACCAGCGCGAGCCGACCGCCTACCAGGAGCGCGTCGTGCGGCAGGTGCTGGCCGGGCCTGAGGTCGATCTCATCGTCGGGCACCACGCGCACGTGGTGCAGCCGGTCGAGCGGCGTCCGGACGGCCGCTGGGTCATCTGGGGCCTCGGCAACTTCCTCACCGCGCAGCGGGTCGACGGTGAGGCTGCGCCTCCGCGCCGCGACGGCGTGATCGTCGAAGCCGGCTTCGCGCCGCGACCGGGCGGACGCTACGTCGTCGACCGGGTCGGCTACATCCCTACGACCGCCGAGCTGCCGAGCTGCCGAGCGGCGTGGTGCGGGTGGCCTCCGACGTCTCGCGCCGCCGCACCGAGGCGGCGCTGCGCTCGCGCGGGGCGCCAATCGTCGACCTCACGCCGCGCTGACCGTCGTTCACGGCTCGACGAGTCGGCCGTCCTGCAGGCGCAGCAGCACGTCGGCCCGCTCGCGAGCCACCGCGTCGTGGCTGGCGAGCAGCGCGGCGGTGCCGTGCTCGGCGCAGAAGCGGTGCAGCAGGTCGAGCATCCGCGCCGACAGCTCCTCGTCGAGCCGTCCGGTCGGCTCGTCAGCCACGAGCACCGCCGGCCGCAGCACGAGGGCGCGGGCAAGGTTCGTGCGCTGCTGCTCGCCCAGGCTGACCTCGGCCGGCGGCCGGTCGGCCAGGTGAGCGATCTCGAGGGCCGCGAGCATCTCGCGCGCTGCCGAGCTCGGGTCGGGCAGCCCGGCGAGACGGACGGGCAGGGCGACGTTCTCGGCCAGCGTCAGCTCGGACAGCAGGCCGAAGCGCTGCGGGACGACGGCCAGCTGCTGCCACGGGGTGTGCGGCTGGGGCACCTCCGGGATGTGGACCGAGCCGGCGTCGGGTCGTTCCCAGCCGGCGACGCAGTTGAGCAGCGTCGTCTTGCCCGACCCCGAGCGCCCGGTGAGCACGGTGAGCCGGCCGGGATCGGCCCGTAGCGAGACTCCCTGCAGCGCATGCACGGTCTCGGGGCCGCGGCGGTAGCTCTTGTGCAGGTCGGTGACCACCAGCGCGGCAGTCATCGTGGTGTCCGCAGCCGGACAGTGCGGTCGTCGTCGAGCTCGACGAGCACCCGCCGGGTCGGGAACAGCTCCAGCGCCGCGTCGTCGAGCTGCAGCCGGCCGTCGGCGTCGATGACCGCGAGGCGCCGGCCGTCGACCTGCTCGGCGGCGATGGTGCCCGAGCGCATGTGCAGCACCTGGTCGGCGACCGACTCGGCCTGCGGATCGTGGGTGGCGAGCACGACGGTGCTGCCGCGGGTGGTGAGCGTGCGCACGGCGCCGAGCAGGTCGTGGGTGGTCGCCTCGTCGAGCTCGCCGGTCGGTTCGTCGGCGACCACCAGGGCCGGTCGGCCGAGCACTGCCTGCGCAAAAGCGAGGCGCTGCTGCGCGCCGCCGGACAGCTGCGCGGGCCGGTGGGTGCGACGCTCGGTGAGCCCGAGCACCTCGAGCACCTCGAGCAGCTCGTCACCCTCGCTGCGCGCCACCGACCGGCCGAGCCCGCGCAGGCGGCCGGCCAGCGCCAGGTGCTCGGTGACGTCGAGGTGCGCGAGCAGGTTGTCGGGCGGGCGGGGGAACACGTAGCCGATGTGGCGTCGGCGCAGCGCCCGCAGCCGGCGGGTCGACAGGCCCGCGAGCGACTGCCCGGCGACCTCGGCGGTGCCGGCGGTCGGCTTGTCCTGGGCGGCGAGGATGCGCAGCAGCGAGCTCTTGCCGCTGCCGGACGGGCCGCTGATCGTCGTCAGGCTGCCGGCGGGCAGCACCGCGTCGACGCCCTTGAGCGCGTGCACCTCGCCGCTGGGGGAGAAGTAGATGCGCACGACGCCGCGGCACTGCGCGGCGGGTTCACTCGGCACCGCGCAGCACCTCCCCGCCGGGCGTGCGCCGGGCGGCCCGGTCGACGAGGACGGCGCCGAGCGCGGCCGTCAGCAGCACGCCGGCGACCACGAGCAGCAGCGTGCCGGCCGGCACAGCGAACACCGGGTCGGGAGGTAGGTCCGGCGCCGGGTCGAGCCGACGCAGCAGCAGTCGGGCCAGCGGCAGGGCCAGGCCGACGCCCAGCAGCGCGCCGAGCCCGCCGAGCAGCAACAGCTCGACGAGCGAGGAGCCCGCAGCGGCACGGCGCGACAGGCCCATCCTGGCGAGCAGCACCGAGGCGACGGTGCGCCGGCGTTGCTGCGCCGCCTCGTACAGCGCGAGGGCCAGCAGGCCGAGCAGGCCCGCGCCGGCCGCGACCGCGCGCAGGTAGCCGAGCGCGAAGCCCTGCGCCCGCAGGGCGGGCCGGGCCCGGAAGTCGGCGGCGAGCCGCACGTCGTCCGGGTCGCCGTAGCCGGCGGCGCCGAGTGCCGACACGACCGGGCAAGGCGCGCCGCGAGCCCAGATCTGGGCTTAAGTAACCAGGTCGATCTGCCGGTCGACGCTCTTCATGGCGGCGGTGAGCCGGTCCTGCGGTGCGATGACCAGCGGCCGGGTCGAGGTCATCCCCGGCCAGGCACGGGCGGTGCCGACGACCTGCACCGGCACCCGGTACTTCGAGCTGTCCAGCGTCAGGCCCCGCCGTCGGCCTGCAGCACCGCCGTCGGTACGGGTCCGGCGATAAGGACGGGCACCCGGTCGCCGCGGTAGTCGGTCAGCGCCCGCATGAGGTCCGGCAGGCTCTGCGCGGACAGCTTATCGTTCCAGCAGCCGACGGCCGGGAAGGTCGTCGGGTCTATGGCCTGCAGGTTGCTGGTGACCTCGCCCGGCAGCAGGTCGACGCCGGTGTCCACGCGCACCAGCATCGTCCCGGCCGGCGGCACCGGGTCGGCTACCCGGTCCTGCAGTCGGACGACGACCTCGCTGCCGCTCGCGACGACGGCCTTGACGTCGAGCGTGCGGTCGGTCGAGGCGCCGAGCGAGGCCGCGAGCGTCACCAGCGCGAGCGACAGCGCGACCACGACGACGACCAGGCGGGCGGCGCCGGCCGCGCCGAGGACGCGGCGCACCGCCAGCAGCGGCGCGGGCGTCCAGCGCTCGACGCCCGGGCGCAGGCGAGCTGGCAACCGAGGCAGCACCGCCGTGACCGCCGCGGCGACCGTCACCGCAGCCAGGACGGGGACCAGCGGGACCCGGCCCAGCAGCTGAGCCGCCGGCCCGGCGTTCGTGCGTCCGTGCCGGGCCACGGCCGTCCAGGTGACGGCGGCGACCGTCAGCAGTGCGGCGAGCCCGGCGCCGGCCGCCCACAGCAGCGTCGGGGTGTCGAGCGGCACCGAGCGACCCCGGCCGAGCAGCCGCACCGCGAGCAGGCCGAGCCCCACGCCGGCCGCGACGCCGACGAGCACCGGCAGGGCCGCCTCGACGACCACGCCGCCCGCTGCCCGCGCCGGCGACAGCCCGCGGGCCACCAGTGCCCGCAGCTCGCCCTCGCGCCGGCGGGCCCGCAACCCCGCCCACGCCCCGACGAGCGCCAGCGCCGCGAGGGCGCCACCCACCCCGACCGCCCGCACGGGCGGGGCCAACAGCGCCACCGTCTCGTCGACGCTGTCGAGCACGGGCGGCAGCGTGCTGCGCACGACCGGCGCCTCCGCGATCCGGTCGATGAGCTGGGCGGCGGGCCGCTCGGGGGGCGGTCAGCCGCAGGCGCAGAGTCTCGACCGCAGCCGACCGCCGGCGGGCGGCCTCGAGCGACGGGTCGGGCGGCAGCGGGAAGTACCACTCCGTCTGCAGCGGCACCGACAGCCGGGCCGCCAGGTCGACGGCGAGTGCGCGGGGCGCCAGCACCACCGGATTGGCGGGCTTCAGGTTGCCGGTCGCGTCGAGGGTCGGTCGGAACAGCTTGCCGAAGCCCTCCCAGTAGGCGGACAGCGGCTCGGCCACGAACTGCAGCTTGGTGGCGGCGAGCGGCTCGTAGATGCCGGCGATCTGCACGGGGACCGCGGCAGCGTCGTCCGACGAGAGCAGCCCGTCGTGCGCGAGCAACAGGCGCAGCTGGTCGCCCGTGCGCACCCCCAGCTGGGCGGCGGTGTCCGCGGGCAGCAGCACGCCGTCCGGCGAGGGGCTGCCGGACCGGACCCGTACGGCCTGCTCGGCGCCATCACGGCTGATCAGAGAAATCTGAGACTCCCCGGCGGGACCGGCCGCCAGCACCGGCTGGAAAGGCTGGGTGAACGCGAGCGGAGGTTGGAGGCCGAGGCCGGCACCCTCGGAACGGACCGCGGCATCGAGCGCCGGTACTCGGGCCACCTTCTGCGGGATCGTGGTGTCGTTGAGGGTGGACAGGCTGGTGGCCGTGAGGACGTTGGCGCCGAGGCTGATGCCGGAGAAGCGGTCGCGGTCCTGCTGCCACGAGGCCTGCGCCGCCGACCGCACGAGCAGCGGCGCCGAGCAGGCCACCGCCGCGAGCAGCGCGATCAGCACCGCGAGGGCGGCGCCCTGCCCGGGAGCGCGCTGGCGTCTCAGGCGCACTGTGACGACTCGTCCCGCCGGGCGGGCTGCGAGAGGTGCTGCACGGCAACATCATGCCGCGCTGACGGGGGGCAAGCGCCCGGTGGAGCCTCCTCACGTTCAACGATCAACCGCTTATGGGGGGTGACACGTCGTTACGGACCCCGATATGCGGAAGATCGGCGAGGCGGGCGCTGACCGGGCACGCCCGCACGTCGGCTGGCGTGGCACGACACCCTTGCCGCGCTCCGCCAGTAGCCCTATCATCGAGACGTGCCGATGACACTGGTCCAAGACGATGTGAGCGCCGCGGTGCTGCTGTTCCGTGGCCTCGCCGACCCGGCCCGCCTCGCCATCGTCCGCCACCTGACCCTGGGTGAGCATCGGGTCGTCGATCTCACCGAGCACCTGGGGCTCGCGCAGTCGACGGTGTCGGGGCACTTGGCCTGCCTACGCGACTGCGGCCTGGTCAGCGTGCGGGCGCAGGGCCGGGCGTCGTTCTACGCGCTGGCCCGCCCGGAGCTGTTCGACCTGCTCGGCGCCGCCGAGCGGCTGCTCGAGGCGACGGGCGACCGGGTCGTCCTGTGCACGTCGTCGACGGCGCCTGGTGACGGCGAGCCGGCCGGGACGGTGGCCGTGTCATGAGCGCGCCCGATGTCACGTCGGCTGCCGCGCCGCACGACCACGCGACCGCGGCCGCCGGGGTTCCGGCAGCCCGCCGCGCGCAGCTGACCCGGCGCGCCCAGTGGCTCGTCGCCTTCACGCTGGCCTACAACGTCGTCGAGGCGGTCGTGGCGCTCGCGGCCGGCGGCGCGGCCGGCTCCGCGGCGCTCGTCGGCTTCGGCCTCGACGCGGTGGTCGAGGTGAGCAGCGGCCTGATCATCCTGTGGCAGTTCCGCAGCCGGCTGCCGCAGAGCCGCGAGCAGCTCGCCGCCCGGCTGATCGCCGTCTCCTTCGTCGCCCTCGCCGTCTACGTGACGCAGGACGCGGTGCGCTCGCTGGTGACCGGCCAGGACCCGGACGCCTCCGCCGTCGGCATCGCGATCGCGGCGCTCAGCCTGCTGGTCATGCCGCTGCTGTCCTGGGCCAAGCGCCGGACCGGCCGCGAGATGCACAGCACCTCGGTCGTGGCCGACTCGAACCAGACGCTGCTGTGCAGCTACCTCAGCGCGGTGCTGCTCGGTGGCCTGCTGCTCAACGCGCTGCTCGGCTGGGGCTGGGCCGACCCGGTCGCCGCCCTCGTCATCGCGGCACTGGCCCTGCGCGAGGCCCGGCAGGCCTGGCGCGGCGAGGGGTGCTGCGCAGTGAGCTCCTCGGACAGCTGCTCCGCCGACGCCTGCTGAGCCCGGGCGGCCCAGGACTGTCCGAGGCAGCCACTAGCCTGCGGTGCCTGGCGGGCGGTGTCCGCGCCAGGACCGGAGAGGTGCCGATGACCAGTCCCGACCACCTGACCGACGACGATCGGGCGGCCTACGACGCCAAGTTCCCGCTGCTCGGCCTCACCTTCGACGACGTGCTGCTGCTACCGGCCGCCAGCGAGGTGATCCCCAGCGAGGTCGACACCAGCGCCCGTCTCTCCCGTCGCATCACGCTGCGCACGCCGCTGCTGTCGAGCGCGATGGACACCGTCACCGAGTCGCGGATGGCCATCGCCATGGCCCGTCAGGGCGGCATCGGCGTGCTGCACCGTAACCTCGCGATCGAGGACCAGGCGGGGCAGGTCGACCTCGTCAAGCGCTCCGAGGCCGGCATGGTCACCAACCCGGTGACGTGCTCGCCGGAGGACACGCTCACCGACGTCGACCGGTTGTGCGCCCGCTACCGCATCAGCGGCGTGCCGGTGGTCGACGCGGGCGGCGTGCTGCTGGGCATCGTCACCAACCGGGACACCCGCTTCGAGACAGATCTGTCCCGCCGGGTGCGCGAGGTCATGACGCCCATGCCGCTGGTCACCGCTCGCGAGGGCGTCAGCGGCCCCGACGCGCTGACCCTGCTGCAGCGCCACAAGATCGAGAAGCTGCCGCTCGTCGACGGCCAGGACCGCCTGCGCGGGCTCATCACCGTCAAGGACTACGTCAAGCGCGAGCGGTACCCCCTCGCCACCAAGGACGCCGACGGCCGGCTGGTCGTCGCCGCAGCGGTGGGCGTCGGGGAGGACGCCTACAAGCGGGCCATGGCTCTGGTCGAGGCGGGCGTCGACGCAGTCGTGGTCGATACCGCGCACGGTCACGGCCGGGCGGTGGCCGACATGGTGGCTCGGGTGAAGGCCGCGGCCGAGCGCGTCGATGTCATCGCCGGCAACGTCGCCACCAGGACAGGCGCCCAGGCACTCATCGACGCCGGCGCCGACGCGATCAAGGTGGGGGTCGGTCCCGGCTGCTTCGCCGCAGGCACCCGCATCCTGATGGCGGACGCGACCTACCGGAGCATCGAGCACGTGCGAGAGGGCGACCGCGTCATCACCATGCACGGTAAGCCGGCCACCGTGCTGCGGGCCTGGTGCACCGGCGAGCGTGAGGTGATGGGTATCCGGCACGTGGCGAGCGGCCGGCCGACGTTCGCCACTTCTGACCACCGTTTCTTCGCCGGCGACCTGTCCTCGACTGGTGCGACGTCCTTCGCCGCGCACGGCTACGGAGTGCTCGTCCCGCCGCGCAAGGGTGGCGCGTCCGCGCTGGCATGGACCGAGGCCGGTGAGCTCGACCGGCACGCTTTGCTGACACCGCGGCACATCAGCTTCGAGCTGCCGCCCGCCTTCGAGCTCCACCTCGAGGAGCACGCCGTCCGCGACGTCACGCTGAAGCGCTACAGCGGCACCATCACGCCCAGCGAGGATCTCGGCTTCTTGCTCGGCGCGTTCCTCGGCGACGGGCACGCCCTTCTCGACCGGGTCCGCAACTCCGACCTCGGCCGGGTGAGCTGGTGCTTCGGCGCCGACGAGATCGAGCTGGCCGAGCGGCTGAGAGACGTGGTCGAGCGGGTCACCGGCGTCCGACCGACCGACGCAGGCGTGATCAAGGGCTGTCGCCACCTGCACCTGTACTCGTTGCAGTGGGCGCGCATCCTCGCTGAGTGCGGCAAGAAGACCGACAAGCATTTGCCGGCGCGCTGGCTGTGCGACGACCCCGCGTACCAGCGCGGGCTGCTCGACGGGCTCATCGCCTCCGACGGCTTCGTCGACCAGGGTGGTCGCCTGGTGTTCCGGAACACCTCCGAGCGGCTCGTCGAGCTGTTCGGGGTGTTGTGCCTGCTGGTCCACGGGACGCTGCCGCACGTCAAAGGCTGCGCGCCTTCGGCCGGTGGTCTGGCCGGTGTGGGAGACGAGGACTGCGCGCCGTCCTTTCGCTCCCGTCTGAACACCACGCACGCCGAGCGCCACCTACCGGAATACAGCGCCGTCACGCTGCTCGGCACGACCACGCCGAGCGGTCACGTACCGGTCTACGACCTCGAGGTCGACGACGACTCGCACAGCTTCATCGCCGACAACGTCGTCGTGCACAATTCCATCTGCACGACCAGGGTGGTCGCGGGCGTCGGTGTCCCGCAGGTGACGGCGGTGTTCGAGGCAGCCAGGGCGGCCCGGCCGGCCGGCGTGCCGGTGATCGGTGACGGCGGGCTGCAGTACTCCGGCGACATCGCCAAGGCCATCGCCTGCGGCGCCGACACGGTGATGCTCGGAAGCCTGCTGGCCGGTGTCGAGGAGAGCCCGGGCGAGATGGTGTTCGTCAACGGCAAGCAGTACAAGAGCTATCGCGGCATGGGCTCCCTCGGCGCGATGCGCACGCGGGGCGAGACTCCGTCGTACTCCCGCGACCGGTACGGCCAGCAGGACGTGTTGAGCGAGGAGAAGCTCGTTCCCGAGGGCATCGAGGGCCAGGTGCCCTATCGCGGCTCGCTCGCCGCGGTGGCGCACCAGCTGGTCGGCGGGCTGCGGGCCGGCATGGGCTACTGCGGGGCGCGCACGATCAGCGAGCTGCAGGACGCGCAGCTGGTGCGGATCACTGCTGCCGGCCTCAAGGAGAGCCACCCGCACGACATCCAGATGACCGTCGAGGCTCCGAACTACGGCAGTCGTTCATGACGCGCTCCGCCTCGGGGGCGGCCGGGTCGGCGGTGGCGGGCCTGTGACGAGCGCCTCGATCGAGATCGGCATCGGCAAGACCGGCCGTCGCGCGTACGGCTTCGACGAGATCGCGATCGTGCCGTCCCGCCGTACCCGCGACCCCGAAGACGTCTCGATCGCCTGGGACATCGACGCCTACCGATTCGAGCTCCCGCTCGTCGCCAGCGCGATGGACGGGGTCGTCTCGCCGCAGACCGCCATCGACATCGGGCGTCTCGGCGGGCTGGGTGTGCTCAACCTCGAGGGGCTGTGGACGCGCTACGACGACCCGGAGCCGCTGCTGGCTGAGATCGCCGGTCTGCCAGAGGAGCGCGCGACAGCGCGGATGCAGGAGATCTACGCGCGCCCGATCGAGGCCGACCTCATCACCGCCCGCGTCAAGCAGATCCGCGACGCCGGCGTCACCGTCGCGGCCTCGCTCACCCCGCAGCGCACCGTGCAGTTCGCGCAGACCGTGCTCGACAGCGGCGTCGACCTGTTCGTCATCCAGGGCACGGTCGTGTCGGCCGAGCATGTCTCCTCGCGCTCGGAGCCGCTGAACCTCAAGCGCTTCATCGCCGACCTCGACGTGCCGGTGCTCGTCGGTGGCTGCGCGACCTACCAGAGCGCCCTGCACCTGATGCGCACCGGCGCGGCAGGCATCCTCGTCGGCGTCGGGCCGGGCCAGGCCAACACGACCCGCGGGGTGCTGGGGCTCGGCGTGCCGATGGCCACCTCCATCGCCGACGCCGCCGGCGCCCGGCGCGACTACCTCGACGAGTCGGGCGGGCGCTACGTGCACGTCATCGCCGACGGCGGGATGCGCACCGGCGGCGACGTCGCCAAGGCCATCGCCTGCGGCGCCGACGCGGTGATGATGGGCAGCCCGCTGGCGCGCGCCGCCGAGGCTCCGGGCCGGGGCTGGCACTGGGGTCACGGCAGCTACCACCCCGAGCTGCCGCGCGGTACCCGGGTGCAGGTCGACACCGTCGGCACGCTGCAGGAGGTGCTGCTCGGCCCGGCCCGCACCGACGAGGGCACCACGAACCTGTTCGGGGCGCTGCGTCGGGCGATGGCGATGACCGGGTACTCCTCGATCAAGGAGTTCCAGAAGGTCGAGGTCATGGTCGCCCCGTCGGTGACCACCGAGGGCAAGAGCCTGCAGCGGGCCCAGTCCGTCGGCATGGGCTCGGGCTGAGCCGGCTCCTGTGGACGACGCGGGCGGCGGCGCCCCGCCCCGCCCTACGGTGGAGTCATGACCGTCGCCGTCACCGATGAGCCGGGCGTGGTCCTGCGACCACTGACGCGCCGGCAGTACGACGCCCTGGTCGCGACCGGGGCGCTCGACGACGTGCCCGTCGAGCTGTTGGAGGGAGCCCTGGTCGAGGTGGCACCGCAAGGTCCCGAGCACAGCTGGGTGGTGGAGCGGGTCCTGCCCCACCTCGTGCGTCGGCTGCCCGAGCAGTACTCGGTGCGGCCCGGCCTGCCGTGGGTCGCCGACGACCTGTCGGAGCCTGAGCCTGACCTTGCGGTCGTGCCACGCCGTTCTCATCGTCAGGAGCACCCGCAGCAAGCGCTGTTGATCGTCGAGGTGTCGCGCTCGAGCCTGGCCAAGGACCTCGGCGTCAAAGCACGTGTCTACGCGCGCGCCGGGGCCGGTGCGTACTGGGTCGTCGATGTCGAGGCCGAGCGTGTCCACGTGCACACCGGCCCGTCGGCGACGGGCTGGGACGACGTCGTCGTCCGTCGCTACGACGAGCCGCTGCAGGTGGCCGGGGTCGAGGTGGTCCTGGCCGAGCTTCTCCGCCCCGACCCGCACTAGCCTGCGCGGGGTGAGCGAACCGGCCGGCCAGGACACCGTTCTCGTCGTCGACTACGGCGCGCAGTACGCACAGCTCATCGCCCGGCGGGTGCGCGAGTGCCGGGTCTACTCCGAGGTCGTCCCGCACACCATCACCGCCGACGAGATCCGCGCGCGCGCGCCCAGGGCCGTCATCCTGTCCGGCGGACCGTCGAGCGTCTACGCCGAGGGCGCGCCGCAGGTGGCGGCCGGGCTGTTCGACACCGGCGTCGCGACCCTCGGCATCTGCTACGGCTTCCAGGCGATGGCCGCCGCGCTCGGCGGCACCGTCGCCCGCACCGGCACCGCGGAGTTCGGTCGCACCGCGCTCGCCGTCGTCGACCCGGGCGTGCTGCTGTCGGGACTGCCGACGCGGCAGTCAGTCTGGATGTCGCACGGCGACGCCGTGGCCGGTGCACCGCCCGGCTTCACCGTCACGGCGACGACGGGTGCGACGCCGGTCGCTGCCTTCGAGCACGCCGGGCGGGGCCTGTATGGCGTGCAGTTCCACCCCGAGGTGCTGCACACCGAGCACGGCCAGGGCCTGCTCCAGCGCTTCCTGGACACTGCCGGCTGCCGGCCGACCTGGACGATGGCGAACATCGTCGACGACGCCGTCGCGGCGATCCGCGTGCAGGTCGGCGCCGGCCGCGTCGTCTGCGGGTTGTCCGGCGGGGTCGACTCCGCAGTCGCGGCCGCGCTCGTGCAGCGCGCGGTGGGTGAACAGCTGACCTGCGTGTTCGTCGACCACGGCCTGCTGCGCGAGGGCGAGGCCGAGCAGGTCGAGACCGACTTCGTCGCCTCCACCGGGGTGCGCCTGCGCGTCGCCGACGCCAGCAAGCAGTTCCTCGGTGCGCTCGAGGGCGTCACCGACCCGGAGGGCAAGCGCAAGGCCATCGGACGCGAGTTCATCCGTACCTTCGAGGCCGAGGCGCGCGCCCTCGACGACGAGGTCGACGTCGAGTTCCTCGTGCAGGGCACGCTCTACCCCGACGTCGTCGAGTCCGGCGGCGGCACGGGCGCATCCAACATCAAGAGCCACCACAACGTCGGCGGACTGCCCGACGACCTGCAGTTCGCCCTCGTCGAGCCGCTGCGGGCGCTGTTCAAAGACGAGGTGCGCCGGGTCGGGCTCGAGCTCGGGCTCCCCGAGGCGATCGTCTGGCGCCAGCCGTTCCCCGGCCCGGGCCTCGCGATCCGCATCATCGGCGAGGTGACGCAGGAGCGGCTCGACCTGCTGCGCCGCGCCGACGCCATCGCCCGCGCTGAGCTGACCGCCGCCGGCCTGGACCGCGACGTGTGGCAGTGCCCGGTGGTGCTCCTTGCCGACGTCCGGTCGGTGGGCGTGCAGGGCGACGGACGTACCTACGGCCACCCCGTCGTGCTGCGACCGGTGAGTTCGGAGGACGCGATGACGGCCGACTGGTCGCGAATCCCCTACGAGGTGCTGGCGACGATCTCGACGCGCATCACCAACGAGGTGCGGGAGGTCAACCGCGTGGTGCTCGACGTCACCAGCAAGCCGCCGGGCACGATCGAGTGGGAGTAGCAACGATCCGGGTGCGCCGGTCGGTGGATGTGCCGGCGCTGCTCGTCCTGCTCCAGCACGTGCACGAGACCGAGGGCTACCCGGTGCGCGACGAGGCGGTCAGCCCCTGGTGGCTGACCGCGGCCGAGAAGCCCGGACAGCCCTCGCGACCCGAGCTCGGTGGGTGGGTGGCGCTCGACGGTGAGCGGGTCGTCGGCCACGTCGCGCTGCACCCGGCCGCAGGTCCTTGCCTGCCGCTGTGGCTGGCCGGCACCGGCCGTGGCGAGGAAGGCATCGCCGTTGTCTCGCGGCTGTTCACCGATCGCAGCATCAGGGGGACGGGGACCGCGTTGCTGCAGCATGCGGTTCGACAGGCCCGAGCGCACGCCCGCAGCCCGGTGCTCGAGGTCGACGGAGTCGCGAGCCCGGCGTACCACTGGTACCTGCGGCGCGGCTGGCGCGAGCTCGGGCGGGTCACGCAGCAGTGGGGGCATCGCACCGTCGACACCGCCGCCCTCGAAGCGCCGGCCTGAGCGCGCAACTCCCGCGAGGCCGCCCCACAGCCGATCTTTCGGTGTCCCGGTGTCCCGGTGCCGCACAGCCGGTCCGCTCCCTGTGCCGCGTTGATCCTCAGAAGAATCGGTCGCATCGCGGAGGCGGGAACGCACGGATGCTTCTGTCGATCATGACAGGGGAGCCCCTGCGATCTCTGGATTGATCGGCTGTGGGGATAAGGCGGGTGCTTTCGCGGCGTGTCGCCCCCCAGCCGATCTGTGCCAAGGCGCGGCCGGTCACGAAGATCGGCTGTGGGGCTCGAGCGCACGGACCAGTGCCTCGACGAGCGGCAGTAGCGTCGCGTCGTCCGCGGCGGCCAGGGTCGGCAGGGCGGCCGCCCCCCGGCCGAGCACGATGCCGGTGAAGGCGGCCGTCACGAGCTCGGCGCGCAGCGCGGCGTCGGCGGCCCCGGCCGTCTCCCACCGGCGCCGCAGGGGTGTCACCAGCCGGGCCTGCAGCTGCTCGGCCGCGGCGCGTTGCACCTCGGGGTCGTCGTCGTGGCTCGTCGCCGCCGCGAGCACCGGACCGGGGCCACCCCGCCGCAGACGGTCCAGCAACGCGGCGAGCCGCTCCGAGGTGAGCAGGTCCTCGTGGACCTCGTCGGCGTCGGCTCGCAAGGCGCTGAGGTAGAGCCCGGCCTTGCTGCCGAAGTAGCGGGGGATCAGCGCGGCGTCCACGCCGGCGCACTCGGCGAGGTCGCGCACCGTGGTCGCCGCAAAGCCGCGCTCGTCGAACAGGCGGCGGGCTGCCTCGAGCAGTGCCTGCCTCGTACCCGCCGCGTCGCGCCGCCGACGGGGAGTGCTCATCCGCGCGCGGCGGCGACCGGCTGCGGCGCCTCGCCCGCGGCCGACGGCGCCGCCGGAGAAGACGCCCGGCGCCGGGTCCGCGGCAGCACGAGCGCCACGACGACGGCGAGCAGCCAGACCGCGCAGCCGAGCACCGCGGCCGCGCTGTAGCCGCTATCGGTCGGCAGGGCCCGTCCGGCGGGGGTGTGGGCCTCCAGCACGGTGGCCGACAGCGCGCTGCCGGTGGAGTAGCCGACGTAGCGCAGCACCTGGTTGAAGCTCATCGCGCTGCCGGTCTCGTGCGCCGGCACCGAGCGCAGGATGAGCGCGGGCATGGCCGCGAAGCTGCAGCCGACGCCGAGCCCGGCGACGGTCATCGTCACGAACACCTCGAGCAGGCTGCCGCGGCGCAGCGCGAAGGTGGCGGTCGCTGCGAGGAACAGCAGGCAGCCGGTGGGCAGCACGAGGTCGGGCGAGAGAGACCGCGCGATCAGCGGGGCCACCCGGCTGGCGGCCACGCTCGCCACCGAGAACGGCAGCAGCACCAGCCCGGCGAGCGCCACCGACGCACCGAACCCGTAGCCCGCTGACGCCGGCGTCTGCACGAACCGGGTGACGAGCGAGAGCAGCAGGTACATGCCGATGCCGGCGCAGATCGCGGTGACGTCGGCGGTGAGCACGGTGCGGTAGCGCACGAGCCGCAGATCGACGAGGGGGAAGACTGTGCGCAGCTCGTGCCACACCCAGACGCCGAGCAGCACGCTGCCTGTCGCGGCGAGCACGAGCACCCCGGGCGAGCTCCAGCCCCACGACTCGGCCTCGGACAGCGCGAGCAGCAGGCCGGCCAGCGCGGCGCCGACGAGCAGCGCGCCGACGACGTCGAGCCGGTGCCGCGGCAGCGCGCGCGAGCTGGGCAGGCACCACACGGCGAGCAGCAACGCGACCGCGCTGACGCCGGCACCGAACCAGAAGCCGGCGTGCAGACCGAGCTGCTGGGCGATCAGGCCGGTCAGCGGGTAACCGAGACCGACCCCCGCGACGGTGGTGATCGACAGCAGTGCGACGGTGGAGCGCTGCCGCTCACCTGCCAGGCTGTCGCGGGCCGTCGCCATGGTGAGCGGGATCAGGCCGAGGCCGACCCCCATCAGCGCCCGGCCGGCGATCAGGAAGCCGTAGCCGAGCGGCAGCGCCGCCAGCACGCTGCCGACCAGCACGCTCGTCAGCCCTCCGAGTACCACGGGTCGGCGGGCGGGCCCGTCGCCGAGCCGGCCCATCACCGGCGTCGCGATGGCCGCGACGAGCAGCGTCACGGTGAGCGACCACTGTGCGCTGGCCAGCGAGATGCCCTCGTCGTGCGCGATGGTCGGGATCAGCGGTGCCCCGAGGCTGCTGACCACGGCCACGACCATGCCGATGTAGACCAGGACGAGCACCAGCGTGCGGTCGCCGGTGCGGTTCGGTCGGATCACGGTCTCCTCGTCCTGCTCATTGTCATCGCATGATGACATAGCCGGGCAGGCCGTGGCTCGGGGCGTCGAGCCGGCCGGATCGGGTAGGCGAGCGACATGGAGCACTTCGACATCGCCGCCGTGGCCGGGCAGTCGGCCGCCTTCCGCCGGGTGCTGTGGACCGGAGCACACACCCAGCTCGTCACCATGACGATCCCGCCGGGCGGCGAGATCGGGTCGGAGGTGCACGAGCACAACGACCAGATCCTGTCCTTCCTCAGCGGTCAGGGCCGCGCCGAGGTCGCCGGCGAGACGCAGCAGGTGGGCGCCGGCTCCGTCGTCGTGGTGCCGGCCGGGACGAAGCACAATTTCACCAACACGGGCGCCGAGCCGCTGGTGCTCTCCACCGTCTACGGGCCGCCGGACCACGCCGACGGCGTCGTGCACGCGACCAGGCAGGAGGCCGACGAGGCCGAGGCGGCCGGGCGGGACGACCCTCCCGGCTGAGCGCAGGACGTCGAGGACCGCCCCTGCTCGCGGCCCGGCTGTGCGGTCGCCAGCTGGGACGAGCGCCCTCGTCGACGTCGAGCGAGAGGTGGTTGACCACGGGCCTGCAGGGTCGCCGGAGCAGGGTGAGCATGTGCGGGCGCAGGCGCACCGGGTTGTCAGCCGGCTCGGGCGACGCCGCCGACGCCGCGACGTACGGGTCCAAGCGCTGCGGCCCGTCGCCCTACGAGGTGTTCGAGGACCGCCAGGCGTCTTGATCGTCGCCGAGGTCGCCGACGTCGTCGACCGACTCCGGGTCGGGACGCAGGTTGACGAGCAGCCCCGCGCCGCCGATGCCGAGCAGCACGACCGGCAAGAGCCACGGGCCGGACAGCGACAGCGGCGTGGTGCTGGCCAGCAGGAACAGGACGGCGATCGCCACGAACAGCAGGCCGGCCATCAGGGCGAGCACGTCCCGTTCGCGGTGGGGAGTCTCCCGGCGGCTACGAGAGGGCACGACGCACCTCGATCTGACCCACGCCCACGACCAGCTGCAGCTCGAGCGGCGGCGACGCGTCGGCGCCGGGTGGCGCACGGTCCGGACCGAGCCGGCGCGCGGCCGGCTGCTCGTCGTCGAAGGGGCTGACGTCGACCACCGACAGCGTGCCCTGGTCGAGCACGTGCAGCTCACCGGCGCGCAGGTCCGGGCGGATCGTCACCGGCAGGTCGGCGGGGACCAGCACCAGCAGCCGGCCGGCTCCCACCTCGGCGCGCAGACTGGCGGCGGAGGCGCCGACGCGTCGCAGGTCGAGCGTGGCGTCACCGGCTCCGAGCCGGAAGGCCGTGCGGGAGTCGGCGGCGCCCGGCACCCAGGTGCGCTCGCCGACGCCGCCGGCGAAGCGGCCGTCGAGCACTGCCACGGGTGCGAGCAGCAGGGCGAGCACCAGCCCGACGGGGATGAGCCACCTGGAGCGGCCGAAAAAGGCGCCGGCGACCAGGCCGCCGCCGACGACCAGCAGCGCGGCGGCCAGCACCCGCGGTGCGGTGATGCCGCCGACCCCCAGCCGGTCGAGCAGCACGAGCAGCCCTGCGACGAGGGCCGCCAGGCTCAGCGTGACTGGCACGAGCGGGGAACGCGGTCGACGTTCGGGCCGGGACGGTCCCGTAACGAAGGACGTGGAGGGGGGCGGGTAGGTCGGCCCCGACGGGTATCCGCCTGGGGCGGCGACGGACGGGCCTGGCCCGGGCGAGTGGTCGCCCCGCCGGCCCGCGGCTGGAGCGTCGCGCCGGTTGCGGTAGACGAGGTAGCCGAGGACAGCGACGACGACCAGCGCGACCGCGCCGGAACCGCTGTCGAGCAGGGCGAGCAGGATGAGCAGCGCCCCGACGCCGAGCACGACGGCGAGCGGGGTGACGGCGCCGTCGGAGCGACGCAGCCGGCTCTCGAGCCAGGACGCCTGCTGGTGCACCTGCGGGATGAGCAGCCAGCCGATCGCGTAGAGCACCAGCCCGACGCCCCCGAACAGCGTCAGCACCGCGACGACCACCCGCCACAGCACCGGATCGGTGCCGGTGTGCCGCCCGAGCGCCGCACAGACGCCGGCGATGACCCGGTCGTCCGGGTCGCGAGCGAGGCGGGGAAGCCACGGGCCGCCAGGCGGTGGCGCACCCTCGGGAGGCGGCGACCAGCCGGGCGGCGGGCCCTCGGGAGGCGGCGGGCCGGCGGGCGGCGGTGGCTGCGGTGGCGGCTCGGGTGGAAAGGCGTCGGTGGGCGGTGGCGTGCCGGGCGGTGCGTCCGGCGTCGGCTCGTGCAGGGTGGCGTTCATGACGCCGAGCCTGGCCGATGCAGAGCGCCGGGTCATCGGGGTCCGACCCGGTTCTTCGCCTCCGGGCTCGACCCTGAGGTGGCCGCGACCCCCGCCGTGCCACCCTGGGTCATGACCGTGCACGCGCCGCCGGCACCGGGGTCCGCCCGCGCCCGCGTCGCGGTCGATGCGGCCCGCCCGGCGTTCGTCCACGCCCAGCTGGTGCGGGCCCGCGAGGAACGCTGGCTCGCGGGCGTGGCCGCCGGCACCGCGCGGCACCTCGACCTGCCGGTCGCGCTGGTGCGTGGCGCGTTCGTCGTGCTGGTCCTCGCCGGCGGCTCGGGGCTGCTGGCCTACGGGGCGCTCTGGGTGCTGACGCCTTCGGCGCCGGGCGAGCAGGGGACAGCGCGCGGGGCGGCGCCCCGTGCCGGTCGGGCGCGCGACCGGGGCCAGCTCGCGGCGGCGGTGGTGCTGGGCCTCGGGCTGCTGATCGGCCTGCAGGCGATCGGCTTGGCCTCGCCCGCGCTGCTGCCCCTGCTCGTCGTGGCCGGTGGCGTCGCCCTGGTCTGGCTGCAGGCCGACCCGACGCAGCGCGCCCGCTGGCGCAGCACCGGGCGGACCGGGCGGGGCGGCGCCCTGTCCACGCTCGCGGTCGTCGGCCTCGGCCTGCTGCTCCTGGTCGCCGGCCTCGTCGGCTTCCTCGCCGCCCGCGGCCAGCTGAGCGACGCGCGGCAAGGCCTGATCTCGACGGTCGTCGTGGTGCTCGGGCTCGCCGTGGCCTCGGCGCCCTGGTGGGTGCGCCTGACGGGCGAGCTGCGCGCCGAGCGACGCGAGCGCATCCGCTCCCAGGAGCGTGCCGAGCTGGCCGCGCACGTGCACGACTCGGTGCTGCAGACGCTCGCCATGATCCGCAAGGCCGGCGACCTGCCGGAGGTGCAGCGGCTGGCCCGCAACCAGGAACGCGAGCTGCGCTCGTGGCTGTACGCACCGCGCCCGGCCGAGCAGGCGGGGCGCTTCGCCACCGACCTCGAAGACGTCGCCGCCGAGGTCGAGCTGGCGCACGCGGTCGAGGTGGAGGTCGTCGTGGTCGGTGACTGCGAGACCACCCCCTCCCTCGCGGCGCTGGTCAAGGCGGTGCGGGAGGCGCTCGTCAACGCCGCGAAACACGCGGGTGTGCGTAGCGTCGCGCTCTACAGCGAGGTGGGCGAGGACGCCGTCGAGGCCTTTGTGCGCGACCGCGGCGCCGGCTTCGACCCGGCCGCCGTCGCGGCCGACCGGTTCGGGCTCAGCGAGTCGGTCGTCGGACGCCTGGCGCGCTGCGGCGGGACGGCCGAGGTCGTCAGCGCGCCGGGCAGGGGCACCGAGGTGCGGATGCGGGTGACCCGCTCATGACGCCCACGCAGCCGACGGTGGTGCTCGTCGACGACCACCGGCTCTTCCGCTCGGGGGTGCGGGCCGAGCTTGCCGGCGCGGTCGACGTCGTGGGCGAAGCCGGCACGGTCGCCGAGGCGATCGCGCTCGTGCGAGACCGGCGTCCCGACGTCGTGCTGCTCGACGTGCACATGCCGGACGGCGGCGGGCTGGCCGTGCTCGCCGGCGTCGCGGCGCAGGTGCCGGACAGCCGCTTCCTGGCGTTGTCGGTGTCCGACGCGGTCGAGGACGTCATCGCCGTCATCCGCGCCGGCGCGCGCGGCTACGTCACCAAGAGCATCGCCGCGCCCGAGCTGGCCGACGCCGTGCGGCGGGTGGCGGGCGGCGACGCGGTGTTCTCCCCGCGCCTGGCCGGCTTCGTGCTCGACGCCTTTGCCGCCTCGACGCCCGCGCCCGACGACACCCCCCTGCACGACGAGGACTACGACCGGCTCACCGCCCGCGAGCGCGACGTGCTGCGCCTGATCGCCCGCGGCTACACCTACAAGGAGGTGGCCGTCGAGCTGTTCATCTCCGGCAAGACCGTGGAGACGCACGTGTCGTCGGTGCTGCGCAAGCTGCAGCTGTCGAACCGCCGCGAGCTGTCGCGCTGGGCGGCCGAGCGCCGGCTGGTGTAGCCGGCCGGCTGCGTGTTGTTGCAGCGTCGCTCGTGAGGGTCGTGAAGCGCCGACGTTCCCGCGGGAACGTCGGCGGGCGCGACCATCGCCGTGGGATGGTCGCGCTCAGCGGCGATGCCCGAGGTCATGTTCCCCGATCTCGAGCCTGGGGCTTGCTCGTCCAGGCGTCACCACGGTGGCCCACAGGTGGAGTAGCCGGTCGCTGTCCTCGATGGCGACGCGCACAACACAGCTCAGCAGCCCAGCGCCTTCGGCGAGGCGCGCCGGGGCGCGCGAAGATTCGCTGTCACGCGGCGGTGCTGGGTCTGGTCATGGCGGCGTCGACGCGCGAGGATCGGTGGTGTTCGTCGCGGTCGACAC
>JAABUN010000818.1_pt1 | contig 76626 bp, 57 predicted proteins | sample 5559311 | NCBI WGS metagenome assembly JAABUN01 (sample SAMN10711877, study PRJNA513370) | rock metagenome | isolation source: Antarctica rocks | place: Antarctica: Victoria Land, Siegfried Peak sud | reverse complement strand
TAAAATTTACCAGGCAGCACTCAAAGCTGCTTACGAAGAACTTAAAAACTTATCCACACCTAAAGCTGCATAAATGATTTTTATAACATTACGGTGCGTAAGGTGAGTTACTTATTTGATTTACCCCCTCCTTCAACAGGCTTGCCTGCCTGCTTCCATGCAGCAATGCCACCCTCGAGATTATAAACTGTATATCCTTTTTCCTTTAAGAGGGTAGCAGCCTTACTGCTTCTTCCCCCAACCTGGCAATAAGTATAAACAGTTTTTGATTTATCTAATGAGCTCACTTTTTTAGCAAATTCTTCCTGGTTCATCCAGTCGGCTAACAGGGCATTCTTCAAATGACCGGTTTGGTATTCACCGGGAGTGCGCACATCAAGCACCTGTATATTTTTTTGGTTTATTCCTTTTTGAAAGGCATTAACAGAAAGATTAGCTGGTTGCTGAGCTATACTATTGCAGGCAAAGAATGCACCGATCATAAAAAATAACAATACGAAGAATTTAGGGAAACGCATATTCGGAATTTTTTGGTTAGTTATTTAAAGAGAAACTATATTCTTATTATTTGTTGAGCTATAAATGAAACCTAAAATTATTCAACTCTTTCAACGTTGTAAACCTATCTTTTTATTAAACCCGGATTGCCTCGGGCTATTCGAATTAGCCTTCAGGCTCCAGAAAAGCTATTAACACTTTAATGCGGAGCAGATGAAATTTTCCTTTTTGATGTACTGACATCGCAACTTGCTTCCAAACATTTGTATGGTTTAAAGAAACCGGTTACCAGGAAGATACCACCAAATATGAAAGCGGCCCAGGCATCTTCGTAAAGAAAACCAATAGCTATAAAGAATGCAGCAAATGCCCATCTAACTAAACGGTACATCAATATTGCACTTATGCTTATGTTAAACATTGCTTTCATTTAGGTTTGTGGGTGGCGCCTGCTCCTTTGGCTGTTTTTTAAACAAGTTAAAAAGTAAGGCACCTAAAATAGAGAAATATATTGTGCTTCTGATTGGATTGGATGTAATGGCACAGGTGCCTGTTAAACAGCCTACATATTTCTAGTACAAGTATCCTGCTAATGCGCCAAATAAGGCACCGCTTACAATAAGTTTATTATTCATTAACCACTTTTTCATAGAATATTTGTTTCTTTTGTTTTATGCCCAAAGGGTTCGATCATTTGGTCTTTAAAGTTATCCGGGTAATTTTCAACGCCTTTAAATCCAAGCTTAATATCCCGACCGTCAACTGGCAGGTAAGCCGTTCCAAAAATATAATCCCACATACTTAATGACAATCCAAAGTTGACACCATAACGGCCTTCCTCCCGCAATTCTTTTGCGTGATGCCAGATGTGCATCTTCGGATTATTAAGCACATACTTTAAAGGACCGTAAGAAATACCCAGGTTGCTATGATTTAGGTGACCGATAGCCACTGCAATAATATGAATGATAAAAAAATTTTGGATGCCAAAACCAATCAGAGCAAGGGGTATGTATTGAAGCGTTTTATAAATCACCGTCTCCATCCAGTGAAAGCGAAGGTGTGCAGCAAACCCCATCTGCTCAACGGAGTGATGTACTTTATGAAACTCCCACAGGCGTGGATGCCTGTGCAGCAACCGGTGTATGTTCCACTGAATAAAATCTGCAATCAAAAACATGATTACAAACTGGCTCCACACAGGCAACTCATGAACTTTTATTGCAACAATATTACTTACCCCAAACAACGAAAGAAAGTCATTGAACAGATTAACGCCCATATTCGAAATGGCATTAAAACCAACCAGGGAGAATAAGAAAAAGTTGAAGAACATATAAAAGCCATCCAGCCAAAAATCTTTTCTTACAACAGACTGCTGCGTCCTCCACGGAAAAATAACCTCCAAAACCCAAACGAAAAGCGACAGCCCTACGAGCCAATAAAAGTAATTGTGCCAGGAGGGGTATAACAATTCCTGCTGCAAATAATTCCAGTACCCCGTAAATCCACCAGTTATTATATTTAAATATTTTTCAATCATTTAATTCAGTAGTAGCATATACAAGATTTAAAAGCACTTTATTTATTTTGAAATCATTTCTTCATAATGGATGTCCTCGGTTTTATTTTTTGGAATGCGGGAACTGATTGCACAACTTCCGGTGCCGCAGCAACCTACATTTGCTACAGCCATTCCGGCAAATGCAATACCTAAAATAATTGAGATGGCATCTCTTGCCACAATCCCCTGCACCAAATATAGCTGCACCTAAAACCAATCTAAGTATCCGCATAAAATTCCAATTCTGCAGTATTGTTTTCATAAGTTATTTGTTGTTGACTTAAAGCAAAAATCCTATTTGTTTCTAAGCGTGGTCGGGCAAACAAAATCGGTTGTTCTTATTTCCCCGCTTTCTTTAATAGCTTTAAAGCCCCCGTTTATATCAATAAGATTATCGAAGCCTCTTGCTTTCAATATCGAATTAAAAATCATAGAACGATAGCCGCTCCCACAATGCACATAATAGGTTTTATCTTTATTAAGTGCAGCCATGCTTTCGTTAATGTTATCAAGCGGCAGGTTAGTTGCTCCCTCTACATGTTCACTAAAATATTTGCTTTCTTTACGCACATCTATTATGCTGGCTTCGCCTTTATTTATTATGTCAGCAAGTTTATGGGCATCTAAAGAAACAATTGTATCAGTTTCTTTACCACTTTCTTTCCATGCCATGAAGCCGCCTTTTAAATAGCCTATGGTATAATCATATCCCACACGTGCTAACCTGGTTATCACTTCTTCTTCCCTGTCTTCATCCGTTATAATTAACAGCTTATGTTTAATGTCTGGAATTAAAGCGCCGACCCAGGGAGCAAAGCCTCCATCAATCCCAATATTAATGGAGTTGGGAACAAAGCCTTTGGCAAAAGTTTGAGGAGATCTTGTATCGAGCAGCAAGGCATCGGTTTCGTTTGCAGCCGCCTCAAAAGCATCGGGCGAAAGGGCATGGTTGCCTCGTTCCATTACTTCGTCTATGCTTTCGTATCCTTCCTTATTCATTAATACATTAAGAGGGAAGTACGCAGGTGGTTCGGATAATCCAGATGTAACTTCATTTATAAATTCATCTTTAGTCATGTCTGCACGCAATGCATAATTTATTTGCTTTTGATTGCCCAAAGAATCTGTAGTTTCTTTACTCATGTTTTTACCACATGCACTTCCGGCACCGTGCGCCGGATAAACGATGACCTCATCAGCGAGCGGCATTACTTTATTTCTTAAACTATCATACAATATTCCTGCTAAATCTTCTTTTGTGATGCTGCCTTTTTTTGCGCAAGATCGGGGCGGCCAACATCACCAATAAAAAGTGTATCTCCGGAAAACAACGCAACGTCTTTTCCGCTTTCATCTTTTAATAAATAAGAAGTGATAACAAACTGGTACCAGCTTTTGTACTTGCTCATCCATTGGTCCATAAATTCAAGAGGAATAGCTAAAACAGTGGCATCGGTAAGCGCCTTAGCCAAAACCTCACTTGTTTCATGTTTTGCTGCACATACCATAGAAAGCGAACAAGCCTGACCTGCATCAAGGTGATAAATAAAGAATTCTTTGCCTTCGTCATCCTCTCTATACAACTTAATTAAACCGTCAATAACCAGCATTGTTGAGCGAATGGTTTGACCAACTTTTAAAAGTGCTTCACCTGCTTTCACTTGTTTAATAGTTCCCTGTTTTCCTATTTCTTCCAGTAGGGAATCTTCAAGTGTGGGAAAGAGTTGTTTTAATTTATCTACGTCCATACACTGCAAGTTATCGTATATAATTTAAGAGGTTGTGTGACAAATGTCACCCTATAATCATTCAAACAACACGACTTTTGTGAGTATTGTTTTAATATCTGCATTATGAAAGCATTTCTAATAATGGCAATTGGCGTTATCCTTATTTCTCCCGTAAGTGCACAAAAAAAGGTAGGCAGCGGAGGTTTCAACACAGTATTAAAAATGATGCTAAAGCATGATGTGAAAGAGATAACGGTGCCGGAAGCTGTAGGAAAGAAAAATGTGCTGTTTGCAGATGCACGAGAGAAAAAGGAGTACGATGTTAGCCACATTAGTAATGCAGTATTTGCAGGATATGATGATTTTAATCTATCAAGGTTAAACAACATTACAAAAGACAAGGAAATAATAGTTTATTGCTCTATAGGTAAGAGAAGTGAGAAAATAACTGAAAAGCTTAAGGAAGCAGGATACACAAATGTTAGCAATTTATATGGTGGCATTTTTGAATGGGTGAACCAGGGAAACAGGGTGGTAGATTTAAATAATAAGAACACCAATAAAGTACATGCTTACGACAGGTTTTGGGGGCAATGGCTGGATAAAGGTGAAAAGGTTTACAATTAAAACAATACAATCTTTAAATAATATTTTACCTACTATTCAGCCCTTTGCAAATGCAGGGGGGTTCCTGCATACCGATATTGCAGAACACATTATTCCTTAACGTAAGGATCTTATTGACCATAAACATGATTTGAAAAACATTGCTGTTGGAGTTTTTAATCTGATAGTTATAGCTTTTACCGGTTTTCAATTTCAGAAGGCGATTGAGTGGCTAAACAATAATCAAATGGGGCTTTTGCAATTAATAAAGCTTTCATCTGCTGTGGCTATTATAGCCGGTGTATTGCTCATTGACATTCCTATGTACTGGTGGCATCGTATTAATCATGAATGGCGTTTTTTACGGTATTTTCATAAATTCCATCACATTGATACAAAACTTAACAGTACCTCTGCGGTTCGTTTTCATACAGGAGAATTGTTGCTTTCTTATGTATAATTACATCTTCAATTGTGTAAATGATCCCGTAATCTGCCACTCTTATTCTAAAGGCTTCTTCGCCTTTTAATTTCTTTACGCCTTCTGGTCTGGGGTTATTTGAGAGACTATCTATGGCTTCAACAATATTTTTATTATAGGGTAGTGAGATTTGGGCTAATTCTTTGGTAGCAGATTTCTTTACTACATATTGTACATACTTTACAATTTGCCTTCATCATGCAGTTGTTGCTTTACCTTTTCCCATGGTACTGTTTCTTCGTTTTTACGAAGTTCAAGGGCAATGATGTCATAAACATCTTCCAACTGTTCCTCATCCTTAACCAGGAGATCAAGGTCAATCTGCATCACCCGATGATTGTTTGTTTCATTTTTTAAAATAGTGATTGCATCCATGAAATATGTTTGATCAAAAATAGCAATTTTAAACTGTAGATATTGGAATTGCAGCTTTTGTAATTTTATTGACTGATAGCAGGGAAAACCTATGCTTTTACAGCAAGTAAATCCACTTTTTCTATAGTGGGAGGTACTGCTAATAATTCCGATGCATGTTCCATTAATGCGGCAGCTATTTTACCTGCAAGATGTGCTTCACGTCCTTTCTCATTCTCAAACCACATCCAGGCTGCTACAACTCCATGCATCTTTTTTTAGCATCTTTTGAAAACAAAAGAAGTTAATTGAAACCGCTTTCAATTAACTTCCCTATAACTCCTACTGGTATTGGTTCAGAGAATTTTACCAACCATTTTTTGCCATTCTACTTTACCAGAATTTAACGTACAATGCAACAATAACTAAAAGTATAAACACTATTAAAGCCAGAGTTGAAGGCTTTAACCTGAACATTGCTTTATCTAACACGAAAGCCTTAGGATTTTCTTTTGGCCCTGCAAGACTCATAGCGATCATAAGGATCATTGTAAAAATGAAAGAAAATCCCATGCAGATATGAAAGGGGATTTCGTATCCACCCTTTCCATTTGGATAAGCAGTATATAAAAGCGTATCGTTTCCAAATAATTGCGGGGCAAATTCATTAAATAAAACAGACAATAAAAAACCACATATCACACCTGCAATTGCTGCTGCACCTGTTGTTCTTTTCCAGAACATACCTAAGAAAAACATGGCGAATACACCAGGGCTAATAAAACCCGTATATTTTTGAATATAGGTAAAACCACCCACCCCGCCAATGCCCAGCACATCGTTCCAGGTAAACATGATTGCAAGAACCAATGCCACAAAAACTGCAGCTTTTCCTATAACTACAAGGTTTTTATCCTGATGTGCTTTTGTAAAATACCTGTCGTGAATATCTAATGTATAAATAGTGGAGATACTATTTACCTTACCTGCTAACGATGCCACAATGGCTGCCGTTAAAGCTGCAACCGATAATCCCTTTATGCCCGTAGGTAAAAAAGTAAGCACTGCTGAATAGGCTCCGTCTTTACCACCTACTAATTGGGGCAAATGATTGTTCTTATATAAAACATATGCAGCAATACCCGGCAGCATTACAATAACAGGCATCAGCAACTTTAATAGTCCGGCAAATAAAATACCTGTACGGGCGGTTTGCAGATCGGCACCCAAAGCTCTCTGCGTTATATACTGGTTACAACCCCAGTAATTAAGGTTGATGATCCATATACCTGCCAGGTAAGAAAGCAGCCCGGGAAATGTGAGGTATTTATTAATATCGTTTTGAGATGAAGCAGCAGTTGGCTTGGGAATGATCATCTTAAAATGTTCAGGAGCATCTTTTAAAAGTGCTTTAAAACCTGCAATCGCATTACTTCCTACACCAAAAGCTTCACCTACTGTTGTTAAAGCAATATAAGTAGTAACCAACCCGCCTACAATTAATACAGCCACCTGTATTACATCGGTGTAAGCAATTATTTTCATACCCCCTATTGAAATTAGCAATGCAAACGCTGCAAGGCCAATCATAATAACATGCAGGTATCCGCCACCTGCAAGCCCGTTAATAGCAACTGCTCCTAAATATAAAATGGAAGTTAGGTTTACAAAAATGTACAGGAATAACCAGAATATCGCCATTATTAAAGCAACAGTTTCATTATACCTTGTTTTTAAGAATTGAGGCATGGTATAAATGTTATTCTTAAGATATACCGGTATAAACCATACTGCAACAATTATAAGCGCAATTGCGGCAATCCATTCGTATGCTGCCACAGCAATTCCTAAAAAAAATCCCTCGCCACTCATCCCTATAAACTGCTCGGCAGAAATATTTGATGCGATCAGCGAAGCGCCGATTGCCCACCAGGTAAGAGAGCCTTCTGCAAGAAAATAATCATGAGATGCACTTATAGTGGCCTTCTTTTTTTTATTGTATATATAATAGCCATAACCGGAAACAATTACGAAATACACTAAGAACACAATGTAATCTGCAGTTTGAAGACTTTTCATGTTGGCTTTGCTTTGTTAGAGGTTTTATTAATGGTTTCGAATTTGCTAAATATATCGGTTTATTATATTTTCCAAATATTCCTGTTTTCCGCTTCTTACCTGGGGTTCACCGTTTTCAATTGCATAAGCCCTTAAATTCTCGAGCGATAATTTTCCTTCTTCAAATTCTTTTCCTTTACCGGTGTTGTAAGATGCATAGCGCTCTTCACGGAATTTTTTATAATCCGATCTCTGCAGTAGGTTGTCAGCAGTTATCAATGCACGGGCAAATGTATCCATTCCACCCACGTGTGCATAAAACAGGTCTGCAGCATCAGTAGAATTTCTCCTGATCTTCGAATCGAAATTTACCCCGCCTCCCTGTAAACCACCGGCTTCTAAAAATACCAGCATCGCTTCGGTTACTTCCTGCAGGTTGTTAGGAAACTGGTCGGTATCCCAGCCGTTCTGATAATCGCCACGGTTCGCATCTAATGAACCAAGTACGCCTGCATCTGCTGCTACCTGCAGTTCATGGGCGAAGGTATGGCCTGCTAAGGTTGCATGGTTTACTTCAATGTTTATTTTAAAATCGTTCAGCAGATCGTACTGGCGCAAAAAACCAATTACCGTTTCGCAATCGTAATCGTACTGGTGTTTTGTTGGCTCCATTGGTTTGGGTTCTATAAAGAAGGTTCCTTTAAAGCCCTGCTTTCGTGCGTAATCTTTTGCAGTATGTAAAAAGCGGGCGAAGTGTTCTTTCTCGCGCTTCATGTTGGTGTTTAGCAGGCTCATGTAACCTTCGCGGCCGCCCCAAAAAACATAGTTCTCTCCGTCTAATGCTATGGTTGCATCAAGCGCCGCTTTTACCTGTGCTGCCGCATGTGTAAGCACGTGAAAATCAGGATTGGTTGAAGCACCGTTCATATAACGCTTATGCGAAAAAAGATTTGCTGTTCCCCATAAAAGCTTTACGCCGCTTTGCTGTTGCTTTTGTTTTGCATATTCAACCATTGTTTGCAGTCTTCTGTCGTTTTCTGCAATGTTATCGGTGTAGTCAACAACATCGGCATCGTGAAAACAGTAATAGTGCAAATTCATTTTGGTGATGAATTCGAAAGCTGCATCCATTTTGTCTTTGGCTCTCTCTATCGGGTCCTGCTTTTGATTCCATTCAAAAAGATGTGTAGGGCCACCAAAAGGATCGTTGCCATCATTTACAAACGAATGCCAGTATGCACACGAAAATTTAAAGTGATCCTTCAGGGTTTTGCCTGCTACTACTTTGTTTTCATCGTACCACCGAAAAGCAAGCGGGTTATCACTCTCAGGTCCTTCGTATTTTACCTGGTCTATTCCCTTAAAAAATTCTTTGTCGCCTAATAATACTGACATAGAGGTTTAATTGATTTTATTGAAAAATCTGTAATGCTTGTATTGTTATTTTGAATGCTTTTATAATAATTGCTGAAAGTAAGATAAATTGTATAATGCTATAAAGATATATGGCGGCTTTTATGCTGCCAATTATCTTTATAAATAGTTATGCTTTATTTTAATTATTAACCCTTCAGGTTCATTTTAGTTAAGCAATTGAAAATTGCTGAAACGATTTTTTGTGTAAGTCCTTTTTATCATAGCCCACGGTTTGAAACTGTGAGCTATGAAGGAATATTTTTGAAGAATAACGGCTTTAGCCGGTTCTTAACTTAACAGTATACCCTACATATTAATTACAATCTTACCCCTTGTTCTGCCCGTTTCTATTTGGTTATGTGCTTCCGCAATCTGATCAAAAGAAAACTCGTTAGAGATATATGGTTTGATAGTTCCTGCTTCCAGCAACTCGGCTAACTGTTCCATATCGTCGCCATTGGATTGTACTAAATAAGCCCATGCTTTTATGCCCTTTTCTTCAGCAAGCTTTTTAACCTCATCTGTTATTCCTCCGGCAATAGCAATAAGAAGTCCGCCGCCTCTTATTATATTTAACGACCTTTTAGGATTATCGCCGCCCACGGCGTCGAAAACAATATCAACATTTTGTATCACTTCTTCAAAGCGCTCATGGTTATAATCAACATATTCATCGGCACCCAGCTCCTTTACAAAATCGTAGTTGGCATCTGACCCTGTACCTATTACATAAGCGCCTAAGTACTTTGCAATCTGAACTCCAAAATGGCCTACGCCACCTGCAGCAGCATGCATTAACACTCGTTCGCCCGACTGTACTTTTGCCTGCTGCATTAATACCTGCCATGCTGTAAGTGCTGCTAACGAACTGGCAGCTGCTTCCTGGTGCGTTATCTGATCTGGCTTGTCTGCCAAATGAGCGGCCGGTGCCGCTACATATTCGGCATAAGCTTTTCCGTGACCCGGAAAATTAACCATGCCGAAAACTTCCTCACCTATTTCGAACTGTGTTGCATCTTCACCTGCTTCAACTACTTCGCCCGAAATATCCCAACCCAATATAACAGGGTCATTCTCTTTTAAACTGTTATAGAGCGCCATACCCTTGCGCGTTTTTATATCCACGGGGTTAATGCTAATTGCGTTAACCTTTATAAGCACTTCTCCCTTTTGCGGTGCAGGCATCGGAACCTCTGCAACCGTCATATTTTCTACACCACCTGCTTGTTTTAATATTATAGCTTTCATTAAATAAATGTTTTTTCAATTGTCTGGTGGAACTCCGCACATTAAAGCTATGTTCACCAGTACATTTTTTATTGCTCTGTAAAAAAACCGTTTTTGAATAATTGTTTTTAAAATCCTTTTATCAATATTGATGAAACCCCATCGAAATAAATTGCAATACTTCGGGCAGCGAAGTTCGCCAATAAGTCCAGTTATGCGCACCATCCCGTATTCTAAATTCGTGGGGAATTTCTTTTTTTTTCATGGCAATATGAACCAGGCAATTGCCTTCGTTTAAGAAATCATCGTCCCCGCAATCAATATACCAGCGAACAGCTTTCTTATTAGCATCCGAAATATTATTGACCAAAGCTATTACACTTTGCCGTTTGTAATAATCTTCTACAGTTGCATCAGTCACACTTGTGCTGTCGCGTTTAAATCTTGCTTTCGCATCTTCTACTGTAAGCGAACCGGTAGCAGCGCTTAAGGGACATGCAGCAGAAAATAAATCGGGATGATGTAAGGCATAAGTAAATGTTCCGCCGCCACCCATTGACAAGCCAGAAATTGCGCGGTATCGTTTTTCGCCTTTAATACGATACGTTTTTTCTACATACGGCAAAAACTCCTGGAAGAAAAAATCTTCGTATCGCCATTTTCCGGTTACATCATTTTCGTAACCTCTGCGGCCTGTATTTCCATCAGGCATCACAATTATCATTGGCGTTGCCTTTCCTTCTTTTATGGCCTGATCGGTAATGTTTAATACTTCACCAAATTGAACCCAACCGGTATGATCGTCACCTGCACCATGCAAAAGATATAAAACGGGATAGTTGCGTTGCGACGTTTCATAATCGGGAGGAAGATAGATCGCAAACTTCCTGTCCATGTTTAATATCTTACTCTTTAAACTAAGGTTATCATATACTTTACCTGTTTGCGCCTGCAACAGAAAAACCAATGATATAAACCATAGTGACAGGGCGACTTTTTTCAGGATCAAAGTTTTAATTTTCGTTTTCATACATAAAAAATGGCTGTAAAAAAGCTTATCTGCAAGGTTCTAAGCTCTGCAAATATGGTTCATCGTGAGCATTTCATTTATTAATTACCAACAACGGCAAGTTCATTTATTTTATACAATTATGAGCAACAAGATTAAGCAATAAAAATTTTGAGAGGTTTAATTGCTGATGCTTAGATTGCACAAATTATTACTTTAAATGTATGAAATACCGTTCTTTTAAAGGTGAACAAATATCGGAAATTGGTTTAGGCACCTGGCAGTTAGGAAGCTCAGACTGGGGAGCAGTAAAGGATGAGGAAGCTTTTGCCATCTTACAATCTTTTGTTGATGCCGGTGGAAATATTATTGATACTGCAGATGTATATGGTATGGGCATTAGCGAAAGGATAATTGGCGGTTTTTTAAAAACTACCAGTGAAAAAATATTTGTAGCATCAAAGCTTGGGCGAAGGCATGATGGCAGTTGCGGCTGGCCGCAAAACTTTACTTATGATGCCATGCGAAGCCATGTAGAAAGTTCATTAAACCATTTGGGTTTACAACAGCTTTTTCTTGAACAACTGCATTGTATTCCTGCAGATGAATTACGTGTAGGAAAAGTGTTTGATAACTTAAGAAAGCTGCAGGATGAAAAGCTGATTAAGCACTGGGGTGTAAGTGTTGAAACAAGCGAAGAAGCATTAATTTGTTTACAGCATGATGACATTGCTTTGTTACAAATTATATTTAATTTATTTAGGCAACATGTAGCTGACGAAGTGTTTGTAAGGGCAAAGGAAAAAGATGTAGCTATTATTGTGCGGGTTCCCCTGGCAAGCGGATTACTAACAGGCAAGTTTACCGAACAAACAACCTTCTCAAAAACAGACCACCGCAACTTTAATGCGAATGGCGAGTCGTTTAATGCAGGAGAAACATTTGCAGGGATTGAATTTTCGAAGGGAGTAAAACTTGCACGTGAGGTAGCAGCTTTACTCCCCGATATGCGAACAGCACAATGGGCAATCCGATGGATACTTGATCATCCTGAAGTAACAACAGTTATACCAGGTGCAAGCAAAGTTTTGCAGGTACAAAGCAATGTTGCTGCTTCCGATCTGCCTGCTTTAGCAACAGAAACACACCAGCAACTCAGGGCTTTGTATGATGAAAAGATTAAACCGGTTATTCGCGGACATTATTAAGTCGAAATTACCCTGGCAGCAATACATGAAACGAAGCTCCTTTGCCCGGTTCGCTTTCGGCGTATATATAACCCTGGTGGTTTTCTGCTACTTTTTGAACGATGGCTAATCCAATTCCTGTTCCCGGGTAATCACTTCTTCCATGCAGGCGCTGAAAAATCTGGAAAATTTGTTTTGCATATTGCTGGTCGAAGCCTATGCCGTTATCCGATACAGTTATCTGGTAAAAACTTCTATTAAGATCGTCGTGAGAAACGGTGTATTGTGCCTCGTTCCCCGTTATACGTTTAGCTGTAAGGGTTATATGGGGATTTGTTTCAGGGAGCTTAAATTTAATAGCATTGCTCAGGAGGTTTTGAAATAATTGCCGGAGTTGCGCCGCATCTGCATGCAGCACAGGTAATTCTTCCATTTCAATGGTTGCATTATTCTCATGAATTGAATTGTCAAGATCTGCCACTACATCCTGAACCACCTTATTTAAGTCAACTTCTTGTAAATTGGTAGTCCTTGTATTTATTTGGGAATAGTTAAGCAGATCGTTTATTAAAGTTTGCATCCGCATTGTTGCAGCGTGCATTCTCTCAATCAGCCTTTTTCCGTCCTCTCCTAAATTGTCTGCATGCGTTTGCACGAGCAAATTACCAAAGGTGGTTATTTTACGTAAAGGTTCCTGCAAATCGTGAGAAGCAACGTATGCAAACTCCTTCAAGCGCTCATTAGATCGTTTAAGCTCTTTTACCGATGTTTCCAATTGTTGTTGCAACTGCTTTAAGTTGGTGAAATCAGAAAAAGTAACAAGTACTTCATCACCAAATTTTGTGGCCATTACATCAAGCCACACATTAATATTATCATCCCTATAATGAAAGTCGAAACGGTTAGCTTTACCGGTACGTAAGGTATTGCTGTATAGCTCGAACAATCCGTTAGTTTTATAACCGGGAAACCACTTACTTCCTAACGATCCCTGAACCGCTTCGGGCTGTTGACTCACATACGAGGCAAGGGTACGGTTAGCAATACGAAAGCGAAAATCAATGAGCTCTTTAGTTTCGTTATAAACCGGTGTAAATACAAAGATGCCTGTTTGCGCAATATCAATTACATGCTGCAAGTATGTAGCAGCTTCCTTTACCGCATCCTGGCTATTTTTAGCCTTGGTTATATTAGCAAAAGTTACTACAATACAACCATCAATGGGGGCGGCGCCAATTTTGAACCAGCCTTTAATCCGTTCATCTTTATAATAAAGTTCTTTTCGTTGTACCTGCCCCGTTTGCAAAGCAGTTATATATGTATCAAAAAAACCGGTTTCCTTGTACCTGCTAACAATACTGCTCATCATCCCGCATATAACATTATCAGTACTTAGCCCTAAATGCTTTTCTGTAGCAGCATTTGCTGCTAACACAACAAAATCGTAAATAGTTCCTTCATTGTTATAAAACGGTTTTATTAGAATAACCGCATCTAAACATGCATTTAGCATGTTTTGTACAAATCCTGTTTGAATATTACGTTCTCTTTCTGCATTTTCCTCTGCAGTTCTGTCACGGGTTACAGTCAATACTCCATCTTTAAACTTTTTTCGCAGAACATGCAGATGCAGGTTTACATAAGGGTTGAAATAATTAAATTCGTGGGGCGCGCCTGTTTCATAAACCTGCCTGTACTGCAAAAAAACAGTGGTGCCTGAAGCAATGCCAGGCAGATTATCTGCTATTATTTTTTTTCCTGAAAGTGGTTCTCCTAATCCAAAAAATTGATTCGCTTTGGCGTTCGAAAACTGCACTTCAAAATCTGCAACCTCATTTTCTTTACCTTCTGCACTTGTTGTAAATATTGGTTTAAGCCAAACTACCCCATCAGCAAGTGCCGCAAGTATTTCTGAAAAAGTTACAGAATTATCTGTGCCTGAAATCATGCATAGTTTTTAAGAAGCCAAGGTAGGGCTTTCGTTAAAAATAAACGGTTGTGAAACGTCAATATTTTCAATAAAAAACATCGCTGTAAATAAAATGATCAAAAATCTTTTTTACATTTATTAATCTAACTTTGAAGGAATATTGTAATTTAAACAGATGTTTTTAGAACTACATTTTTAAGTATTTAATAAAGAACTCATAAAAAAAATATTGTTTTTTGCGGCGATCACAGTTTTCATTTCCGATCATTGATGGTTCAAACCATATTTCAAAATAAACGATGCAGGTAAACATATCGGTAAAAAAGTAAGCGTTTGCAGAAAAGTATCAGGAGGCCTTTTTTTTACAAAAACAAAACCTACTCTTCTTAATATGGGCGGATATTCTGCTACCGATTCAACCATTGTTATTAACCCTGAAGACCGAAAAATTTTCAGTATAAACCTGAAGACTATTTCACTAATAAGAATGTTTGTGTAAAAGGTAAGATTATTGAAACTAATGGTAAGCCTCAAATATTAGTTCAAAAATCAGAAGACTTTGAACTGAACGAAGGTGGTGGTGGAGGTATAGAGATTAAGCCCATGATTATAAGCGGGTTCAACAGGTATTTTAACGAGGAGGACTGATCTGTACTTACGCATTGTAAATAACCCCGGAGCTTTTGAAGAAATTCAAAGCTCTTTGTTTTACATTATTTTGCCGGCCCTGGTAAAATCTTCTTTACGAACTTATGCGTAGTTATTAAATGAAACCGAATAAGGCGCAACAACTATCTTTACCTGTATTTAAACCTAAAATTGATTATGCTGAAAGTGGGCGTTTTTGGAGTAGGGCATTTGGGAAAATTTCACCTGAATAACTGGAAAGAAATTGAGGATGTAAAGCTTGTTGGCTTTTACGATCCATTAGATGAAACCGCAAAAGAAGTTGCTGAAAAATACAACCTTAAAAGATTTAATGATGCTAATAAATTAGTTGATGCATGCGATGCGGTTGACATAGTTGCACCTACCAATCATCATTTTATTTTGTGCGAAAAAGCGATACGCAAAGGCAAACACGTATTTGTTGAAAAACCCCTGGCTAACACAATTGAAGAAGGACGCTTATTGGTAAACATGGCCAGGGAAGCGAACATAAAAATGCAGGTAGGCCATGTAGAAAGGTTTAACCCCGCATTTTTGGCTATAAAAGATATGAAGCTAAACCCGATGTTTATTGAAGTGCATCGCCTCGCTCAATTTAATCCGCGTGGCACAGAGGTTAGTGTAATCCTCGATTTGATGATACATGATATTGATATTATTTTAAGCATAATAAAAAGTGATGTAAAAAATATTTTTGCAAGCGGTGTAGCTGTAATGACTGAAACGCCTGATATAGCTAATGTGCGGATTGAGTTTAACAATGGCTGCGTTGCCAATTTAACCAGCAGCCGCATCAGCATGAAGAAGATGCGTAAAATACGCATGTTTCAAAAAGACAGTTATATAGGCATTGATTTCCTGGAACAAAAAGCTGAAATAATAAAAATAAAGCAGCCTGCAGATGTAAATGTGTTTGCTTTTGATATTGAAACACCTAATGGTAAAAAAACCCTTGCTATTGCTAATCCGCAAATTGCACCTGCCAATGCTATTAAACTTGAGTTGGAAGCATTCGTAAGCGCTATAAAAGAAAATAAACCAACAGTAGTAAGCGAGATAGATGGTTTTCTGGCAATGGAAGTAGCACATAAAATATTGGAGAAGATCAGCAATACACAGATATTGTAGTAATGTTTGCTATGAAACACAAACCCTTACACATTAACTGGTATGTGCTTAGCGATGCAATTGCTGCAACTATTGCATGGTTGTTATTTGGATGGGTGCGGCAGCTTTTATTACACGAAGCTTCGGTTGGGTTATCGCAAATCCTCGGAAACACGCTCCTGCAGATCAGCCTTATAATTATTCCCTTGTTTTGGATTTGCCTTTTTATGCTTACCGGTTTTTATCGCCAGTCGCTGTATAAAAAATCGAGGTTGAACGAATTTACTTTTACGTTCATCGTTTGCCTTGTAGGCTCTCTTTTAATATTCTTTACCTTTCTACTAAACGATAAGGCTCCTTCATATACCTATTTTTATTCTGCATTCTTTAGCCTTTTTGCTTTACAGTTCGGACTTACCATTATAGGAAGATTAATCATTCTATTGAAAATAAAACACGACCTGATGTCGGGAAAAATAAAACTAAATACTTTGCTTATCGGCAACAACAATAAGGCAGTAAAAGTATATAAAGAAGTAAAGAAAAATTTTGAAGCGCTTGGTTATGTAATCAATGGATATGTAACCACAGAAAAGTTTAGCAAAAACGGTTTAAATAAATGGTTAAACCCTTTGGGCACTGTGGATGAATTAGAAGGTATTGTTCAAAAGCATGCAATAAAACAGGTAATCATTACGCTTGATAATAAGGAAAGCTATTTAACCGAAAGTCTTGTAAAGCGATTGAGTGAATTGGATGTTGATATAAAATTATCCCCAAATACGCTCGATATTTTAACAGGCAGCGTTAAAACCGGTAATGTGATGGGTGCAATGTTGATGGATATCAACACCAACCTCATGCCCGACTGGCAACAAAACATTAAACGCTTAATGGATGTGGTAGTATCAATAACAGCCGTTCTTTTGTTAAGTCCTTTGTTGTTGTTTGTCACTTTACGAACACGGATTTCTTCTCCCGGCTCAATCATTTATTCGCAGGAAAGAATTGGCTACAAGGGCAGAAGATTTACGATCTACAAATTCAGAAGTATGTATGTAAATGCAGAGGAGAATGGCCCTGCTTTGTCAGATGACTACGATCCCCGAATTACCAAATGGGGAAAGGTGATGCGCAAATGGCGATTAGATGAACTGCCCCAACTATTTAATATTATAATAGGAGATATGAGCCTCGTAGGCCCGCGGCCCGAAAGAGCCTATTACATTAAACAGATCGTAGCTATTGATCCTTACTATAAATATTTGCTGAAAGTAAAGCCAGGTCTTACTTCTTGGGGTATGGTACAGTTTGGTTATGCCTCAACAGTTGAGCAAATGATAGAAAGGATGCAATACGATCTTGTATATATCGAGAACATTTCCCTGCTTCTCGACTTTAAAATTATGATACATACGTTACGTATTATTTTTTTGGCAAAGGGCAAGTGATTTCATAATCCTCAATCAACTTGTCAACTTATCAACTTTCTTTATCTTCAACCCCTAATTATTCTGGCGAGTGAAAAGATTATTATTGTTTTTTTTTGGATGCTTATTGATTGCTACTTCTTTTGGCCAGAAAAAATACTGGCAACAGCAGGTCAACTTTACCATTGATGTTACGCTTAACGATAAAGTTCATACTCTCCAGGCTTTTGAAACCGTTGAGTACATCAATCATTCACCAGATACTTTACGCTTTATTTGGTTTCATATCTGGCCTAATGCTTACAAAAACGATCGTACCGCCTTCAGCGAACAACTTTTAAAAAACGGAAGAACCGATTTTTATTTTTCCCCGCAGGAAGATAAAGGATATATTAACCAGCTTGATTTTAAAGTGGATGGAATAAGTGCTGCATACGAAAATCAAAAAGACATTGATGTAATAAAACTTTTGTTGCCTGCGCCTTTAGCCCCGGGCAGCAAAGCAATTATTGCCACTCCGTTTCATGTAAAACTTCCCAAATATTTTTCGCGAAGCGGACATACGGCAAACGATTACCAGGTAACGCAATGGTTTCCAAAACCGGCAGTTTATGATAGTAGTGGCTGGCATCCCATGCCTTATTTAGACCAGGGCGAGTTTTACAGCGAGTTTGGAATTTTTGATGTAAACATCACTGCTCCCTCAACATACGTTGTTGCAGCAACCGGTATTTTACAGGATGAAAAAACATTGCAGGAACTAAAAGAGAAAGGAAAACATACTATTGACGGCAACTTAAAAACGTGGCACTATAAACAAGATAACATTCATGATTTTGCATGGTTCGCAAGCAAAAATTTTATAGTTAAATATGATACTGCTGTTCTTTCGACAAGAACAGTGGATATTCTTTCTTATTATAAACCCAATCAGGAAGGCTGGAAAAATAGCCTTGCTTTTGCCAAAGATGGAATAAAAAAATACAGCGAATGGATTGGCGATTATCCCTATAGTGTAGCAAGTGTGGTACAGGGCGGTACAAATGAAACGAGCGGTGGAATGGAATATCCAACTATAACGTTAATAACTACACAGGAAGGCGGCCACGAACTGGATGCTACTATTGTTCACGAAGTGGGTCATAACTGGTTTTTTGGTGCGCTTGCCAATAACGAACGCAATCATCCCTGGATGGACGAGGGAATGAATACTTATTATGAAAAAAGGTATGAGGATGAGAAATATAAGCCTTCCCTCACTAAAATTAAAAGAGGTTTATTAAATAATAAATTACCTCAAGACGATGAAGCTTTACTCCTTGAAACTTATTTGAAACACAAAAAAGACCAGCCGATTGAAACTGCTTCTGAAGCTTTCAACAGCATAAATTATGATTTGATAATTTATTATAAAGCTCCGTTATGGATGAAAAAACTGGAGAAGGAATTAGGCCGTCAACTGTTTGATAGCTGCATGCGCAACTATTACAAAGAATGGAAATTCAAACATCCGCAACCCGAAGATTTTAAAACAAGCATCGAAAAAAGCAGTGGTCGCAATTTAGATGAGCTGTTTAGTGAACTAAAAAAAACAGGTCCGCTTGAACCTGCTGGCAGCAAGCCCCTTAAACTAACAGCCCTTTATAATTTACGCGAAGCCACTAAATTTAATTATGTAAGTGTTGCCCCGGCTATTGGTTTTAATAATTATGACAAGGCTATGATTGGAGGATTAATTCATAATTATCAACTTCCTTTAAACAGGTTTCAGTTTATTGCAGGTGCACTTTATGCAACAGCTTCAAAAAAAATAAACAGCTTTGGCAGAATTGCTTACAACACTTTTAAAAGTGCTTATCATCTTGAGACTGCACTTAGTTATATCAGTTATTCTCAAAACGATTTTATAAAGGTAGATAACAACAAACTAATTCAAGGTTTACAAAGATGGGTTCCATCTGTAAAGCTTACTTTGTATAATAAAGATGCAACAGTAACACAGCGTTTTACCATACAGGCAAAAACATTTTTATTAAATGAGGATGTATTGGATTTTCCAACTGATACACTTAATCCAGTAACAACTGTTGCACAAAAAAGTTTCATTAACCGTTTATCAATTAGTGTTAGCGATAACCGGATTTTATATCCTTATAATATTGCTTTTTCTGCCGACCAGGGAAGAAATTTTATAAGAACAGGATTAACGGCAAAGTATTTCTTCAATTATGCAGATGGAAGATCAGGAATGTCTGCCCGTTTGTTTGCAGGAAAGTTTTTTTACCTGAAACCTGCAACCAGCAATACGAGCCTCAATGAAAAATATTTTTTAAATATGACCGGCCCCAAAGGCAAAGAAGATTATACGTACAGCGATTATTTTATAGGGCGAAACGAATATCAAAAATGGATGAGCCAGCAACTAATGGAGCGTGATGGTTTTTTTAAAGTGAATACAGATCTGTTAGGTGCAAAAGTTGGCAAAACAGATGATTGGTTAATCAGCCTAAACTTAGTTACCGATCTGCCAGACAATGTAAATCCGCTTAGAGTATTGCCTGTTAAAATCCCTTTTAAAATTTTTGCTGATGTCGGAACTTATTCCGAAGCGTGGAAAGATAACCCTGCATCTGGTCGTTTTATTTACGATGCGGGAATTCAATTGTCTTTCATCAGGAGTATATTAAATATTTATATTCCGGTGCTCTATAGCAAGGTTTATAAAGATTATTACAAATCAACTATTACACAAAAGCGGTTTTTAAGAACCATATCTTTTAATATTGATCTTTCTCAACTGCAGGCAAATAAACTGCTTAGCAATATCCCTTTTTAAAAGGCAGTCCCTTCCATTATGCTGTACCTGCAACATAAAGAGATCAATAAAACCCAATGGGATGACTGCATACAAAATGCTGAGAACAGGTTGATCTATGCTCATTCTTTTTACCTCGATGCAATGTCACCCGGCTGGGATGCGTTGATTGATAAAAATTACAACTGGGCCTTGCCAATAACCAAAGGAAGTAAGTTTGGGATTAGGTATTTATTTCAGCCTCATTTTACACAACAGCTTGGCGTGTTCTTTAAGAGAGGTGCAATTATTCCCTGGCAGGAAATAATTTCCTTGCTGCAAAAAAAGTTTCCTTTTTGGGAAGTTAACTGGAACTATAGCACTCCTCCTAATTTGCTTCCATTATCGTTAAAAATAGATGCAGCAACTAATTTTATTATTGATCTTTCCAAAGCTTATAATGAGATTGCGGGTAACTATCAAAACGTTTTAAAAAAGAATCTTAAACGGGCAAATAATGTTGGCTTAAAATATAATACGGTTAAAGATCACACCAACGCAACACACTTTTATAAAAAATATTATAGCCAGCGCATGCCTCATTTAAAAGACGAACATTTTACTGCATTTAAAAGAGTTTGTGATAGAGCGGGTAATAATGGAGTTGTATGCAGAGAAGCAGTTGATGTAAACAACAAAACAATGTCTATAGCTTTACTATTATGCGACGGACAAAGATTGTACAACACAATGGACACAACTACTAATGAAGGAAGAAAAGCACAAGCCAATCATTTTTTAATTAACGCTATCATTAAAGAATTTGCAGAAACAAAATTGTTGCTCGACTTTGAAGGATCAGACCTTGCAGGAGTAAAAACTTTTTACGAAAGCTTTGGCGCAATAAACCAACCCTATTACAACATCAGGTATAATAATCTCGCCTGGCCTTTTCGATTGTTTAAGAAGTAAACTGTGTTTCCAGTATTTTTTCGGCTATCAGCAAATCAATTGGCCTTGTTATCTTTAAATTATCATAATCACCTTGTATTAAATAAACTTTATTACCTGCAGCTTCAACTACAGTGGCTTCATCAGTAAACGATGGCTGGTATTGCTGGTTAAATGCCGGCAACAAAATATCAGATTTAAAGGTTTGCGGAGTTTGAATAATGCGAACTTTATTGCGATCTATTATTTCGTTATATCCGTCTTGCTCAAGCCTTAAAGAATCAGTTGGGGCAACTGCAGGAATGGCGCTGCCTTTTTCTAATGCCTGGTTATAGCAATTTATTATTAGTTGACTTGTTACAAGGCAACGAACACCATCGTGTACAAATATTATGGAGGGTTCTTTTATCTCATGTAAACCGTTTTGCACCGAATGAAACCGTGTTTCGCCTCCGACAGTTATCTGTACTCTTTCTTCCACATTCATTTTCTTTACCATCTCTTTTCCTGCTGCGTAATGCACAACCGGAAGAACAAGAATTATCTGAAGATCTTCATAAGTTTTTAAGAAGGTTTGCAATGAATATTGAAGTAACGGCTTGCCTTTTAATAACAGAAATTGCTTTGGTATATCACTTTCCATTCGTAGTCCCGAACCTCCGGCTACAATAACAGCATATCTCCTCATAGTAAAAATATGATCTTGAAACAAAGATGCTTTATAGTTGCAGATAAGTAAAGAAACGGCATAATTTTATTTGTAGTTTGCACAATGCTTAGAATCATATTGCTCATATTATTGATTGCATCAGGCTGCAAAAAAAAACATGAGCAGAAGCCAACCATCTTTTCTTTAAAAGAGATGAGTGACCTTGCAACAGTTGAATATACTGTTACGAAAATTATTAAAGCAAACGATAACAAAACATGGTTTAAAACAGGCGAGCGAAAAATTTTAATGAGTTGTGAAGCCCATATTAAAGCAGGAATAGATATGAGCAGCATTAACGAAAATAACTTCAGGATAGACGGTAGAAACATTGCAGTACAATTACCGTCACCAAAGGTTATAAGCATAAGCATTCCGCCGGAAAAGATAAAAGTAGAGTATCAGGATGTTGGATTGTTCAGAGATCCATATAAAGCAGGCGAACGCGACCAATTTGCGGTGCAAGCAGAAAACCAAATAAAAAACAGCATAGACTCATTAGGAATTTTACAACAGACAAAAGCCAGCACTTCTTTATTTGTAAGTAATTTTTTAAAAAGGCTTGGTTATGAAAATATAAATATTACTTATTCAAACACTCAACCTTCAATTGAAACACGATGAGAAGACGAAGGCTGCAAAAAAAAATATTAGTTGTAATATGTGCCATTGCAGGAATATGGTTGTTGCAGAAGATAAACGTACTGCCAACGTTAAGAGATATATTTTTACCAAAGCCGGTAGTAATTGATGAAACACCCGTTTTAATAAAAGAGATACGGGCGATAGGGCAAGTAATAACAGCAACTTTATACGATGAGGTAGTGGTAGATTCTATAGAAATAACAAAAGGATCGCGGTTTGTGCGGGTATTAAACGCAGTTGCTCCTTTTCCTATTTTGCCTTCGGCTGATAAGCAGCTTGTTTTGATTGCCCGAGGTAAAGTACTGGCAGGAACAGATTTGAATTTGCTTACTGACAGCAGTTTAAAAATATCGGTTGATACAGTGTGGCTGCACTTACCGCGAACCCAAATTATTGATGCTATAATTAATCCGGGTGATTTTGAAACTTTTGTTGAAAACGGAAATTGGAGTCCTGATGCAGTAACCGCAGTAAAACTTAAAGCAAGGCAGAAAATTATAGACCATGCATTTGAACAAAACATTATTGATAAAGCAAGTATGAAAACAAAAGCTGTAATGGAAGATTTTTTACATGCAGCAGGATTTAAAGTTATTTTGCTTTCTGAATAGATACAATTTGCTTTCTTATTCGTTTTACTATAGTATAATTTAAAATATTACGCATGCACCAAGGTTTTAATGACAAATTCAATGATATACTAAAGCTTGCATCGGGCCAGGAAAGATTTGAAGATGAAAACCAGGTTATCCCTTATTTAAGATTGCTAACGGATTATCGCTATAATATAAACATGAGCCTGCACCGCAGGTGGGGCAGCACAGATAGTCCTTTGGAAGAAGGTAAGTTTTACCAGATTGTTCCCGATAATGTTGACGATGGCTTTTATGATTGGTATTATGAAAACCGGCGGTGCTACCAGTTTTTTAAAACTGTTGAAATGGCTTTGCTTTATTTTGTTTTTTATCGCCGCGTTTGGATAAAAGGCAATGAGGCGTTGAATGAAGATTAATATGAAATTAATAATGATACTTTTTTCCCTATAGATGCTGAAACAAGTAACTAAGAACAAGTATTGTTTTAATGTCAGGTTGAGCCTGTCGAACCCTTGCTCCATAACTCCTTTACTATAGACTTCAGGCTCAAAAACAACTAATAAATGAATCAATGCTTTTTGCGCGGCGTATCTGCTTTATTGGCTTTTACGCCAAATGCTGAAGTATCTGTGCTAATAACACCATCACTTGTTACTCCGTTGGGATGTTGAGTGCTGGTATCATCAATAACTGAAGGAGCGCTCGTATTAGCTGAGTCGCTACCCGTTTTTGTTGACTCTGTACTATTACAACTACTTATTATAATGGAAACAATTAAAACTGATAGTATCTTTTTCATGGCAGTTTATAAATAATACTTCAATTTTGCTGCCAGCTATGCAGATAAATCTTTTCAATATCTCTTACATTTCCAAAAGCATGTATTTCGGTTTTTTTCAAATCTTTATATTCCTTCCAATAAACTTCTCTTTCGTTTAGGGTTAGCAGGTATATAAATATTAAGGTGTGTCTTTAAACAGGCAGAGAAGTTTACAGTCTTTTGTTCACTATGTTGGAATGGTCTTTGAAGCCATTACGAAAATACTTTTGCTATGAAACAAATTTTATGGTTAGCAAGCATTATTCTAAGCATAGGATTCGTTACTTCATCTATTTCCTGCCACGACAACAAGCAAAAACGGGAAGTTAAATTCTACTACTATCCCAAAACAAATGTTTACTTTGATGTAGCTAAAAAAAAATATATTTATTCTTTAGATGGGGGAAAAACATGGGGAAACATCAGCAGTTTATCGGATAAAGAACCGGTAACATTAGGTAAAAGACTGATTATTTATAGTGCGGTTGACAGTATATGGAAACAAAATGAAGCGCATAGAAAACAATATGCAGGCACACTTTATAATATTATTGATGATGATAATAGAATAGCTTCTGTTGGAAGCGAGGTTACTGAAAGAAGGTTTATTCATAAAAACAGTAAGGTAAGGGTGGCGCCATATAAAGCCTCCCCTGAAAAACCTGTAAAGAAAAGAACGTTCTTTCAAAAAGTTTTTGGCACAAACAAGAATAAGAAATAGCAGATAGTTCCCTCTTTTTACATATTTAATTAATATAATTCTTTAAGTTTAAGCCCTCAATAAAATCTTACAAGATATTAAATGAAACAAAAAACCAATTTTTGGGATCGTGTTGGTTTGCATGACTGGTTTTTGAAGAAAGAAGCAAGTGTTGCTACTGCCCAGGTACCTGTACTTACACCCGATAGCGTTTATAAATATATAGTTGAGAAGTTCGAGGAATCCATTGCTCAACTGTCCTTTGCTAACCGCATCGTTTTTTATCATGAATTTATTATTTGCTTTAACCCCGATGATTATGTTCAGTTCATGAACAACAAAAGAGGGATTTTTGGCTTGATAATACAAGAGTCGGTAAAACAGTTTTATTCTATATTAAAACAATACAGGTCGCAAGGTAAAACAGTAGAGCCTGCGAGTAATAAGTGGGTGTTTCGTTTTGTATCTCACCCGGATTATGGCAGGGGTGATAAAAGCTTTATCGGTAAATTATTGCCTGGAAACAACCAGCAGAAAGAAGAAAACCTTCGGGTTACTTACATCCCGAGGCAAACAGGAATAGCGCAAACTTTCGATATTAATCCCGATATTTTAGAAGGCTTTACTTTTTATAGCGAAGGATATTATGAGGTGCCGTACCAGGAGAACCTGGTGTTGGATGAACGAAAGGTTGCCAATACAGAAACTACAGGCCTTGCCCGTTTCGAAACCATCATTCCCGATAGAGAATTCTCAGGTAAAAAAATAGAATATTATATGAAGGATGAAGAGATCACGGTTTCAGGCAAGGAGGAGCAAAAGGAAGCGTCTAACATTTTTCGTATCCCCTCCGATTGGGTTAATACACCTCACTTGAAAATACGTTTTAATAAAACTGACGGAAAATTCTACCTCGCATCGTACGGAGAAAAAACGATAGTTAATGAAAACGAAGTAAAGCCAAGCAATAAGGATAACCCTTCTTGGGTTGAGCTTCCCATAAATTCAAGAATGGTGCTTAATGGAATAGTCGGTATTAATATTTTTAAATCGTAGTTGCAATGATAAATATTGCTTTATCAATAGCGCTGTTGGTAATTTGTGTTTTGCTATTGATAGCCAACTTCAGAGATATAAAAAATACACACAACAACAATGGCTAAAAACTTTTTTGGAATAACAGATACCGGAATGTTGCGCAGTAACAATGAAGATACATTTATTGCGGAACCTGTTTTAAATAACGGGTTTATTGCAGCCTGCGTAATAGACGGAGTTGGGGGTTACTCAGGAGGTGAAGTAGCAGCAAAGTTAGCACACGATGCTATTCTTAATCATTTACGTGAACCGGCTACTGATGTTATAATACGGATGAAGGAAGCTGTAGGTGCAGCCAACGAGAGTATTTATAAAGAAAAACAGCAAAGCAAGCAAAACGACCAGATGGCATGTGTGCTTACGATGGCACTTGCAGATGTTGCTAACAATAAATTTTACTATGCACATGTTGGTGATACACGGCTTTATCTTCTCAGAGACAGCAGCCTTGTTAAAGTTACCCGCGATCATTCTTTTGTAGGCTTTCTGGAAGACAATGGCCGCCTGTCTGAAGAAGCAGCAATGAAGCATCCCAAGCGAAACGAGATTAATAAAGCCTTAGGTTTCGATTTAAATATTAACGGTCAGACCGATTACATAGAAACCGGTGATTCGCCTTTTCTTCCGGGAGATGTACTGTTGTTGTGCAGCGATGGATTGACCGACATGATTGGCAGCAGCACTATCACAGCCATATTAAATTCTGAGAAAAATTTAGCATCGAAGGGTAAAGCACTTATACAGGCTGCCAACGATGCAGGCGGAAAAGATAATATAACTGCAGTGCTGGTGCATAATAATAAGCCGCCATTAAAACAACAGGCAACAAAACCGGTTGTTGCGGCTGTTAAAAAAAAAAGTGACAACGAAAATGATGATGAAATTTTAAAAGCAGAGGCAAATACAAAGCCGCTAATTATAGAAAAAGTGAACAGGCGAAGCAGCAGGGCTGTTCCTGTTCTTTTGTTTTTATGTATTCTTTTTTTAGGCGCCTTTGTATGGATGCTGTATAAAGACTTTTTACAGGGTAAAGGCCAGAAGGACTATGCTCCCATGAATATTATTGACAGGAAGCGAAACGAACAGGAGCAAAAATTGTTAGACAGCATTAACAATCCCGCTGCCAACGAGGTTTTTGTACTTAATATAGCCGGCGGTAAACCTGTTGTTATAACAGATACGATCACAATTCAAAAAGACACCTTACATATTATAGGCAATGGCGTTACCCTCCTTCGCGATACTGCTTACAACGGCCCTGCTTTAGCGCTTTCATCCAATTGTAAATATATTTTATTAGACAGTGTAACGTTAGAAAATTTTGACGTTGGGCTTCTTGTACAAAACCAGGCACTGCATTTAAAGAATGTGCAGTTTAAAAATTGCCGCATACCTATTCAATACCAAATGATGTTGGCCGACACTGCCCGTTTAAATGGACGGTTTGCAGATACTTTATTTTATAAATCAGACTCACTTACACAATAATTACAGGCAGAAGCATGGCTTTTACAACAAACAGGTTTAGAAGACGAAATACCGAACGTATTTTTTTAATAGCCATTACATTGGTAATGGGCTTGCTGTTTTTTAAGTTATTTACCGTTCTTCAACAGGATTTTAAAGAAGTGCCTGGTCGCGTGCGACAAGGCACTATGATGAACCTCAACGATACCAAACCCGGAGAACATATAAGATTATTACTTCAGAAGGGTTTATATTTTCAGGACCTACGGGATATTGAATTAATAAGCACTGTTGTAGCCCGCGGAAGAAGTACAGCAGAAGATTTGCTGGACAATATTGGTGAGCTTAACAAAAAGAGATTTGAAGTTAATGCTGAAGAAGCTTTTGCCCGTGGTGGCGAAGTATTTAAAAGGAGAGTACAGGTAGATCGTGCATTGTTAGGATTTTCCGATGTCGACTCGGTAATGTTTGAGCAGGAGCGAAGAAGCCCCATGCAATTACCGGCTTCAAATAATGTTGGTATGGGCAGCCGCGCCATTAGTGGCGTTATCGAAAAAGGTGAAGCTCAACCGGCGCCGGGCGTGCTTGTGCGTTTGCAAATTGTATTGCCGCAAGACAGTTTATACAGCGAAAACGTTACCGAAGTAAATCGTGTAGTAACCCAAAACGGAACAGGCATTAGAAAAGTTTTTGTATTAGATACGGCAAACCGGAGGCAGTTGCAATCGCTTAGCGCTTACGCCCGTACCGACGGTCAAGGTAAGTTTGCTTTTACGGGATTGCCCGCTAACCATGCATTTGAAGTGCTTCCATTACAGCCGGGTTACGAGTTCGGGCGATCGCAGGGAGTACAGCAACTGAACGAAAATGTTTCATTCACCTTTCACCAATCGCCGCACACTTTAAAGCTGTTTTCAACCCGCGATTTCAGTACGTTAAAAAAGGAAAGAGCTTTAATTGTGCGTACACCCAAAGAAGTAACCAGATGGTTTTGGATCATTGCAGGCAGTTTCTTTCTTTCTTTTTTTCTTGTTCATTTTTTGCTGGTCGTTCGTTTTCCTAATGCCGACCAACTGATCCTTCCTGTTATAATGGTATTAACAGGATTATCTTTTATTACGCTGTTCAGCTTACAGGATCCGTTGCGCGACCGATTTTTAGCAAAGAGCACTATAACTTATTTTGGCGCCGGTATAATCGGCATCGTACTTATGATGCTTTTTAATTTACGACTCTTAACAACCGACTCCTGGTTGTACCGTTTATTCATTTTTAAAAATAACCGTAAAGCAGCTAATGGCTGGCCCTGGGCGTTTTTGGCAATTGGTTTACTGGTGCTTACCATTTTGTTTGGTACTGGTCCGGAGGGCAGTGGAGTTAAAGTAAATCTGCTTGGTTTTCAGCCCAGTGAAATTGTAAAATTTTTAGTGATCTTTTTCCTGGCGGGGTATTTTGCAACCAACGAAAAATTCATTTCCTCATATTCTACCTGGAAGAAGCGGTGGTCGTTTTTCGGCTTTGCTTTAATAGCTATTCTGGCTACTATTTTTCTTTTTTTAATATTAGGAGATTTAGGACCGGCTATGGTTTGCTGTTTTACTTTTATTATTCTGTTCTCGTTTTCGCGGGGTGATTTTCTTCACATGACAGGGGCAGTTATCTTATATGTGCTTTCGGTGTGGGTATTTAAAAGCGCATGGATTGGCACTGCGGTTACTGCAGGTTGTTTGCTTCTTTTTATGTTGTTTAAAAGAAAGCAATTGAGCGAGTCTGCGTTTATGGCTTTAGTTGTTATAGCAGGGTTCCTGTTGCTTGATCAGATACCTTATATAGAAAAATTGTTTCCCGGGCCAATAACCCGTTTGGTTGACAGAAAAGCAATATGGCAGGATGCCTGGAACAACGAAGTATTTGGCGGCGACCAGGTAGCAAACGGTATTTGGGCAATGAGCAGCGGCGGAGTTACAGGTCAGGGCGCCGGCGAAGGATTTGCCAAAACCATCCCCGAAGCACACACTGATATGATACTGCCATCAATGGGTGAGGAGTTCGGACTTACAGGTATTTTTTGCATTTTCCTTTTATTTCTCATCTACCTGCACCGGTCTATTATTGTAGGCAGGCAAACGGGATCGCCATTCTTATTTTATCTGTGCGCAGGTATTGGTATAGGTACTTTTGTTCAATTTTTACTGATTGCAGGAGGGTCAACAGGCGCCTTGCCATTATCAGGGGTGGCTTTGCCATTTCTGAGCTATGGAGGTTCCTCGTTACTAACCAATATGCTGGCAGCAGGATTTTTATTATCGGCATCGCATTTACAAGGCTCGCCTGCCCAAATGAAATTCATTACGAAGCAGCAGGATAGAAATCTGCTGCCTGCTTTATTAGCTGCATGTATTGGGATTGTATTGCTGGGGGTGAACGTATCCCGCTATTTATTCAATAATAAAAAATGGGTGGTAGAACCTGCACTTGTTGCCGACCGAAGCGGTTCGCGGATGTTTAGCTACAATCCACGAATTACTATTTTGATGAACAGGTTACAGGCAGGTAATTTATTAGACAGGAATGGGAAAATATTAGCGACAAGTCATCCTCAATTAATAAACCGCCAGTTAGATACACTATTGGCATTAGGTATTCCCAAACAGGATTTGGAAGCGCTTGCATATAAGCGTTTAGACAGGTATTATCCTTTTGGCGATCAGATGTTCTTCTGGACTGGCAATGCCAACACCGGCATTTTTAACGGCGCTACCAACGGGTATTTTGCAGAGTACGAACATGCATCCGAGTTACGTGGATTTCCTACGCCTGCTACCAAGTTCCAGGTTAGTGCTACCAGGTTTAGAGAAGATCGTTTTTTACCACAGTCGGCAGTACAAATGACGGTTGTAAAAAGAAACTTCAGCGCTATTGCTCCCTTGCTTTTGGCAGGTATAAACAGCAGGGAAGTGGCGGCATTCAAGCAAAAGAACCGCGATGTACAGTTAACGATGGATGCTGCACTTCAAACAACTATCCAACACTCAATGCCTACTGATGACTCTTTGATAAACAAACGCGTATCGGTAGTTATTATGGAGGATAATACAGGAGATGTTATTGCTTCAGCCAACTATCCATATCCGCAGGTAAATGATTGGGAAAGGTTAACGTTAAGCATAGCCGAGCAGAACAAATTAAATTACTGGATCACCAACAGCGATCTTGGGTTTACCCATGCAACGCAGCCCGGCTCTACAGCAAAACTGGCAACCGCAATGGCAGCTTTTAATAAATTAGGAGATACGGCTGCCAAAATAAGAATTCTGGTACACCCATGGGATCTTATCAGGGTAAAAAGCGCCGAGCCTGATGAAGCAGGCTGGATAGGTATTGAACGGGCTATCGTAAAATCTAACAACTCATTTTTTATTCGCCTTGCAAATGAAAAACAGTTACAGGAAGAAATGGGTACGGTGTACCTGCAAACCGGAATGTTTTTACACGGCGCAGGCGGATATTATTACGAATACGAACGAAATAATACGGAGCAACAGAACCAGTGGCGTGAGCTTTGGCGCAAAACTGAATTTGCCAGTTTGCGAAGCTACAACCCTAATAATATTAAGCGTACCCGTGGCAGAGGCATTTCAGGTATGTCGTGGGGACAGGGAGAATTAATAGCCACACCTGCAGCAGTGGCAAGGTTAGCATCGGGCATTGCCAACAACGGAACAATAATGCCTAATCGTTATGTAAAAAGTGTAAGTGGTTCCCCAACTGCTTTAAAGCAGGGAGTGCCAATAGCAAATAGCCCGCACTATGCCGAATTGCTTACCGATTATATGAAAAAGCAAAGTGCGAATAAAACAGAAAAATTAGGCATAGTCGCAGCAGGTAAAACCGGTACTCCCGAACGCATATTTAAAGGCAGAAGGATTAACGACGGCTGGTATGTATTTTTTGCTCCCAAAGCAAAAGGCCCCGGTCATATCGTAACTTGTATCCGCATTGAAGATGCTAAAGGTTCGAGCGAGGCAGTTAAGCTGGCAGGAAAGCACGTTATTCCGTTTTTACTGCAAAGGGGTTACATTAAGAGTTTTCAAAAGACAGGCCCTGAACAAAAGGTGATCGTTAATAAAACAGAACTGGTAAAAAAGCAGACTAAACCCAATCAACCACAAAATGCAGCTGTTGAAACGGATACGGCTCAAGCTCCAGGCCAGTAAAGGGGAAATATTAAAAGTCTTGACTATTTATTAAATATAATTTTGAAGATTAAAAAAGCAACTATAACCGAACTATCATGTTCAACATATTTAAGAAAGGAAACCAGCCAAAGGATGTAAAGGTCATCCGCAACGATGTGCTGGAGTTTATTAAAGAGCAATTGCAAAAAGCAGAAGGCGGGGAAGGCGAAAATATAAGAGGGTTATATTTATACATCACCTGTAAGCCGGAGGAAAAACATTTATACGAAGCAGCGGTTTATGCAGATGATGAAAAACGTTTTAAAGAAGAAGAAATACAGAAAATTGCAGATGATTATGCAATAGCGCTGCCCGAAAACTGGACGATGGAAGTCCATTTTGCAGACACTGCGCCTCCCGAAGCTATAAAAGCATCGGATGTTGATGCAGCATTATTTATTTCAACAAAGAAAAAACCAAAGGTTCATAAGCACGCAACAGCCTATATAAGGGTGCTTAATGGAGAAGCCGAAAAAGAAGTTTATGCCATCACATCGTCGCGGCCAAAAATAAATATAGGCCGCGAAAAACGGGTGCAAACGGTTGATGGTTTTATGCGCGAAAATCAAATTGCATTTCCCGGTGGCAGCGCTAATGAAAGCAATAGGTCGGTCAGCCGCCAGCATGCACACATAGAATGGGATAATCAAAGTGGCATGTTTGTTTTATTTCCTGATGAAGGGGGCGTACCACCCATGAATAAAATTAAGGTTCGTACAGTAGGAGGCAAGCCGGTTAAGCTTCAAACTGCGGAAGTTGGTCATCATTTACAGGAAGGCGATCAAATCATTTTAGGCGAGTCGGCATTATTAGAGTTTACATATTTGCAGCCAGAAAATTAAGAAATAAAATGGGTAAGGTTTTTACAATAACAGAAGGGCTTGAGAACCTTGGAGCCATGAAAACAGGCGGCCAGGGTTCTGTGTATAAAGGAAGGCGCATTGGTGAAATCATTACCGCTATTAAATTGTTGCCTACCCCTATTTACGCAGAAAGTGCTGAGGATAAGAACTTTGTTGACTTTCAGAACGAAGTGCAGAAGCTAAAAAAAGTAAATGAGAACCCTAATCCAAACGTTGTTAAGATATATAGTTCGGGTGTTTCGGATACCGGTAATTTTCCTTTCATAGAGATGGAATATATTGAGGGGCCCGAACTAGAAGAATTATTGAAACCGCCTCACGCCCCCATCTTTACCATAAAAGAAGTTTTAAAAGTTGCCGACCAATTATCGAATGCTTTAGCGCATTGCCATAAAGTAGGCGTAAAACATGGCGATATAAAAAGCAATAATGTAAAATTTAATATTCATACCGGCAACTATGTGCTGTTAGATTTTGGATTAGCAATAATGTCAGACGAGCAACGGCGCACCAGCTTACGGCATGCAGGTGCAATTGAATTTATGGCTCCCGAGCAGAATGAAGGGCTGATGTTTTTTCAAACAGACGTTTACAGTTTTGGCGTTATCTTATTTGAATTTTTGTCAGGCACTGTACCTTTTCCTTTGCAGGATAAAGGCGAAACAGCCCGCAATACTGTACGGCTGTCGCACATGGATACACCTCCTCCTGACCTTCTTACATTGAGGCGGAAAGCTTTGCCCGATACATGGAGTGATGATAAGAAGGAACATGAAATGCATGTGCCCGATTGGTTACTAAGCATGATTTATAAGTGCCTGGAAAAGAAACCTGAAAACAGGTTTGCCAACGGTATGGAATTGAATGAATACATTGTTCTTAACAGCACCCTTGCAGCAAAAAAAGAGGAGATTGGCGCTGAACAATCTGACAGCCTGAAAGTGGAGACTAAGAAATTGCTGAAAGACAAAGATCAATTGCAACAGATCATTTTAAAGTACCAGCAGGAAGCCGCTGCTAAAAATAAAGAGTTGGAAGAGCTGAAAGCAATTGTGATGCATAAAGACAATGAAGTACAAAATTTAAAACTAAGGGGAGTACAGGAAACAGTGTATGCCCAACCAGTACAAAAAGGCGTTTCTAAAACAGCTTTTATTGCTCTGCTGCTTTTAACTATTGGCCTTGGAGGCTTTGCAGCCTATACTTATTTTACAAACAAGGCAACGCAAACCGGACAAATATCAAATGCCACTGATAGCAGCAATTCAACCGGGGCACGCGATACTTTAAGCCGCATAACAAAAAGGCCATCTCAAAAAACAAGTGCACAAACCACAACGCATGTACCTGTTCAAACAAATACTTATAATGCCCCGGCAAACGATAAAAAAAGTCAGGCGGAGGCAATAGACGAACAGGTGAATGAAGCGGAAAAGAGGGATCCTGATAATGTTGATCAGAAGCAGGATGATGAGCAAAAAGCCCAGGACGAACCGGAGAAGAAGGTTATATCAGTAGGGCGTTATAAAGTAAGAAACGTTGCTTACTTTCATAATCAACCCGATGAAAGTACGCGCCGCCCTGCCAATATAAATCATTGGAACAATGCGATTCTTAATGCAATAAATGAACAGGATGGGTTTATATACGTAATATTTACAAACGATGAAGGCGTGGTATCAAAAGGTTGGCTACGTAAAAAAGATCTCATCCCCGTAAAAGATTAACGTTTCGAAGCTTCTTTCATAGCCCACGGTTTGAACCGTGGCTAAAAGTTTTTTTTACCATTAACGGCTTCAGCCGTTTCTTAACTAAATGATATTGACCTGAATCTCTTAGCAATTACCCACGCAAATCCTCATACAACGAAATTTATACATTTCAAATTTTTAGTTTAATCCGCTCTTCTATATTTGTATTGCTTAAGTTTGGGCATTAGCAGGTTTCGAAACTAAGAATATAACATGGCTAAGGTATTTACAATTACAGCAGGGTTAGAGAACATGGGCGCTATTAAAACCGGTGGCCAGGGTTCGGTGTACAAGGGAAGGCGTATTGGAGAAATTATTACCGCTATTAAGCTTTTACCCACTCCTATTTACAGCGAAAGTGAAGATGATAAAAATTTTATCAGCTTTCAAAATGAGGTTCGCAAGTTGAAGAAAGTAAATGAAGAACCTAACCCCAATGTTGTAAAAATATTAAGCTCAGGAATTACTGATTCAGGCAACTTCCCTTTTATAGAAATGGAGTTTATTGAAGGCCCCGATCTCGAAGATCTGTTAAAGCCGCCATACCCGCCTGTTTTCTCAATAAAAGAACTTTTGAAAGTTGCAGACCATTTATCTACTGCATTGGCCCATTGCCATAAAGTAGATGTAAGGCACGGAGATATAAAAAGCAACAATGTAAAGTTCAACACACATACCGGCAATTATATACTGTTGGATTTTGGTCTTTCGGTAATGTCGAACGAGGAAAGACGAACCAGTTTACGCAGGGCAGGCGCCATTGAATTTATGGCGCCCGAACAAAATGAAGGGCAAATGCTTCTTCAAACCGATGTGTACAGCTTTGGTATTATCATGTTTGAATTGTTAGCCGGAACTGTTCCTTTTCCTTTAAGAGATAAAGGTGAAACTGCACGAAATGTGGTGATGCTATCGCACATGGAAACACCGGCACCTGATGTATTAATTTTACGCCGGCAGGCATTGCCTCCATTTTGGGACGATATAAAAAAGCAGCATGAAATGCTGGTGCCCGGCTGGCTGGTTGAAATGATATATAAATGTTTGGAGAAAAAGCCCGGCAACCGTTTTGCAAACGGCATGGAGTTACATGAATACATCTGGCAAAACGGTATAAGAACAACCGGGAAAATAGAAGTTTTTGATGACCAGTTGAATATTCTGCAACAGGAAAATAAAAAACTGCTTCACGAAAAACAACTGCTGGAGCAGCGATTGTTGCAATATCAGCACGAACCGGATTATCATAAACCTGAAAATTTAATAAAACCAACTATTACCCCGCCACTTACAACTACGGGTAATAATGTGTTAGATCATCTCAAGAAATTTAAGGAGCCTTCCGTGTTTTCGCTAAAAGGTTTGGTTATAATGTTAAGTGTGATCATAGGAACTATTGTGCTGGTATATGCTTTGGTAAAAGCAGGAGACAATCAGCAGCCGGTAAAAGGTAAAGTTGCCTCGCAACAATCAACATCAAAAAGAAGAGTAAGTAACGTATCGAAGCCCGCCATTGAAGTAACCAATAATAATATTGCGGCACAATTAAACGAAGCAAAACAACTGCTTGGCAATAACAGGCTACCCGAAGCTTTGGCTGCTTACAAAAATTTATCGCAGCAACAAGTGCCTGAAGCAATGTACCTATATGCCAAACTCGCTTTACAAAACAGGAATAGACATATTAATTGTGCTGCAGCATTTCAGCTACTGGTTGATGCAGCTAATACGGGTTATGTCCCTGCCAAAAGAACATTAGGATTTCTGTATTCATTTGCTGATAATGACAATGCTTTAAGAAATAATTTTTTTTACGAACGCTGCAAATTTATAAAAGATGTGCCTAAAGGATCTCAATTGCTGATGGAAGCAACATTACAGGGAGATACTGCTGCAGTAAGATTTTTGGATCAATTGAATGCCAAAGAACAGTAGATCGCATAATTTGATTTGCAATGATTTTTAAGCAGGCAAGGGAAGACAGATGACATGGGATTTGAGGGGTTTGATTTGTAATATTCCGTTTAGACAGTACTATCTGTGTTCTGTGCCATTAAATTTTAGACAGTGTCTTTAAATAGTTTAATAAATTAAAATACAATGGTTCAGCGCCGGAAATTTCTTCAAGCATCTTTATTAGGCTCTGTTTCCTTATTGTTTAATAATAAGTCTTTTGCTGCTGCAAATACTAAATTGCCTGCTAACTCAAGCCCTCCAATTGTTATTTCTACCTGGGATTTTGGAAAAGTTGCTAACGCCGAAGCGTGGAAGGTTATAAATGCAGGTGGCGGTGTTTTAAATGCCGTTGAAGCAGGCGTGAAAGTACCGGAAGCAGATCCGGAAAATCATAGTGTTGGTTTAGGCGGTTTTCCCGACAGGGATGGTAAAGTTACCCTCGATGCATGTATAATGGATGGTAATCTTAACTGCGGCTCAGTTGCTTTTCTTGAAAATATTATACATCCTGTTTCGGTAGCAAAGCTGGTAATGGAAAAAACTCCTCACATAATGCTGGTAGGAGAAGGAGCATTGCAGTTTGCGCTTTCTAATGGTTTTAAAAAAGAAAACCTGCTAACGCCTGCCTCAGAAAAAGCATGGAAAGAGTGGCTGAAAACTTCGAAATACGAACCGGTAATCAACATCGAAAATCAATATTATAAAAAGGACGGTTTAAAGCAGGTGCCGGGGGGACCCTTGAATCACGATACGATTGGAATGTTGGCAATTGATGCAAGCGGTAGGATGGGAGGCGCCTGTACAACCAGTGGTGCAGCCTGGAAAATGAGAGGCAGGGTAGGAGATTCTCCCATTATTGGCGCTGGCTTGTATGTAGATGCAGAAGCAGGCGCCGCCACTTCCTCGGGTTTGGGCGAAGAAGTGATACGTACCTGTGGTTCTCATGCTGTAGTAGAGTTAATGCGACAAGGCATAAAGCCTGCAACAGCTTGCCAAAAAGTAGTAGAGCGTATAGTTAAACGTAATGCTGCAAAAGCACAAACGCTTCAGGTAGGTTTTTTGGCTTTAAATACAAAAGGTGAGTATGGCGCTTTTGCCATTCAGAAAGGCTTTACTTATTCGGTAAAAAGTGCAGCGGAAGAAAAAGTGTACGAGGCTGAAAGTTATTTTAAATAATGCCGGTGTCTTACAAATTAGAAGTTATTGCTTTTACTATAGAAAGTTGTGCAACTATGCAGCAAAGCGGTGCACATAGGATAGAGTTATGCGACAATGCGGCTGAAGGAGGCACTACACCATCTTTCGGAATGATAAAAGCTGCCAGAGAAAAAGTGTCTATTGATCTTTTTCCAATCATACGTCCGCGGGGTGGAGATTTTTTATATAGCGAAGATGAGTTTAAGATCATACTGCAGGATGTAAAGCTTTGTAAGCAGTTGGGTTGTGATGGAGTGGTGGTTGGCTTGCTTAATGCAGATGGAACTATTGATACAAAAAGAACAGCACAAATTGTTGAAGCGGCTCAACCCATGCAGGTAACTTTTCATCGGGCTTTTGATCGTTGCAAAGAACCTTTTGAAGCTCTTGAGAAATTGGTGCAGTTAGGTTGCAGCAGAATATTAACCTCGGGTCAGCAGCCATTAGCTACAGCCGGTGCAGACCTTATTGCGCAATTAGTAAAAGCCGCTGACAAAAGAATTATTATTATGCCGGGCAGTGGTGTGCGAAAAGATAATATAAAAATGCTTGCAGATAAAACAGGCGCTGTTGAGTTTCATACGTCACTACGTAGTTACGCAAAAAGCAAAATGGATTTTATTCATCCTGCGTTTGCCGCAAGTGAAGATAGTTACGCACATCCTGCTGTTAATGCCCAAGATATAAAAGCAGTATTAAATGCTTTGAATAATTGAGAGGATTTGAGAAGAGTAGTTATCGCGGATATTTGTTTCACGCAAAGCCGCAAAAGAGCAAAGACAGCAAAGTTTTTAGTTTGGGTAAAGGGAAGAATTTTTTCTTAGCGACTTTACTTGTATTTCTTTGCTCCTTTGCGTTAAAGTTGCTTCACTCTATTCAACACCCCTTACTTTCATATCCAATATATAAACAGCTTCTGAAGCTGTAATGAAAAGTTTGTTCTTTTGTTTTCCGCCGAAACAAACATTACCTGTCCATTTAGCTGGTACTGCAATGTGTTCTATTTTCTTTCCTTCGGGGTTATATACAGTTACACCGTTTCCTGTTAAATAAACATTTCCCAGGTTATCCAGCGTCATCCCATCAGAGCCTTGTTCTGTAAAAAGCTGCCGGTCTTTTAAAGTTCCATCGGGTTGTATTACATACCTGTAAGTCTTTTTATCGCCAATGTCGGCCACATACAGATATTTGCCATCAGGAGTACCCACAATGCCATTTGGCTGTTTTATGTTTTCATCTGCTATTACCAAATCTTTTTTTTGCTTAGGCAGGTAATACACTTTTTGACCCGCTATTTCAGGTTTTTTTCTTGTCCAGTAAGAGCGTTGATAATAAGGGTCGGTTAAATAAATTCCTCCATTGGGGCGTACCCATAAATCGTTGGGGCCATTCAACTTTTGACCTTTATAGTTTGAAAGCAGAACCGTAATTTTTTTATTGCGGCTGATAGACCATAATTCATTCTTCTCATCAGCACAGGCAAGCAACTTTCGTTTATAAAAATACAAACCATTCGAGCGGCCACTTTTATCTAAGAAGACCGACAGTTTTCCATCAGTTCCATATTTCCATATTTTATCGTTAGGCTGATCGGTAAAAAAAATATTTCCCTTTTTGTCAACAGTTGGCCCTTCGGTAAAGCTAAACTGGTTTGAGATAAGCTGCAGTTGAACGCCTTCAGCAATAATGCTGCTGGTATCTGCAGCAGCTGTTGTCTGTTTAGTGTCATTCTGGGCATTTAAGTTATATACGCTACCAGAGAAAAATATTAAAAAAGTGAAGAACAATTTATTAATGAGTTGTTGCATAATATTAAGCTTTATAAGAAGTAAAAATAAATGTGTTCTGCTTAATTATTGATTATGCCATTGAATGGCAAAATAGCTGCATGGTATGCTGCCTTTATTTGTGATGGCGTGTGAAATATTTGAATTCAGCAGGATGACATCTCCTGCTTTGGCTTTATGAAATGATTGTCCGATCTGCATTTCTCCATTTCCCTTTATCATTAAAATAATTTCTTCGACGCGATGTGTATGTGGCGGATGACTTGCAAATCCCGGGTTTAGAGTGGTGGCATGTACATCAAATCTTGGAAACATGGATGAAGTGCGGTCGAAGATGGGGCGTGATTCTCCCTTATCTGTTTGCTTTACTTCCAGTTCTTTCCAGTCTTTCATAAAAGAGCCGGCTTGTTTGCCGCGTTGTATGTTTACAGGGTCTTTTGCTGTAAAGCCTAAAACATAATATGTAGCTTGTTTATTGGAAGGATTGCTGAGGCTTTGCTCTTCTCCTGCCATAATCAGCGCAAGACCACCGGGACCCAACGCTTTGCTCGAATCTCCCAGCGTTACCTTCAGGTTGCCTTCTTTTACGATGATCAATTCTTCACGATCGTTAAGAGCACGTGGCGGATGATTTGTTTTTCCAGGCCCAAGCGTGGAGGTATGTATTTGCAGCGTTGCAAGATCGAGTGTGCTGCCTTTTAATACCTGTCTTTTTTCGCCAGTTGCAGTTTTTTGTGGCTTTACATCACTCCAGTTATACACGGCGGATGGAAGCGTATCGGTTTGCGCAATTGAGCTTCTGCCAATTAACAGGGTTAAAGCCAGTATTATTATTTTCATAAGAAACATTAATTAAACCAAAAGAAGAATATCTTTCAACCACATCTCTAAGTGCCTTTTCTTTTTATGTTGGCTAAAAATAAACTTAAGCAGGCAGAATAAGCAAATTTTAAAATTATTTCCATTAATTGTTCGGTAGCTTTTGATAGGTATTCTATTTGAGAAAATAATAAACAGGTATATTTAATTGTAGCATAAGAAAGAACCTGCCCTATATTAGCGCACGAAAATTATTAATGCTGCACTTATTAAGAACCATAATCACAAATAATATGAAATTTTTTATTGACACCGCTAACCTTGCGCAAATTGAAGAAGCACATGCTTTAGGAATATTGGATGGTGTAACTACCAATCCTTCATTAATGGCAAAAGAAGGCATCAGAGGCGAAGAGGCTATTAATAAACATTACAAAACCATTTGCGAAATGGTTGATGGCGACATTTCTGCGGAGGTGTTAACTACCGATTTTGATACCATTATTGAAGAAGGCAAAAAGCTGGCAGCTATCCATCCGAATATTGTAGTAAAGGTGCCTATGATTAAAGAAGGTGTAAAAGCTATTAAATGGTTTACTGATAATGGCATACGTACCAACTGCACACTCGTGTTTTCTGCGGGGCAGGCTATACTTGCAGCTAAAGCAGGCGCTGCTTATGTTTCGCCTTTTATTGGCAGGATAGATGACAGCGGTTGGGATGGTATGTTATTAATTGAACAAATAGCACAGATATTCGCTATCCAGGGTTTTCGTACTGAAATTCTTGCCGCTTCCATTCGTAATGCAAATCACATTATTCGTGCAGCAGAGTTGGGTGCGCATGTTTGCACTTCGCCGCTTGAGTCTATTTTGGCTCTTCTAAAACATCCACTTACCGATTTAGGTCTTGCAAAGTTTTTGGAGGATTCAAAAAAGATGAGCCTTGTGGTAGAAGATGTGTAGCAGTAAGTTTTGTATAAGTACAAAAGTTTAACAGGTAATGAAGCACAATAACCCGAACATAAACGGGTGAAGTGAATTCTCTTTCTAACGGTACTGTTTTAAAAAGATTGCAAAAAGCTTTAGCGGCAAAACAAGCGCTTAAAAAGTATAAGCATTATGTTATTATTAGGAATAGACGTGGGAACCTCTTCGGTAAAAGTTTCGGTGGTGGATGCCGCAACACAGCAATGTATTGCATCGGCACACTATCCTGAAACAGAAGCTGAAATTATTTCTTACCAGCCGGGATGGGCCGAACAATCGCCTGATGAGTGGTGGAACCAAGTAAAGCAGGCTATTAAAAAAGCAAACAGCACCGGCACCTATGATCCTGGAGATATTAAGGCAATTGGCATAGCATACCAAATGCATGGACTGGTAATGTTAGACAAGGCAGGAAAGGTTTTACGTAACAGTATTATATGGTGCGACAGTCGCGCTGTACTTTATGGCGAAACCGCTTTTCACAACATTGGCGAAGAAAAATGCCTGGTCAATTTATTAAACTCGCCTGGCAATTTTACTGCCGCAAAGCTTGCATGGGTAAAAGAAAATGAACCGGAAATTTTTGAACGTATTGATAAAATAATGCTTCCCGGCGATTTTATTGCTGCCCGGTTAACCGGCAATATTACTACCACACCTTCAGCACTTTCTGAAGGTATTTTTTGGGATTTTAAGAAAGCTGCTATTTCGCAAGACGTGCTTAGACAGTTTGGGTTTGATAAAAATATTATTCCTGAAGTTCAAAATGTATTTGCTGAACATGGATTGCTTGCTGATGATATAGCAGCAGAATTATCTTTAAAAAAAGGCATTCCCGTTACTTATAAATCGGGCGATCAGCCGAACAATGCTTTATCATTAAATGTGCTGCACCCAGGCGAAGTTGCAGCAACAGCCGGAACTTCCGGTGTGATATATGGCGTAAGCGACCAGCTAAACTACGATCACCAATCGCGGGTTAACAGCTTTGCCCATGTAACACACGATGCTGCGCATACAAGGGTAGGCGTGCTGCTTTGCATAAACGGAACCGGTATTTTAAATAAATGGGTACGCAATATTACCGGCGGCACTCTGTCGTACCAGCAAATAAATCAGCAGGCAGCATCGGTGCCTGTAGGCAGTGATGGTTTACTGGTGCTTCCTTTTGGCAACGGTGCTGAGCGGATGCTAAACAACAGGATGCCAGGCTCGCATGTTTTAAATATTGATTTCAATAAACATACTACCGCTCATTTATATCGTGCTGCCCAGGAAGGAATTGCTTTTGCTTTTCGCTATGGCTTAGATATTATGCGGCAAAACGGAATGACGCCGAAGGTTATACGTGCAGGTAAGTCCAACATGTTTTTAAGTAATGTTTTTACCGAAGCTTTCGTTAATGCAACCGGTGTTGCTGTAGAGTTATATGAAAGTGACGGAAGTATAGGTGCTGCTTTAGGTGCAGGCATTGGTTCAGGATTCTTCAAAAGTCCGTCTGAAGCTTTTAATCATCGCGAAGTTTTGCAAGTGGTGCAACCAACACAGGCCGATGAATATGACGAAGTTTACAGAAGATGGCAAAAGGCACTTGAAAAACAATTGAGCGCTGAGTAAGCAGCAGATATATTGTATGAAATTAATTGGGTACTGTTTTATAAAGAATGACCGGGTAATAAAGCTCGTTGTTGTGGGTAAGCGTACCAGAAACTTAATAGACAAAACTTTTTGACAAAATGAACAAGACATCAATATTAATTTTAGGACTTGTCACTTCATTCTGTTTGGGTTTTGCTTTCAAGACAATAATTGTTAAACAAAACAACTCTAACACGACAAAAATGAAAAAGGTAACAGGAATTGGTGGCATCTTTTTTAAATGCAAAGACCCCAATAAAATAAAAGAATGGTACAAAACACATTTAGGTTTAGACACCAACCCATATGGGGCAAATTTTGAGTGGCGACAAGCTGCAGACCCAACAAAAAAAGGATCTACTCAATGGAGTCCATTTGCTGAAACAACAAAATATTTTGAGCCTTCAACAAAAGACTTTATGATAAACTATAGAGTTGAGAATTTAGAATCTCTTGTAGAGCAACTTAAAAATGAAGGAGTAACAATTGCAGACAAAATTGAGGCTTCTGAATATGGCAAATTTGTTCATATTATTGACATTGAGGGCAACAAGGTTGAACTATGGGAGCCCAATGATAAGGAGTAGGATAAAATAGTTGGTGAACGAACAAAATAGAAACGCCTAACGCACATTGGGTGTTGCAATAGTGGGGCTTGACGGATTAAGCCTCAGCTTTTTGTTTTTTATTGTGCTTCAGTTCGGGCTTGACGTTATAAATTTTGCTTATGAATAAAACATCAATATTCATTCAATTTGCCCAAATATATTTTTAGATTTGACACCATTTTAGATGTTACCAATTTTTTAAAAACTGCGAACTATGTTAATGGAACAAACAATGCGTTGGTATGGGCCTAACGACCCGGTAAGTTTATGGGATATAAGGCAAGCGGGCTGTACCGGAGTTGTTACCGCCTTGCATCATGTTGCCGTTGGAGATGTGTGGAGTGTTGAAGAAATAAACAAACGCAAACAACAGGTAGAAGCAGCAGGAATGACATGGACTGTAATAGAAAGCCTGCCGGTACATGAACAGATTAAAAAGCAAACAGGAAATTATAAAGACCATATCGAAAACTATAAGCAAAGCTTACGGAATGTAGCGGCTTGTGGTTTAAAGGTTGTTACCTATAACTTCATGCCCATTCTCGATTGGATGCGGACAGATATTTCATATACCATGCCCAATGGAAGCAAAGCATTATTTTTTGAGAAAGCAGCCTTTGTTGCTTTTGATCTGTTTTTATTAAAAAGACCAGGGGCAGAAAAGGATTACACCCAGAAGGAGATAAGTAAGGCTAAAGAACGTTTAGCAATTATGACAGAGGAGGAAAAGCAGACGTTGTTTAACAACGCATTATTAGGCTTGCCGGGTAGTGAAGAAAAATTTACTATTGAGCAAATATTAACCGCTTTAAAAACTTATGAAGGCATTGATGCACAAAAATTAAAACAACATCTTTTTTATTTTTTGCAACAAGTTGTTCCTGTAGCTGAGGAGGTGGGACTGAAGATGGCAATACATCCCGATGATCCTCCTTACCCGATTTTAGGTTTGCCTCGTGTTGTAAGCACGGAACAGGATGCAACTGAATTATTAAATGCTGCTCCATCGCCTGCTAACGGCCTTTGTTATTGTACAGGTTCTTACGGAGTAAGGCCAGATAATGACTTACCAGGCATGGTTCGCAGGTTGGGCAATCATATTCATTTCATTCACTTACGCAGCACAAAGAGAAATGACGAAGGAAATTTTTATGAAGCAGACCACCTTACCGGCGATGTGGATATGTATGAAGTGGTAAAGGAAATTGTATTAACCATGAGAAGAAGAGGCGTATCCATCCCCATGCGCCCCGACCATGGCCACCAAATGCTGGACGATCTTAAAAAGAAAACCTATCCCGGTTATAGTGCAATAGGCAGGCTTCGCGGACTGGCTGAGTTGAGAGGTTTAGAATTAGGTATCAGCAGAAGCCTTTAAAGCAGTACGGCAAGGTTGAACTTGTTTCCTTGAGGGTTGCTCTTAAACTTTAAAAAGAATGACAAGGAATGATTGTTACCTTGAATTTGTCGAAGGTATTGTCATCCTGAGCAGTTTGTTTGAGAAATTGTCATCCTGAGCTTGTCGAAGGACAGTTCAGCACATATTATGCTTATCAAGGCTTCGACAAGCTCAGTCTGACACCTTAAGTCTCCTTAAAACTGGCTTACAAAAGAAATCGGCAAAGTAAGAGAGTTTCAGTGGGGTACAATTGGCGCTTTTTATGATATTAAGGGAGGAGGAACCAGCATTTTTTAAGGTATAAGGATAAGATATAAGGGAATTTAACCTTACTCAAATTAGCCGCACCAACAGCAATATTGGTATTTGTTTTTCTTAGGCGCAGTTTTTGTTTTACTTAAAGCCGTGTTTAGAATTAATTAAAATACACCCCTGTGATAGACACTTTTTTTGTACATTATAAATTATACTCGCTGCTAATAATAGGGGTGCTTATAGCAGTTAAATTTATTTTATTCTTTCTGTTCAAAACCAGTCGCTGGTCGTATTCAAATTTATTTTTCTTCTCTTACGAAAGCATTCAATTAACAGAAGATCGCACACGTGAAGTTGTTAAACGAATACAGAACATTCTCACTATCCTTATAATCGTTCTTCCTGTTTTGAATATTATTCTCAACTACATCTCTAAGTAACTGTGTAAAATTTTGAACACTTTACCAATAAATACAGCAGAACATAGAATAAGGCATTTTGGAGACGCGAAAAGAACTAAAACAGCTCATTAATTTTTATGTTTCCTCAACAATTTGCTGTCACTTTTACAAAATCCTTACCTTTCCGATAATTAATTTTATCAATCGTACACGATTGCTTAATCATCAAAACCAAACTTTTTTATTATGTCATCATCACGTCGCGAATTTATTAAAGACTCTGCTAAAGCATCAGCAGGTATTTATATTGGAGCAATGGGCTTTAGTGCGAAAAGCTATGGAAGAATACCTGGTGCAAATGACCGGGTTCGGGTGGGCGTAGTGGGCTTCTCCGACAGGCATAGAAGTTCCCATCTTCCTTGTTTTATGGATCATTATAAGGAATTAAATTTTGATGTTGTTGGAGTATCAGACATCTGGAAAAGAAGAAGAGAAGAAGGCTCAGCTATATGGAAAGGAAAAATGGGCCATGATGTTACTGCATACAGAAACAATGAGGAAATGTATGATAAGAAAGCAGTGGATGCAGTATTTGTAAGCACAGCCGATTTTCAACATGCCATGCATGCTACTGAAGCTGTAAAAGCAGGTTGCGATGTTTATTGCGAAAAGCCATTTGCTGAAACTATGGAAGATAACCGCACAGCTTTCAAGACCATTAAAGCATCTGACAGGATTGTGCAGATAGGTTCGCAAAGAAGAAGCGGTTCAAATTATCATGCTGCAGAAAAGTTTATAAAGTCAGGTAAATTTGGCGCCATAACAATGGTTGAATTAACATGGAATGTAAACCAACCTGGCCGTTGGCGCCGGCCATCGGTGGTTCCGTTATTAAAAGAAGAAGATACTGATTGGAAGAGGTACTTAATGAACAGGCCTAAAGAGGATTTTGACCCGCGGAAATACTTAGAGTTCCGTTTATTCTGGCCCTATTCATCCGGGCTTCCTGGTCAATGGATGAGTCACCAGATTGATACTGTGCATTGGTTTAGTGGTCTTCAGCATCCGCGCAGCGTGGTTGCCAATGGTGGTATTTATATGTGGAAAGATGGAAGAAGAAACTGGGATACCATTAGCGCTGTTTTTGATTACGGTCCTGCTAATGATCCAACTAATGGTTTCCAGGTAACTTTTGGATCACGTATGCATAATGGTGACGAAAAGCCGGCCGAGATTTATTATTCAAATGGGGGGATGTTGAATCTAAATACAAATAAAGTTTCTCCCGAGGGTGGTTTATCAAAAAAGTTCGCTGACGAAATGAAGATTCAACCAAACTTATTACCATCAATGAGCCTGTCTGAAGTAGAACAGGTAATTGCATCTGCAAATACGGGAGGCGACAAACTTACGTCGGCTCATGTTCGTAACTGGATGGAATGTGTTCGCAGCCGCAAAACACCTAATGCACCTGTTGAAGCCGGTTATAGTCATTCTATTGCAACTATTATGACCAACGCTGCTGTACATACCGGTGAAAAAGTAACATTTGATGAAAAAAATCAGGAAGTTATGGCTGGAGGTAAACCATTTAAATATTAAAGAGCGATGCGTAAAGTTTCAGTCACATTAGTGCTGGTATTATTAACAGTTTTTGGGTTTGCACAAAAATCAACTCCAGGTTTTCAGATAGTAGAAAGAAAAGATAAAAAGCAGGTAGATATTTTATATAATAATAAATTATTGACTGCTTACTGTTACTACGACTCTGTGAGAAAGCCCATTCTTTTTCCTGTAAATACGGTTGATGGAATTACCGTAACACGCGGATATCCTATCCAATCGGTTGCAGGAGAAAGAACTGACCACCCCCATCATAATGGTATATGGTTAAACTATGAGTCAGTAAATGGACTTGACTTCTGGAATAATTCTACAGCCATATCCGTTGATAAAAGAAGCCAGTACGGAACTATTAAACATCAAAGAGTGATCGGCAAAAAAACAGGTGGCAATAATGCTTCCCTTACAATTGCCGCTATGTGGATAAGACCAGATAATAAAGTAATACTGAACGAACAAACCATTTTTAATTTTACCGTAAACGGCAGCAATTTCATTATTGACCGCACAACTACTTTAACAGCTACGGATATACCCGTTGTATTTAAAGACGTAAAAGATGGCATGCTCGCAATAAGGGTTGCACGGGAATTGGAAATGCCCTCAAAAGAGCCGGCAACTTTTGTTGACGACAAAGGAAACATAACCAAAGTGTCGCCATCAGGTACAGGCGATGTAACAGGTATGTACATAAACAGCAATGGAGTAAAGGGCGATAGCGTTTGGAGCACCAAAGGCAAATGGTGTATTCTTACCGGGCAAAAACAGGGTAAAGACATAACAATTGGTATGATAGATCATCCTTCAAATGTGGGCTATCCTACCTATTGGCATGCGAGAGGATACGGATTGTTTGCACTTAACCCATTAGGAAGAAAAGTTTTCAGTAACGGTACAGAGGAATTGAATTTTACTCTAAAGGCCCGCGATGCAACTACATTTCGTTATAGAATAATTATTCATTCCGGAAGTGCTTTAAGCAGTGAGCAGATGGATAAATATGCGGGGGAGTTTGAGAAGTTTAAATAAGCAGTAAGTTATAAACCCCGAAAAGGTATCTGAGTTTGTTATCAAAAAAAAAGAGGCTGCTAAACGGCCTCTTTTAAAATTCTTATATCAATACTGCTTAATAACCCGGATTCTGAGCGAAAGCATTTGTAGTCCTGTCAATTTGATCTTGAGGAATTGGCCTAAGTATATGATAATCTTTGATAGCTTGAGCGTCAGGGTTCCATTTCTTTACTCGTTCTATTAGCTTGCCGGTACGAACCAGGTCAAACCAGCGAAATTGTTCGCCTAATAATTCACGGCCTCTTTCATCAAGGATAAAGTCAATACTTACTCTATCGGGCGAAATAGTCATAGCTGCTTTATAAGCTGCGTTTTGAGCTGCATCACTTCCTGTACGGGCAGCACGTAACCGAACCGCATTAAGATAATTTGCTGCCGCTGTTAAATCACCCGTATACATGGCTGCTTCTGCTGCAATCAGGTATGTTTCTGCTAACCGGAAGGCAAGAAAATCACGGGAGCCTTGCTCATAAGTTCTGTCCGGCCTTAGCGGATCTAAAAACTTTGAAAGTGTAGGATAAACTTTAGCAGTGTATTTGCTGGGAGGATAAACTGCATAAGGTTTGCTTTTAATAAAATCGGCGGAAACCTCAAATCCGGGTAAATAAATAGAAGTATCACCAACCGCAAACTTAGGCTTCCCTACCAGGCTTTGGTTTGGAGCATCGCTTGCTGTCCATTTTGGAATGGTTAACGCATTATTGGAATAAAAAACATGCTTGAAGCTTTTTTCGTACCGCGCATCATTTGCCCTGTCCCTGAACAGAGAATCGAGGGTAAAATTAGTGGGCCTGAAACGTTTAAAAGGCCGTCCGTTTTCAACATCACGCTGCATACCCGGTAAAACATCATATTCCATTAAAAAATAAAGGTGTGCCCTGTTACCTTCACCGTTGGTTCTCGGGTCGTTTGTGTTTTGTACAGCCCATATTACTTCATCATTTCTTTCGCCGCTGCCCTGCTCAAATACTTTGGCAAAATCAGGCAGCAGTTTAAAGCTATAACCGGTAATTACTTTTTTTGCGTAATCAAGAGCTTTGGCGTAATCTGTAGCTTCTTTAGCTGAAGATGTAGCTTTTGTTAGATATACCCTTGCCAGTAAATGTTCTGCGGCAGGTTTTGTAGCGCGGCCATAATCAGATGGAGCAACATCTAAACTTTGTGCAGCAGCTTCAAGATCTGAAATAATAGCCGCATACACTTTATTAAGAGGTTCACGTGTTGCCTCTGTTACTACACTTGTGTTTCCCCTTAATGGTAGTGGTATTGGACCAAACATTTGGGTTAAAATAAAAAAATTCTGAGCCCTGAGAAACTTAGCTTCACCTATCCTGATATTCTTTGTCTTCTCCAATAATCCTTTTACAGAAGCAGCTGTATCAATAGCGATATTACAGGTATTGATAGCTACATAAGCTTCATTCCAGATTTCGCGAATAATAGATAATCTTCCATCTAATTCGGGCGTATACTGGTTCACAAACTTATAAGCTCCGTCAGCACCCATTGTGTACGTATCTGTTCCAAATACTGTTAACGTCATCCCTCTTTCCTGCCCGTAAAAATTCTTCAGCGAAGAATAGGCGCCTTTTACCAAATCTTCATAACCATTGGGTGTTAGCAGGTAGCTATAAACTGCCTGAGACCTCACATCTTCTTCCAACATTTTTGTACAGGAAGAAAGTAGTATGATGACTGCTGCTGAACTTAATAATATCTTTTTCATTATTATAATGTTTATCAAATTAGAATTTTGCATTTATACCAAACGAGTACATGGTGGTAGCAGGTGTATTTGCTGATGTGTACTCAGGATCTATTCCTTTTTCTTTTCGCCTGTATGGAGCAAAGATTAAGGGTTGTTGTGCAGATAAATACAACCGCAAACTTTGGAATCTTAGTTTCTGTACAGCTCCTGCAGATAAATTATAACCGAGGTTAACGTTCCTGATCTTTACAAAAGTTCCGTCAAAGTAACGAACAGTCGAACTGTAGATTGGCCGTTCAGAATTCTCATCTGGGCGGGGATATGCGTTAGTTGGATTAGTTTCTGTCCAGTAATCCACTTTTAAATTGTTGTAACGACCCTGTAGCGCGGTCCATCCACCGTCATGAAATCCGCTATTAATAGTGCTGCCAAAACGGGCAAAAACAAAAACAGCGAGATCAAATCCTTTATAAGTAAACCGGTTGGTGAGGCCGCCCGAAAGTTTAGGTACATCCGATCCCAGTATTACTCTGTCATCAGCATTAATCTTTCCATCGTTATTTTGATCCTTAACTCTTATTTGTCCCGGCTTCTGGCTATAAGTGGCAGCAAGATCTTTATCGCCTAATTGCCAGATGCCTATCTTCTCATAATCATAAAATACTCTTATAGGCTGACCAATGAACCAGGTATTGCCTACATCGTTTTTCTTGCCCCCATAGAGCTCAACAATTTCTTCCTTATTATGCGCAAGGTTCAAATCAGTTGACCAGGTAAATCCACTTCCTCTGTTAGAGACATTTAATGTTGATAGGGTAAGTTCATAACCTGTATTTCTTGTAGAGCCAATGTTTTCAAGAATGCTTGCAAAACCGCTGGTAATAGGCAATTGCCTTTGTAATAACAGGTCGTGTGTATTTTGCTGATACCATTCGGCAGAACCTGTAATTCTGTTATGGAAGAATCCAAAATCCAGACCCACATTAGCAGAAGCTGTAGACTCCCATTTTAAATTTGAATTAGGAATTGTACCGGGCCTGTAGCCATAAGCGCCATTGCTTCCAAATGCATAAGTAGTGCGGGTTAAACCACCTAATGTTACATAAGGACTAATACCGGTATTAGCTGTTTGTCCATAACTGGCTCTTAGTTTAAGCAAGTCGAAAACGCGGCTGTTCTGCATAAAGCTTTCATTTGTAATATTCCAGCCTACAGCAACAGAAGGGAAAAAGCCCCATTTTTGCCCGGGAGCAAAGCGGGAAGAACCATCCGCACGACCGGTTAGCGTTAACAGGTATCTTCCATCATATACATAGTTCAGCCTGGCCATGTAAGATAAAATAGACCATTTTTCATAACGACTGCCAACGCCGTTAATAATAGGCGCTGCACCTAAATTACTAAAACCCATATTTGCAATAGGCACTCCCTGCACCGAAGAATTTGAACTATCAAGTCCCCGGGTTTGTACACTATATAGGCCGGTGAAATTGAGTGAATGAACTTTTTGAAGGGTTTTGTTATAGGTTAAGATATTTTCGAGGGTATATGAAGTTATAAAATGTTCAGATGCAGATGCAGTGGGATCGCCTCCTTTTCTATCCTGTGTAAGGCTTCCATTAAATCTGCCCTCCCTGCTTTGTATCAGGTCAGGACCAAAATTCAAACGATATTTTAATCCTCTTGTTATTTCCACTTCTCCATACAAAGAAGTGAAAAGTCTAAATCTCTTATTTTCATCTAAATATGCGCCCTTAACCAATTCATTTAAAGGGTTGGTACGCTGTCCGTCAGTTGTTGGCAAAAAGATGAGATTACCAAGAGAGTCATAAGGTACACCTAACGGATTTTCAGCTAATACATCATCAAATGGATTTAGGTTAAAGCCGTTCCTGATACTGTACGATCCTAAAATGGATGCACCTGCTTTTACCCTTTTTCCCAGTTGCTGATCGAGATTTATACGTAAAGTATAACGTGTAAAATCCTGTATGGAAATAATACCTTCGTCTTTATAATAACCTAACGACATACCATACTTGGTAATTTCGTTACCACCGCTTACACCTAACTGATGACTGGTTTGAATACCATTCCTAACAAGCAGGTCCTGGTAGTCAGTGTACCTTCCTAACCTGATGGATGCAAGTTCAACCGGTTCGAATAATGCTCTGTCAGATGAATCCCTATTTGTATCACGGTATTTCCCTGAAGTTCTGCGTGACTCTCTTTTGTACTCTGCAAACTCTTCACCATTAAATATTTCCGCCCGTCCCAGTGGTTTTACAATACCAACATAAGCATCGTAAGAAACAACAGGTTTGCCGCTTTTGCCACGGCGGGTTGTAATAATTATAACGCCATTAGCGCCTCTTGAACCATAGATTGCTGTAGCGGAGGCATCTTTCAAAACTTCCATTGACTCAATATCGTTAGGATTGATATCGTTCAAACTTCCGGTAAGAGGTATTCCATCTACTACATACAAAGGATCGTTACCGGCAGAGAAAGACCGGTTACCACGAATACGGATCGTTACATCAGAACCGGGACGGTAGCCCTGGGTAACCGCATATAATCCTGCTACTCTTCCCTGCAATGCCTGGGCAGGGCTATTTACAGGAACTTCACTTAAGGCCTTTGACGATACTGAAGAGATGGCGCCGGTTACGTCACGCTTTTTTTGTTGTCCATAACCAACTACCACTACCTCATCCAGTTTTTGAACATTCTCTTCCAGAGCCACATCTATAACTGTACGGTCGCCCACAGCCATTTCATGTGTAGCAAAACCCTGGTAAGAAAATAAAAGTTTACTTCTTTTGCCAGGTACATTAATGCGAAAATTTCCGTTAGCATCCGTTACCGTTCCTAAGGTAGTGCCGGGAACAGTTACCGAAACACTGGATAATGGGGCGCCATCTTTAGAAGATTTAACTTTGCCCGAAACACTTATATTCTGCGCATACAAAATGCTGCAACACATAAATGTAAATAATAGAAGAAGGCTGCCTTTTTGAAGACAGGAAACGCATAGAATTTTCCACATAGCAAGAATTATTAAAAGTTAGAAATTAAAATTTGAAGCAGTTAAGATAGAATAGTGAAATCATTTACGACGGTTAAAAAAAATTAAGATTTGGTTTAATGATTCGCGGCAGCTTTTGGCGTCGCAAGTATAACAAATAAATCCACAGAAAAATGGTAGAAAATAATTTCAATTAATAATTTTTTTTTTGGATCAGTCATTAATTCTAAAACAATAAATCTTTTTTAAAATACTTGAAACAAATAGCTTTAAGGGGAAATTTTCAATTAATACATTTAATGCCCTTTGCTTTATTGAATATCAAAACTTATTAAGAAAACAATATTCAAAATGATATAAAGAGACAATATGAAAGTGTACAAAGCTGCAACAATAACAATTTTCCTTTTGGCTTCGGGGAATTATCTGCTTGCTCAAAGTAAAACTGCAGTCATTTCAACTTTAAGCGACGGCATAAAAGAAAGACAATATTTAGTACAGGTATTAACACGCATTGCCTACCCCGTTCTGAATGCATTAAGCAGAAACGAACTAAAGAAGCTTATGCCTGTAGAGCGTAAGGAAGAAAGGGCATTGAGCAGCACACATCTTGAAGCGTTTGGACGGTTAATGGCAGGAATTTCTCCCTGGCTGGAGTTAGGCCCTGATGATTCGCCTGAAGGTAAAATCCGTAAAAAATATATTGACCTTTCTGTTGCCTGCATACGAAATGCAGTTAACTCTACGTCTCCTGATTTTTTAAACTTCAACAAGGGACCGCAGCCTTTGGTTGACGCTGCTTTTTTTGCCCAGGCATTGCTTCGTGCCCCTAATCAGTTATGGGGCAGGCTTGATAAAGAAACTCAAGCCAATGTATTAAATGCTTTAAAATCTTCGCGGGTAATTACCCCAGGCTACAATAACTGGTTATTGTTTAGCGCTACAGTAGAAGCAGCGCTGCTTCGTTTTGAAGGTAAGGCAGATATGATGCGCATAGATTATGCAATAAGGCAACACATGCTCTGGTATAAAGGCGATGGCATGTACGGAGACGGTCCCGACTTTCATTTTGACTATTACAACAGCTTTGTAATTCAGCCCATGCTGCTGGAAGTAATGCAAACATTAGTGAAGGCATTTAACAGAGAGGCCGATAAAAAATTATATGATGAGATTTTAAAAAGAAGCCAGCGTTATGCCGCCATACTGGAGCGGCTTATTTCTCCCGAGGCTACTTTCCCACCCATTGGCCGTTCTCTTTCTTACCGTTTCGGCGCTTTGCAGTTGTTATCAAAAATTGCTCACATGCATGCTTTGCCACAAGAGGTGCAGCCGCAACAGGTAAGGGCTGCATTGTATGCCGTTATTAAGCGGCAGGCAGAAGCGCCTGATACCTTCGATAAGGATGGATGGTTGCGTATTGGTTTTTACGGTCATCAGCCAGGCATAGGAGAAGACTATATTTCTACCGGGAGCCTGTATTTATGTTCGGAAGCTTTTATTATGTTAGGATTACCTGAGACCGATCCTTTCTGGCAGGGAAAAGATATGCCCTGGACTCAGCTTAAAATATGGGGAGGCGAAGATGTACCCAATGACCATGCACTATCCGCTAATTAGAAATACTTAAATTAAAAGAACATGAAAAAACATTTGTTTACAGCAGGTATTATAACTGCTGCACTTTCAATTTTTATAAGTTGTGCTTCGCGAAAAAGCGTGAGCATGCAGTCGGAAAAACTATCGGCAGGCGGCATTAATCAAAACCAGATTAATCAAAACCTGACTGATGCGGCAAAACAATATCATGTATTAATGCAAAAACTTCCCGAAGGTGTAATGCCACGGTCATTTGCAAACGATACCTTAAGAACATGCGCTTCCGAGAATTGGGTAAGCGGTTTTTATCCCGGTACTTTAGCTTACCTGTATGAAGTTACAAAAGACCAAAGTTTATATGATGAAGCAGTAAAAAAAGTAAAGCTGCTCGAAAAAGAGCAATACAAAACCAATACGCACGACCTTGGTTTTGTGATGTTTTGCAGCTTTGGAAACCTCAACCGTATTACCCCAAACGAACAGTATAAACAAATCCTTTTGAATTCTGCCCGTTCACTTGCTCAGCGCTTTAACCCGAAAGTTGGTTGCATCCGCTCGTGGGGGAGACTAACTGATTCCTCGGAGTTTAGAGTGATCATAGATAACATGATGAATTTGGAATTATTGTTTTGGTCAGCAAGAACAGCCAACGATCCTGCCTTGCGAAGGATTGCTATTACACATGCCAATACAACCATGCAAAATCATTTCAGGCGAGATTACAGTTCTTATCATGTAGTAGTTTATGATCCGCAAACAGGAGCGGTTGTGAAGAAGCAAACAGCACAAGGGGCAGCAGATGAGTCTGCATGGGCAAGAGGCCAGGCGTGGGGGCTTTACGGATTTACCATGTTGTATCGCGAAACAAAAGACAGAAAATATCTTGATCACGCCCAACACATTGCTCAATTTATTTTAAATCATCCCAATCTGCCTGCCGATAAAATTACCTATTGGGATTTTAATGCGCCCGGTATTCCCAACACTTACAGAGATGCATCTGCTGCTGCTATCATTGCCTCAGCGCTTATTGAACTTGCAGGATACAGCGAAGGCGATATGGCCAAAAATTATGTAAACACTGCCGAAACTATTTTGCGCACCCTTTCCTCCCCTGAATATAAAGCTGCAATTGGTGAGAACGGTGGTTTTATTTTAAAGCACAGTGTAGCTCACCTGCCTAAGAATGTAGAAGTTGATGTGCCATTACCTTATGCAGACTATTATTATGCTGAAGCAATGCTGCGATATGGTAATTTGTTGAAATGATTACAGATATGTGTTAGAAGTTAGTTTTATAGTTTGTATTTATTATGTTATTAGCTAAGCAACAGAGAGACGTCCTCCACAGTAGGTTTATTTTAAAATAAATAATAGCTAATTATGCAGCGAATACATAATTAATATTGCCTAATAAACTGTTCACCGATTAATTTTTCACTTTACCAGACGAAAAAACTTTTTAGAGTATTAAATTTTTATTTAAATTGTTGCTTCTTTTCTTCATTCTAACGATGGTTTTAAAATTTAAATTATTGATATTAGCCGTTATTTCCTCACTCAACTTCTTCTTTCAATTCAAAACTTGCCAAATGATGCAAATTCTATCACGTGTGCTTCACCTAAGAAACCTCCAACAAATTGGTGGTTTTCTTCTTCTTGCTCTTTGCCTTCCCATGCTGTTGGTTGCGCAAAAAACAACTCACCCTGTTTCAGGAGAAATACGAGACAGTAAAAAAGCTCCCCTTCAGGGTGCAAGTGTCCTCCTTAAAGGAACTACCCGCGGAGTATCTACTGATGAAAACGGGCGGTTCACAATTAATGATGTACCTGAGAATGGTACATTAGTTTTAAGCTCTACTGGGTTTACTACAATGGAAGTTCCGGTAAATGGAAAAACATCAATTAGTTTAAACATGGCTGAGTCAATTACCAACTTAAATGAAGTGGTAGTAACCGGATATGGGACCCGGCAAAAAAAGGATGTAACAGGGGCTGTTTCACAAGTTAAGGCCACTCAATTAGAGAATGAAAATCCTCCAAGCGTTCAGGATCTTTTAAGGGGCAATGTACCTGGTTTAAATGTTACTACCAGCACATCTGCAAAAGGCGGAGGAAGTTTGTTGGTAAGAGGAAGGTCTTCAATAAATGCAGGAACTTCTCCATTAATAGTTTTGGATGGTGTTATTTACCAGGGTCAAATAGCTGATATTAATCCTAATGATATTGCTACGATAGATGTATTAAAAGATGCAAGTTCAGCGGCAGTTTATGGTGCAAAAGCTGCAAGTGGGGTAATACAAATTACTACTAAAAAGGGCTCGGGAGCAAAACCTACCATCACCTTCAATACCAACGTAGGAGTTGCAACACTAGCAATGAATGAGCAATTATATGATGGGCCAGGGTTTGTGGCCTGGAGAACAGATGTATTAAAAAGCATAAACATAAATGCGAAACCTTACCAATATAATGATCCCAGGGAGCTGCCTGCGGATATTAGCATAGCACAATGGAAAGCTTACGATAATAGCCAGGGAGATTCTATAGATGTTTGGCTTAACAGGCTAAAGTTTAAGTCTATAGAGATTCAAAATTACAAGGCAGGGAAAACTATAGATTGGTATAGTTTGATGTTTCATAAAGGCTTGCGGCAGGATCATACTGTAAGTATTGCCGCTAAAAAGGAAGATGTTTCCTATTATATGTCAATGAACTATACCAACAACGAGGGGGTTATTATAGGAGATAAATTTAGCACATACAGGATGCGTTTAAATCTTGAAGCAAAGGCAGCAAAATTTATGACTGTAGGTATAAATGCTCAATTTGCTGATCGGGATGAAAGCCAGGTTCCCGTAAGCTGGCGGCAAATGATAAATGCATCACCGTATGGAGAATTATATAAACCTGATGGCGTTACTTTAAGGGATAGTCCTAATGATGACATTGGTAACAATACTAATCCATTTCTTGACAATACCTATACGAACAGGTTACAAAAAGAAAATACCCTTTTTGGAACCATATATGTAAAAGGCACCTTGCCTTTTGGCTTTTCTTACCAATCCAACTTTACGCCAAGTTTTCAGTTTTACAGATATTTCAACGCCAGGTCTGCAAGAGACTTTAGGGTTGCTGCCCGAAGAGGTGTAGCTACAAGAACTGAGCAAACAACTTTCAACTGGCAGGTTGACAATTTGTTATTATGGAATAAAACTTTTGGTGATCACCAGTTAGATGCAACATTCCTTGTTAATGCAGAAAAATTTCAATCATGGCGTAACCAGATAGATAACGAGGGATTTACTCCCAATGATAATTTAAGTTATCATAGTATTGAAGCCGGCATAAAGCCAATCGTTAACAGTGACGATCAGGTAAGTACAGGTGATGCTTTAATGGGACGTTTAAATTATTCGTACAAGCAGAGATACCTGGTAACTACATCAGTTCGTCGTGACGGCTACTCCGCTTTCGGCCTCGAAAATCCACGGGCAACCTTTCCTTCAATAGCCTTAGGTTGGGTGTTTTCAAAAGAGAGATTTGTATCTGCTAAATGGTTAAATTTTGGTAAGCTACGAGCTTCATGGGGAATAAATGGGAATCGCGATATTGGCCGCTACCTTGCGCTTTCAGACTTGAGCACCGGTAAATATCAATATGTAAAACCAGATGGTACTGTTATATTAGTTTCGCAATTATTTGTAAACCGTTTACAAAACCCCGGCCTCAAATGGGAAAGAACAGAGTCGATTAATTTAGGGTTGGATTATTCAATTCTTAATGATAGGATTGGTGGTTCTATTGATGTTTACAGAAAGTCAACAAAAGATCTTCTGGTATTGCGTGCGGTACCAAATGTTTCAGGATTCGAGAACAGGTTAGATAATATTGGAGAAGTACAAAACAAGGGAATAGAATTAAGCATTAATACTGTAAATATAAAAAGTCAAAATTTCTCGTGGAGGTCTACCGTAAATTTTACATTAAACAGAAACAAAGTTGTGCATTTGTACGGACCGGTTCCTGTATTTGATGCTAACGGTAAAGTTACCGGTGAGATAGAGAGAGATGATATAGCTAACAGGTGGTTTATAGGACATGATCTTAATCAAATATGGGATTTGAGGGTATTGGGGGTTTGGCAACAAAGCGAAGCTGCTGAAGCTGCTAAATACGGAGTTCGGCCAGGAGACTTTAAGATAGAGGACGTAAATGGTGATGGAAAGTTTTCTGATGCGGACAGGCAGTTTCTCGGAAATAGAAATCCAAGATTTCAATGGACTTTTCGAAACGACTTTACCTTTCTGAAAAATTTTGATTTTTCTTTCATGTTATATTCAAATTGGGGCCAGGAGGATGATTACAACCAGGCGAAAAATAACAGCGGCTTTCAGGATCGCCAGAATTCTTATAAGTTTCCTTACTGGACGCCTGAGAACCCAACAGACGAATATGCGAGACTTTTCTCAAGCAATGGCAGCGCCAATTTTAATGTGTACAGAAGTACCACTTTTGTTAGATTAAGCACGGTTGCTCTGGCTTATACTGTACCAACTAACATATTAAATAAGGCAAGAATTCAGGGCTTAAAGATTTACATGAATGTAAACAATGCCGCTTTGTACCAACCGCACTGGACTTTTTGGGATGCTGAATATGGCAACACACCGCCACCAAGGTATTATTCTTTAGGTCTTAATTTAACCCTTTAAGAAAATCTAATTAATAAGATAATCATGACAAAGAATATAAAACATACATTAATAACTACCCTTATTACAGCAATTCTTACCTGTTCAATAAGTTGTAAAAAAGAATTTCTTACACCGGAACCATTATCGTTTTATGTACCTGAGACCGCATATTCTGATGTTGCCGGTTTGCAGGCCGCTTTAGTGGCAAGCGCAAGAAATTTAAGATTTGAATATTACGGTGGTAATCCGCCTATTCTTACCGAAATGCTCTTCACTGAAATTGCGGTTGAAGGAACTACCGACAAATCAGGCCCGGCTCAGGACCTAAATCTGTTGATTACCCCTGACGGTGTTACGTTCAATAACGATGATCGTAATAAGATAGGCGTTTATTGGGACGAAGGATATAGAGGTATCAAATATGCTAATACAGTTATTTCCAGAATTGATAACATTACTTATTCATCACCTGCCCAACGTAATGCTATCCTCGGTGCCGCTTACTTTCACAGGGCATTAAGATACTACAAGTTAACTAATCAATTTGGTGATGTACCGGCGATAATGAAAGAAGTTAATACTCCAAGATTAGATTTTTATTCTACCAAACGGGAAGTGATCCTTCAAAAAATTAAACTAGACCTTGATTCAGCGCTCATGTGGACTTCAGATGCTGTAAACAGGGGTGAAGTAACCAAAGGTGCAGTTGCCCATTTACTTACTAAAGTTAACCTGGCACTTGGTAATTTTGATGATGCTATTACTGCAGCCAATACTATTATAAACGGCGGAGTGTACAGTTTAATGAAAGCACCTTTTGGCAGTGCCCCGCCACCTTGGATTGTTAAGCCTGGTACGCAACTACCGGAGCCATTACCACATAATGTAATTTGGGATCTTCACCGCCCTGAAAACAAATCTCTACCTGAGAATAAAGAGGGCATTTTTATGATCATAGACAGATTTGGGGATGGTCAATTTGCAACAGGGATGACGATTATGCGTCAAGCTGTTCCATTTTGGGGTGCCACTATTAAGACGCCCACTGGTAAAACAGGAACCAACGATAATACAAATCCCGATTTTATCCAATCAAATCTATATGGCAGAGGTATTGGAAGAACACGCCCCAGTAATTATGGACAATATGAAATATGGAACGATCCAAATGACTTAAGACATGCCAAAGGAAACTGGATGAATATGGAAGATCTTTTGTATAATGATTTGGGTTTAAAAACTTCAAACGATCCATGGTATCTTAAAAATTTGCAACTTAAGAATGCTGCAGGTGGATTACTTACTACAGATACCATCAGGAGTTATTATGGATGGCCTCATTATAAAATATTTGTAGATGATAATGAAAATTCACCTAAGCAAGGCGGTCATAGCGACTGGTATTTGTTCAGGATCGCTGAAACTTATTTACTAAGGGCTGAAGCATATTTCTGGAAGGGCAACTTAGCTGCTGCGGCATCCGATATTAATGCAGTAAGAACCCGTGCCGGTGCAGCACCCATAACTGCCGCCCAGGTTAATATGGGAACTATTTTAGATGAAAGAGCCCGTGAACTGTTTTATGAAGAACCTCGTAAAACAGAAATGACGAGGATATCATATCTATTTGCAAAAACAGGCAAGCCTGCTGAAAATGGGAAAGTATATTCATTGGATAGATTTTCTGATGATAATTATTTATACGACAGGGTGATAACTAAAAACAATTTTTATAGACTTGGTCTTAAAACAGCCCATCAGGACCAATATACTATAAGTCCTTATCATACTTTATGGCCCATTCCAAGTACAGCAATTCAGGCAAACAGTAACGGAATAATCAATCAAAATAAGGGTTATATAGGTTATGCATCAAACGTACCTGCCCTTGATAAAATTCCTGAGTAGTTAAAATAACATTAGTAAAATAGAATAAGTACAATAAAAAATGCGAGTTGGTGCTCGCATTTTTTACTCACTATAATCTTAAACGAAGAAAGATGACCGATACAAAAAACACAAACAGCAGACGAACTTTTTTGAAAAACACAGCTAAAGCAACAGCCGGTACAATTGCACTCGCTAATTTCCCAACTATTGTTCCGGCATCTGTTTTTGGTAAAAATGCCCCAAGCAATAAAATTAACATTGGGCAAATAGGTATAGGGCGTATTGCACGCACACACGATCTTGCTGAAACATTTAAATACGATGTTGCCCGTATAATGGCTGTTGCAGATGTTGACAGAAACAGACTGGAGAGTGGCAAACAGATGATAGAAGGCTGGTATGCAAAGAAGACGGGGCAGACAAATTATATGGATGTAAAAATCTACGATGATTATCATACCCTGCTGGCTAATAAAGATATTGATGCTGTAATAATTAGTACACCTGACCATTGGCATGCACAACCGGCAATTGAAGCTGCGCTTGCAGGAAAACATATTTATTGCCAGAAACCTACTTCACTTACAATAGAGGAAGGACGTCAGATGAGCGATATCGTTAGAAAATCAGGCGTAATATTCCAGCTTGGAAGTCAGCAACGTTCTATTAACCCATGGCCACAATTTAAAAAAGCTTGTGAGCTTGTTAGAAACGGGCGAATAGGTAAACTACATAGTGTACGTGTTGGGCTTCCATCAGATCCTGCAGGAGGGGAGACGAAGGAAATGCCGGTTCCTGAAAAATTTAATTACGATATGTGGCTCGGCTCTACTCCATATATATATTATACGCTCGATCGTGTTCACTCACTAACTGATCCAAACTCGCGTGGGGGTTGGCTGCGCCTCGAGCAGTTTGGAGCAGGCATGATAACGGGCTGGGGTGTGCATCACATTGATATTGCACACTGGGGTATGAATACAGAACTAACAGGCCCTATTGAAGTAGAGGCTACAGCAGAATTTCCTAAAAAAGGTTTATGGAATGTACATGGAGACTATGAGGCAAAAATGAAATATGCTAATGGTGTAGATATGTACTTAAGCAGTAAGAATCCTAATGGTATCCGCTTTGAAGGAAGTGACGGATGGATTTTTGTAACCCGGGGCAGCGTAGGTGTAACAGCATCCGATCCCACATCGGGCAAAGTTGAAAAGGCATTTACTGCTAGTGATCCAAAAATATTAACTTCTGTAATTGGCCCTAATGAAGTTCATCTTTATGAAAGCCCTGAGCAGCATGGTAATTGGCTCGATTGTATTCAAAGCAAGAAAGCTAACATTAGTCCCGCAGAAGTAGCACACCGTTCGTGCAGTGCCTGCCTTGTTGCACATGCTGCTATGAAAGTACCCGGTAAACTGCAATGGGATCCTAAAAAAGAAGTTTTTAAAAATAGTGCAGAAGCCAATAAATTATTGTCAAGGCCGCAGCGCTATCCGTACGGTACCAATTATGTTGAGAATAAGAAAGCCTAATTTATTATCTCGCTCTATGAAAAGAACGTTTTTATTTTTTGTGTTGATTGTACTCTTAAATATCGCTTGCAAAACCACATCGGTGCGAAAGTCAACAAATAATACAAGTACTAATACAAGTTCTGCCGTTCGCCTTATTACTTTAGATCCCGGGCACTTTCATGCGGCATTGGTTCAAAAATCTATGTATCCCCAGGTTGATCCGGTGGTGCAAGTATATTCTCCAGGAGGATGGGATTTGCAACAGCATCTTGATAAAGTTAATGGGTACAACAAACGTTCTGATAACCCTACTAAATGGAAAGAGGAAGTTTATACTGGTAATGATTTCTTTGAAAAAATGGTAAAAGAAAAGAAGGGAAATGTTGTTGTAATGGCAGGAAACAACCAGAAAAAAACAGAATATATACTTAAAGCTGTTGATGCTGGTTTTAATGTTTTAGCAGATAAGCCGATGGCAATAAATAAAGCAAATTTTGAATTGCTTAAAACTGCTTTTGCTACTGCAGAAAGAAAAAATGTTTTGTTGTATGATATCATGACTGAACGAAATGAAATCACAACTATGTTACAACGTGAGTTTTCTTTGATGCCAGATGTATTTGGTCAATTGCAAAAAGGAACTACAGAGAACCCGGCAGTAACCAAGGAAAGTGTGCACCATTTTTATAAATATGTTTCGGGCACTATACTAACACGTCCTCCGTGGTTTATGGATGTTACCCAGCAAGGCGAAGGCATTGTTGATGTAACCACTCATTTAGTTGATCTTGTGCAGTGGGAATGTTTTCCGGAGCAGGTAATTGATTATGGAAAAGATATTCATTTTACTTCTGCGCGGCGTTGGACAACTGATGTTACTGAAAGCCAGTTTAATGCTTTAACTAAGTTGAACGGCTTCCCTGATTATTTGAAAAGGGATGTGGTAAACGACAGCATTCTAAAAGTGTACAGCAATGGAGAGATTAATTATGAGATTAAGGGAATACATGCTAAAGTATCGGTAATATGGGCGTATAAAGCACCTGAAGGAGCTGGAGACACGCATTACTCTATCATGCGTGGAACAAAAGCTAATCTTATTATCAGGCAGGGAGCTGATCAGGGTTATAAACCGGTTTTATATATTGAACCGATAGATGGAACTGATGGTACTTATGCAACTATTTTAACCAACCAGTTAAAATCTCTTCAGGCAAAATACCCTGGGATTGGTATTGAGAAAAATTCGCCCGGCTGGAAGGTAACAGTTCCTGAAAAATATAACGAAGGACATGAAGCGCATTTTGGACGTGTAACAGAAAAGTTTCTCCAATATTTAAAGGAAGGAAAATTACCTTCATGGGAAGTGCCCAACATGATCGCTAAATATTACATAACTACAACTGCATTAGAACTTGCCCAAGGTCAGGGTCATTAAAGTCAGTTAGTCAATGAGTCATAAAGTCAATCAGAAAAAGTGCTTGCTGTTTTAAGCTGGTACTATTGCTATAATTATAAAATAATATTAACCCCCCCTTAATTTCTTTTATGAAGCTACTCACCAAAATAGCCCTTGTTTGCTTTCTATTAATAACAGTTACGGCCTCTGCCCAGGATAATGTGAATTGGAAAAAAGTAAAAGTTCTTGTATATACAAAAAATGGCAAGGGGTATATACATGAAAATGTTCCCTATGCCACAGCTAGCATTCAAAAATTAGGTCAGCAGTATGGTTTTAAAGTGGACAGCTCAAGCAATCCTTCTGTAATGACAGAAGGTAATTTGAAGCAGTACGCCATGCTTATTTTTCCAAGCACTAATAATGATGTATTTGATACAGATGCACAACGTCTTGCATTTAGAAGGTATATAGAAGCAGGCGGAGGTTTTGTTGGTCTTCATTCTGTTACCGGAACTGAACGCAACTGGCAATGGTTTAAAATGATGTTAGGAGGAACCTTTGCATGGCACGCAAAATTTCAGAAGTTTAAAGTGAAGGTTATTGACTCGAAGCATCCTTCAATGGAAGGTATTCCTGCAGTTTGGGAGAAAGACGATGAATGTTATTTTGCTAAAGAATTATATCCCGGAGCAAAAGCGTTATTAGCCCACGACATTACCTCATTAAATACTTCAGATACAGCCCAAAAAAACCTGATCATTAAAAATGCAGGAGGGTATGCTGAACTATATCCTGCTGCATGGACTTATGATTTTGACGGTGGACATACATGGTGCACAGTTTTAGGTCACGATAAAAAAGATTACTCAGAACCTACTTACGTTAAACATATTTTTCAGGGAATACGCTTTGTTGCAAGCCAGGTAAAAACACCTGATTTTAGTAAAGCTTATGCCACTTCGAGGGATACACCTGTTCGTTTTTAATATTATAGTTGTACTCTCAATAGTATATCTATAGCCACATTTAATTCACTAACTAAGAATACTTGCTTATGAAAAATGAATTAGAACAACAGCAAATCGAAAAATACCAGCGTGACGGCTTTTTAGTTGTTGAAGACTTTTTATCTGAAGACGAACTTCAGTTTTGGCGTCAGGCTTTGGATGAAGCTGTAGCTAAACGCAATGGCAATAAAATGCCCGACCGAAAAGAGGTTTATGGCAAAGGAGATGATGCAGATAAATCTTATTACGATAATGTATTTGATCAGTTAATTAATCTTTGGCAGGATAATGAGAAGATGCGTAAAGTAATGTTGGATGAAAGGCTGGGTAAAATGGCCGCTACTTTAGCCGGTGTAGATGGCATACGTATTTGGCACGACCAGGCTCTTGTAAAAAAGCCATGGGCTAATCCAACATCATGGCACCTTGATACACCTTATTGGTCATTTAGCGATCGCAAGGCTTTATCTATTTGGGTAGCTCTTGATGATGCTACTTATGAAAATGGATGCTTGTTTTTTATTCCGGGTTCTTATAAAAAAACAACTTTCGAAAATCCGGGTATTGGTAAAAACATGGGAGCCATTTTTGATTATTATCCTGAGTTTAAAACAACCAAATCTATAGCCGCTCCTATGAAGGCCGGTAGTTGTTCATTTCATAACGGATTAAATATTCATGGCGCTCATGCAAACATGACTCCTGGTTTCCGCAGGGCTATGACTTGTGCTTATATGCCTGATGGAAATACGTATAATGGCATACAAAACATATTAAGTGATGCCCAAATTGCTGAACTTAAGATTGGCGATTTGCTAAACGATGATAGCCAAAACCCACTGCTTTACAGTGCTGTTTCACAAAAGATAACTGTTTAATTCTTTTGCTTTTAAAAGCCTTACAATTTTAATTACTGCTGTTGCTTTCATTTAATTTATCTTAATATTTAAGCTGATTCGATCAAGAAAACTTAATGTTGAATAACCTTATCAATTGCTATATCTGCATTTGCAACTCATATCTATTTGTTGCTTTAAGTTTTAGGCGTGTTGCACTTATCATTGGTCTGTTACCTATTATTACGCAGGGGCATAGTCAGGAGCAACCTAAGTATATATTTATAAACTCAGCTCCTAATAGAATTTGGTCGGTAACAAAGCCATCAACATTCAGCAGAAAACACATTGACGAGATCATCCAAAAGATCAATGCTCCTGAAAATAAAAATCTTCGTGTAGGCATCTCTTATATATTCGACTTTCTGCAAACCGATTTAGATTCAGTAGAGAAAAGTTTGGATAATTTCATGAGCTTAAGCGTGCAAACCAATGTTCCCATTTTAATAAATTTAGATGGAGCTAATTGGTGGGCGGCTCGACCAGACTTGTGGAATTGGTGGGATCGTAACATGCCCGGTTATAACCCGGCAAATCGAAAAAATGTTGAATGGACAGGTTGGGATGATTCGTTAGCAATAAAGATCTCATGGCGTAACTGGGGAAGGCAAATTAGAATATTGCCTGCTCCCAACTTAATGAGTTCTGCAGTATTATCAGCACATATAGGAGCATTGAAACGATTGATACCACGAGTAATAAATTGGTACAATACATTACCATTAAATCAAAAATATTTATTCGGCGGCTTAAAGTTAGGATGGGAAACAAGCATCGGCGTTAGTGATTACCACTATAAAGACGGCAACAGGTATGTAGAAAAAATGCCTGATGACCCAAGCCTCGATCCTCGTGAATCTTATAATGCCACTGCAGGCTTTAGTGGAGGGCTGGCTCCATTGGGATATGCAGCAGTAAAAACTGCAGGTATAAAAAACAAAGGACGGATAACACAAGACGATATGGCGCAGATAATAAAAATATATTTAGATACCCTTTGTAAAACTGCCCACGATCTTGGTCTTGAGCAAAAGTTTATGTACACGCACCAGGGCGGCACTTATGCCCCTTGGGAAAAGCATCTTACGTTTGCCTCTGCCAGTAATCAATACGCTTATCCCGGATGGAGTTTTTATGCTACCGATCCTCACACTGCCGGTAATATGAGTGATGTTTTAGATAAGCGTGAAAAGCCCGGATGGGCAGCAGTAGAATGGTGGTGGCCGGGAGATAATAAGACTGAGTGGATATACAATTTACAAAGAACCTTATCGTACAAAGACTGCCGGTTGATGGCAATATATAATTGGGAAGGCGGTTTGGAAAAAGACAATAACGGAATACAGGCTGTAAAAGAAGTTGTAGCAAAGTGGAATGATAACAAACAACATTAATAGTTGTAAAATGAATTTTCACAATAACAAAGCATTGCAAGCAAACAAATTTGCAGCGAATCAAAAAAAGCTTTAAGAAATTAACACAGCTATATATGACAAGAAACAGGTTTGGTTTTTTACTCGTTTTTTTACTCGCTTGCTGTACACCTTTTAATGAATCTTATGCACAGCCTATAAAAAATGATTTAAAGAACAAGTCACTCACCTTTGGAAACAATAAGATAAAGCTTGTTTTAGACTACAACCAAAAATGTAATATTTCTTCGCTTATTGTTAATGGACAGAAAGTGATTGAAGGCGCTGCAGGAATATTTTCAGAAATCAGAACAACGGCTTACAAGTATTCAACGCTGCAGTTAAAAGTATCACCGAAAGTTACTGTTACTAATCATGTAATAACAATAAACGGAATAACCTTTGGTGATGATAAAGTAACTATTAACGAAACATGGAAATTCGTAGTTAAGGATACGAGTATCCTATTTGATATTACACGAACAATACCAACATCTATCGCTGCTGAAGAGGCATCCTTCCCTTCATTCAACTTCAATAATATAAATACCTGGGAAGGTGCTTTTCATGGATTTGGTGGCGTTGCCTGGTTTTATCTGTTTAATGAAAAGTTGAGTACTTATGGTGTTCATACAAATCAATCTTCTTTCTGGAACAGCAAAACAGGAAATGGATTGAAGATAACAGTTGCAGCCCCAGGTAAACAAGTTGCAATGAAGTACACAAGAACAAATGAAGATCAGTTAGCGTATAGTATTGCCCTATCAGAAAAGGAAATGATACCGCGTTATGACAGCGGTACAAACAGGAAAAGATTTATTCGTAAACACACCGATGTGTGGGCTCCATTTAACCTAACATCGGGCACAACAACTCAAAGTATCAACCTGGCTTATTTTAATTTTAATGAGCAATACAACAGGGGGAAGTTTGTTGGAATGGATGGTGCAAAAATTACTTCCGTTTTAAATACCATAGCAAGAATGGGCGTGATAGATGCAAAACATTTTGGAGGCAATAGCTGGCATACGCCATACGGTCCAATCTGTTTGCATGAACAATACATCGCTCAAATGGGTCTTGCAATTAACGATAATACTTATCTACAAGGTTACAAAGATTGCCTCGATTACTACAGGGATAATGCTATAAAACCCAACGGCAGGGTTTGGGCAAGATGGGCTTATAACAATGTTGATATAATGCAGGGGCAGGTAACGGATAAGGGTTTCTATGAAGCGCAGTGGGGTTTCTTAATGGACTCCAACCCAGACTTTGTTACCAATGTAGCGGAACTATACAATCAGTGCGGCGATAAAGAGTGGGTGAAGAAGCACCAACTTGCTTGCGAGAAAGCATTGGATTATATTCTTTACAGGGATGCCAACAGTAATAACCTTGTTGAGATGATGACCGATAGCCATAAAGAAAAAAGAGGCAGTGACTGGATAGACATTATATGGGCAGCTTATGAAAATGCTTTTGTAAATGCCAAGCTTTATTATGCATTGGTGTTATGGACAGATATAGAAGTTCAATTAGGAAATGAGCAAAAAGCTAAAGGATATAGTGATTATGCAGCGAAGCTTAAGGTAAGTTTCAACAAGTCAACTAAAGATGGAGGCTTTTGGGATGAAGAGAAAAAATGCTACATCCATTGGCGCGACAAAGACAATTCTATACACGGAAATAATATGGTTACTCCTGTTAACTTCATGGCTATTGCTTATGGCATTTGTAATGATGATACAAGGCGTAAAACAATATTGGATAACATAGAAACACAGATGCAAAAGGAAAAGCTTTTTTTCTGGCCGCTTAACCTGTACTCTTACAAAGAAGGCGAAGGCAACGATTGGCAGTTCCCATTTCCTAATTATGAAAATGGGGACATATTCTTGTCGTGGGGAAGTGTTGCAGTAAAAGCTTATGCTGATTATAAACCTGATCTTGCACTTAAGTATGTGGAGAATGTTTTAAACCAACATAGTAAAGATGGACTTGCTTTCCAGCGGTATGGAAGGGAAAAACAAAACGGTTTAGGTGATGATATTCTTTCAGGAAATAGTCTTGCTGTTGTTGGTCTTTACCAGGCTATTTATGGTATCAATCCTTTATACAATCGTTTCTATCTTAATCCTCATATTATTGATAAACTTGCCGGAACACAGATAAAGTATAATTACAGAGACCAGAAGTTAACCATCGGTCTTGAAATGAATAATTACTCTGTTGCAAATGACCGCTACAAAATTATCTCTAAAAACGACTTCGGCTTTTATGGTTTTGGTAGAGAACTTTTATACTTTAATGGTAACAAACCTCAGGCTTCTTTTAAAGTTACAACCGAGGCTAATAGTAACTTAACCCTTGATATAAGTAAGTGGGAGATGGATGAAAAAAGTTGGATTCAATCATCAAGAGATGCACAACCCAAGAAGTTAATTTATCGTGTAAATGATCTTAAGCCTAATAATAACTACACCGTTTTAGTTAATGGTAAAACATATAAACAAGTTAGAAGTAAAGCAGACGGCAGCCTGATGTTTGATTACAAAACAAGTAAGTATTTAGACAAGCTTAGGATTGTAAGCAAATAAAATCTTCAATAAAATACCGCGATGGAAAGAAGGAGCTTTTTAAGAAATACGGCTTTGGCAACAAGCTCTGTTTTAAGCGGTTCTTTTCTTACCGCTTCCTCCCTTGCAGAAACTTACCAACCAAACAAACCTTCTCTTGATAAACTAAAAAAGCCATTGGCAATAGCAATGTGGGATTTCAGTTGGATATTGCGCCATCATCGTTATGGGGAATTTGAAAACTGGAATAAGATGTTGAATGAATTAGCTGAAAGAGGATATAATGCAATACGGCTTGATGTAATGCCTCAATATATTGCAGCAGATACAGATGGAAAGATAACTGAAGAGTTTAGAAGCGTAAAGAAGGATTGGTCACCTGCAAAATGGGGCAACGATTATACAATGAGCTTTCGCCCGAGGGAAGCATTACTTGAGTTCTTACCTTTATGTAACAATTATGGATTTAGAATTGCATTATCAAGTTGGTTTATCAATCATAACACTGGTGCAAGAGGAATATTTTTTGAAGAGGGCGGAGCCTTAAGGGCATGGACAGAAACACTTGCTTTCCTACAGCAATATAACCTTCTTAATGATAATATTATTTATATAGACTTGCTGAATGAATATCCAAAGTATCATGGTTATGACTGGTTTAAGAAAGAGATGAATGCACGAGGCAATGTTGACCAGTTTAAGTTAAATAATCCGAATGCCTTTGTGCCCGATAATTTTGAGATGAATACCAGTGGAGGGTATAATGCTTTGCAACAAAAGTTTTATCACGACTTTGGAAATGAATTGATACAAAAATTAAAGCAAAGATTTCCCGGTTATTTATATCAAATGAGCGTTACTTATACAACACCATTAGACAGCATTGATGTCTCTCAGTTTGGTACACTTGATTATCACCTGTGGTTTACTGCTGCAGCAGATATACCTAACTGGCGTACATTAGGTGGTATAGATCAATCAAAAGACAATCGCCCTGCCTTTGCAGAACTGCTTAAGTTTTGGCAGGAGAAAAAACCAGAGATGACGCAATGGATGGATAAGGCTATTACTGCAGTTTCAAATAAAGCAAGCGCAAATAACATAACCTGTGGCAATACTGAAGGTTGGGGTCCGGTAGGTTGGTTAGATCATCCTGAATTGAATTGGAACTGGGTAAAAGAGGCAGGTGATATTTGTGTTGATCTTGCACGAAAGCATAACAACTATAAGTACATCTGCAGCTCTAATTTCACCCATCCTCAATTTAAAGGAATGTGGGAAGATGTAAAATGGCATAAGAGAATTACAGCGAAAATTAAAGCATAATGAAGAAGAGAAAATCAACATTTTATCATGCTGTGTTTTGGATGGTTGGTTGCCAGGCCGAGCCTGTCAAAGCCTGATTAGCATAAGGACAAATGTTCTACGACTTTTGATAAACTCAAGGTGATATTTGAGAAATTAAAAACTAAATTAAAACAATTAAACATTGATCAAATACAGCCTAACTTTTTTAATTCTGTTTACCATAACGGTTACATCAACTGCTCAAAAAGTTATCGCTTTATACCCTGGCATGGTTCCTAATGCTACTACGGCACCTGAAGAAGAAACCACTAATGCAACACAATCTAAGTTCTATAAAGTTTCAAACCCAAAGCTTATCATCTATCTTCCTGCTAAGGAAGTAGCAAATAAAACTGCTGTTATCATTTGCGCAGGAGGTGGATATGGTGAACTGAATATTAAGCGGGAAGGATATGATGTTGCTGAAGCATTTAATAAAGTTGGTGTGGCTGCTTTCGTGCTTAAATACAGGTTGCCCTATGATAAACTGATGGCCGATAAAACAATTGCTCCTTTGCAGGATGCACAACAGGCAATTAAAACAGTAAGAGATAGTGCTGCAAAATGGAATGTTGACCCCAACAAAATAGGCATCATGGGCTTCTCCGCAGGTGGCCATCTTGCTTCAACTGCAGGAACTCATTTTGATAAAGACCTCATTGATAACGCAAGTCAAACAAGTGTTCGTCCTGATTTTATGATTCTTGTTTATCCTGTTATTAGCTTTAATGATAGCATTGGTCACCTTGGTTCAAGAAATAATTTGCTTGGAAAGTTTGCTTCGCCTGAGCTAATAAAAAAATTTTCAAACGAACTGCAGGTTAATAAGCAAACGCCGCCTGCTTTCTTAACCCATGCAAGTGACGATCGTGTTGTAATTGTTAATAACAGCATTCAATTTTATGAAGCATTAATTCGTAATGCTGTTCCTGCTGAAATGCATATTTATGCAAAGGGTGGGCATGGTTTTTTGGCAACTCCTGCTTTTGATGAATGGTGGGGAAGATGCCTTCATTGGATGAGGAGTAATCAATTGATAAAATAATTCAAATGGTTTTAAATTGCGTTATTAACTATATTGGCAGAAATTTTTTCCCTCATTATTTTTTCTTTTAGCGGGGTTTTTCAAAAAAATAATTTTCAGTTCTGATTATAATTCTAAATTTAATAATTCTTGTCATTTACTAACTGCTTATTAAAAACTTATGGGCGACATACAAATTAAGAAATCTTCAAAAGCTTACGATGCAGTAATTGTTGGTTCCGGTGCCGGAGGAGGGATGGCTGCTTATGTTTTAGCAAATGCCGGTCTGAAAGTTCTCATGTTAGAAGCAGGACCTTTCTTTGATCCGGTTAAGCACTCGCAACAGCTGAAGTTCTCTTACGAATCTCCACGGCGTGGCGCTGGTACAAAAGCCCGGGCTTTTGGCGACTTTGATGCCGCTTACGGTGGATGGGAGCTGGATGGAGAACCTTATACAAAAAAAGATAAAACAGATTTTGATTGGTTCCGCTCAAGAATGCTTGGAGGCCGCACCAATCACTGGGGAAGAATATCGTTACGGTTTGGTACCAAAGATTTTCAACCTACTGATGGGTATAGCGAAAGCTGGCCAATTACTTATGAAGAAGTAAAACCGTATTACGATAAAGTTGATACCCTGATAGGTATTTATGGAACCAATGAAGGTTTGGAAAACGACCCTGACGGCATATTTCTTCCGCCGCCTAAGTTGCGGCTAAACGAAATGTTTATTAAGCAGGGAGCAGAAAAAGCAGGAGTAAAAGTAATACCCGGAAGGGGTTCTGTTTTAACCAAGCCTCTCGCCAATAATAAAGACAGGGGTGCATGTTTTTATTGCGGCCAGTGCAATCGCAGTTGTAAAATATATGCAGATTTTTCTTCATCATCGTGCCTGGTTATTCCTGCTTTAAAAACGGGTAATCTCGAACTCATTTCCAATGCAATGGTTCGCGAAGTTCTTACTGATAATAAAGGCCTTGCCACCGGTGTGTCGTATATAAACAAAGACGACATGCAGGAATACCAGGTAAATGGGAAAACGGTAATACTCGGAGCAAGTGCGTGCGAATCTGCGCGCATCATGCTTAATTCAAAATCTCAAACGCATCCCAATGGCCTTGGCAACAGCAGTAACGTGGTAGGAAAATATTTGCAGGACTCTACAGGCGCTTCCCTATCCGGAATGTTGCCACAGTTGCTTGACCGTAAACGATATAATGAAGACGGACTTGGCAGTATCCATCTGTTAGGCCCCTGGGTGCTCGACAATAAAAAGCTCGACTTCCCCAGAGGTTATCATATAGAATTTGGAGGAGGAATGGGCATGCCCAGCTATGGTTTTGGGGGAGATGTACCAAAACTAAACGGGCTGTTGCCCGGCCGTGATGGAAAGATGAAAGAAGCCGGCGGCTTCGGCGCTTCATTAAAAGACGATTACCGTCGTTTTTATGGTACAGGAGTGGGGATGGCTGGCCGTGGTGTAGGCATGGCAAGAATTGACAATTACTGCGAAATTGATCCTAACATAGTAGATAAATATGGCATTCCTGTATTGCGTTTTCATTATAAATGGAACAACGATGAAATAAACCAGGCAAAGCATATGCAGGAAACTTTTCAATCCATAATGCATGCAATGGGTGCCATCATTACATCACCGGAGCGCAACAAAGAAAATAACTGGGGTTTAGAGGCGCCGGGACGAATTATACACGAAGTAGGTACAGTACGGATGGGTAACGATCCTAAAAAATCTGTTTTAAACAAGTGGTGCCAGGCACACGATTGCAAAAACCTATTTGTAGTTGATGGTGCAAACCAGGTTCAACAATCAGACAAAAATGCAACGTGGACGATACTTGCTTTATCAATGAGAACATCAGAGTATATTGTTGAACAGGGTAAAAAGCAAAACATTTAAATAACTCCTTCAATACATAATTTATGAACAGGCGGGAATCATTAAAGGCCTTAACCATAGGAACCCTTTCTACCGGCGTTTTATTAAAAGCTTGTAAACCGAAAGACCAAAATGCTGAAGCATCTAAACAAAAGGAAGGAGAGCCGGACAGGCCGCAGGCTGAGATTGATAGAAATAATAAATTAAAGGAGGAGCAGTTTTTTACCCCACACGAGATGGCAACTGTCACAGTGTTGGGAGACATCATCATTCCAAAAGATGATAAGTCAGGAAGTGCATCAGATGCAAAGGTTCCTGAATTTATAGAATTTATGGTAAAGGATATGCCAGACCATCAGTTGCCTATGAGAGGTGGTTTGCGTTGGTTGGATATGCAGATGCTTAACCGTTATAATAATCCGTTTAAAGATTGTACTTCCCAACAACAGCTTGCAATAGTTAACGAAATAGCTTATCCAGCAAAAGCAAAACCCGAAATGCAGCAAGGCGTTGCATTTTTCAGCAGAATGAGAAACCTTACAGCCACAGGTTTTTTTACAAGCAAAATGGGAATGGATGACATTGGGTTTGTAGGCAATCGTCCTAACCAATGGAATGGCGTACCCAATGATGTTTTAAAGCAATACGGACTTGCATATACTGATAAAGAACTAAAAGAAAGCGTTAGTTTTTAGGGAATTAGTTGCTGCTTTATTAATTACCCTTCAATGAAAAATATTTTACTCCTTATTGCATGCATGTTTTCTATCATTTGTGCTTTGGCTCAAACAAAAAAGAAAGCTGTAAGCGCTAATAACATAACCTCTTATTCTGACTCTCTTTTCTTCGCCAAAACAAAGTATCGTTTAATAGGCCCTTTCCGCGGTGGAAGAAGCGCTGCTGTTGCAGGCAGTTATAGAAATAAGAACACTTTTTATTTTGGTGCAACAGGTGGCGGCATTTGGAAAACAACCGACGCTGGCAGTAACTGGAAAAATATAAGCGATAAATATTTTGGAGGCTCAATGGGTTCAGTTGCAGTAGCTCCGTCTGATGAAGGTATTCTATATGCAGGCGAAGGTGAAAATACACTCCGGGGAAATGTAGCGGAAGGTTTCGGCATCTGGCGCAGCGATGATGGCGGAAGAACATGGCGAAACATTGGCTTAAAAGATACACGGCATATTACAAGGATTATTATTCATCCCCGAAATCCTGATATAGTTTGGGTAGCAGCTTTAGGACATTTGTTTGGTTCAAACAACGACAGGGGTGTTTACAAAACAATGGACGGCGGCAAAACATGGAAGAGAGTGTTATTTGCAAACAATAAAGCCGGCGCTATTGATCTTGTTATGGAGCCCGGCAATACGTCAACAATATATGCTACTACATGGAATGTAAAAAGAACACCTTATAGTTTAGAAAGTGGTGGCGAAGGAAGTGGCTTATGGAAAAGTATTGACGGGGGAGAAACCTGGAAAAACCTGATGGATAAAAAAGGCTTGCCCAAAAAAGAAGCGATAGGTATAATAGGAGTTACAGTTAGTGCTATTAATCCCGACAGGATTTTTGCAATCATCGAAGCAAAGAACGGTGGCTTGTTTAGAAGTGATGATGGCGGTGAAACCTGGACCAAGATGAGTGAAGATGCAAACATCAGGCAAAGGGCCTGGTACTTCAGTAAAATTTTTGCTGATCCTAAAAATGAGAATACAGTATATGCTTTAAATGTAGGTATGTATCGCAGCCGCGATGGAGGTAAAACATTTCAACCTATTGTTACGCCCCACGGCGATCATCATGATATGTGGATAGATCCTGAAGACCCCAATAGAATGATTGTAGCAGACGACGGCGGCGCGCAAATAAGCTTTGATGCAGGTGCAAACTGGAGTACAATGAACAATCAGCCAACGGCACAATTGTATCGGTTAGCAGCAGATAACCATTTTCCTTACCGCATTTTAGCAGCACAGCAGGATAACAGCACGTTTCGCATTTTAAGCCGTTCTAATACAAGTGGAATTACAGAGAAAGACTGGGAGCCAACCGCCGGTGCAGAAAGTGGTTATGTAGTTCCCGATCCTCTTAATCCCGATATTGTTTATGGTGGAAATTATGGAGGCTTCATTTCAAGAATGAACCATGCAACGGGCGAAAACCGGGCCGTTAGTGTTTGGCCTGATAACCCTATGGGCGCTGGGGCCGATGTTTTGAAATACCGTTTTCAATGGAACTTTCCTATCTTTTTTTCACCACATAATCCTAAACGTTTATATACTGCCGGTAATCATTTATTTGTCTCGGAAAACGAAGGCCAAAGCTGGCAGGAGATAAGTCCCGATCTAACTACAAACGATAAAAGCAAACAAGGACCCAGCGGAGGCCCCATTACTAAAGACAATACAAGTGTAGAATACTACTGTACCATTTTTACAGCAGCAGAATCTGCTCTGGAAAAAGATGTTTTATGGACTGGCAGCGATGATGGATTGATAAATGTAAGCAAAGACGGAGGTAAGAACTGGCAGAACGTAACACCACTGGCAGCAGGAAAATGGATGATGTGGAACAGCGTTGAAACAGATCCGTTTAAAAAAGGCAAAGCCTATTTTGTAGGAACAAAGTATAAGAACGATGATTATACACCCTATATTTTTAAAACAGAAGATTATGGAAAGACATGGCAGCTTATAACCAACGGCATTAATAAAATGCACTTTGCCCGTGCTTTACGTGCCGACAAAAAAATTGCTGGTTTGTTATATGCAGGAACAGAGTTTGGCATGTATATAAGTTATGATGATGGAGCAAACTGGAATAAATTTCAGCTTAACCTTCCCATAGTTTCTGTTACCGATCTGCTGGTTAAAGAAAATGATTTAATAGTAGCAACCCAGGGAAGAGCCATCTGGATTTTGGACGATCTGAGTTTGGTTCAACAGCGCAGTCAAACAAATCCTCAAAAGGCAT
>JAABUN010000817.1_pt1 | contig 76626 bp, 63 predicted proteins | sample 5559311 | NCBI WGS metagenome assembly JAABUN01 (sample SAMN10711877, study PRJNA513370) | rock metagenome | isolation source: Antarctica rocks | place: Antarctica: Victoria Land, Siegfried Peak sud | reverse complement strand
ATATAAAAGATTTTATTTTATATTAAGAATCTTGAACTTTGATAAAAGTGTATCAAACTATTTAATACTTAAGAAACATGTTTTAAATAAGAACATGTACTTTATTTATAATATGAAAATAAAAATTGCCAAAATACGTGTATGACAAACATAAAATTCTACATCATAAAGAAAATATCCAGTATCCAAGACCCATCTTGCTGCAAGTTCACTCTGAAACTATTTACTTGTATCTGCAATAGCAATAGATTAATTTAATCTAGAACCATAAACAAGGTTTATTTTTTCCAAAGATTACCTTGAAAAATTCTAAAGATTGTATTTAAAATTTAATAAAACTTAAAAAAATTAGAGAAAGTATATAAAATACTTTCTTAAAAAAAAAAAAAACAATAGAATAAATTTATAAAAAATAAATAGCTACTAAGTTTAAAAAATATTTTAAATTTTTTACATTTACAAAATTATATATTTTAAGCATATTTTTTCTTTTTTTAGAAAATTTATCTGTTTGAATCTTTTTTTTTCAAATAGTTTTAGATTTAAATTTTGACTTAAGTATAAAAACTGGCTTAATATTTAAAACGAATGTCATTATAATATGAATAGGTTTTGAATGTTTACATTTTTTCTAAACACTTTATATTAAGTTTATCGCACAAAGCGCTACCAATAAATACAGAGGTAGCAAATATCTCTGAAGTTTTTTAAAAGAAAAAATTGAATTCAGATAATTTAAAAAACCTTAAACATATATTTCTGTTTTGTACCAATTTATATATTTATATATAAATATGCTTTTTTATAATACTCTATATGTATACTCTATCATATACATAAAAAATTAAAATCTATTTAATTACAAAAAATATGGTAAATACGAATTTAGAAATTTTTTTAGGGAATACTTCTTTTGTAGTTTTATTCTTGATTATGATTTTTTATTGGGTTCAAGCTATATTTTCTATAATACCTAAATTTAAGTCAATCATTTTTTTAACTACATGCTGTGCTAATTTAAGCTTACTTACTTTATTACTTGTAAGATGGTTTAATTATGGGCATTTCCCTTTAAGTACCTTATATGAATCATTAATTTTTTTATCATGGAGCTTTACTTTAATTCAATTAATTTTTATCCGTTCAATATTTAAAATAAAATCTAAGCGTGAAACATTGAAGAGTAGAGTTTTGGTAGACCCTAATTTTTCTTTAGTCAAAGATTCGAGCGAATTTAATTCTGAGGTTTTAGGTGAACGAGTTTTAAATTTTGCCACAATACCTGAAACTACTACTACCAATACCACATTAACTGATTATACATTACCTGGTACTATTTTTTCGAACAAGTATTCTGAAGTTTCAGAATCGTCAGATAAAAATTATCTAACTATAAATACACTAGTTGGTACAATTATTTCTCCAATTGCTTTATTCACAAATAGCTTTGCGACATTTAGTTTACCAAAGACTATGCAACAAGCACACGCCTTAGTTCCTGCATTAAAATCGAATTGGTTAATGATGCATGTAACAGTTATGATGCTAAGTTACACTGCCTTATTATGTGGATCATTATTAGCTATTACTTTTCTAATTGTTACATGGCATCAGCCAAAATCTTTAAATACGGTAAATTTAAAACAGACAAACCAAGTTTCTCAGCATAAAACATTTGATTCTGCTGCCTTAGAATTACCAATAAATACACTTGCAAATACTTTAGATAATTTAAGTTATCGTATTCTAGGAATAGGCTTTCCTTTATTAACCATTGGTATCCTCTCTGGTGCTGTTTGGGCGAATCAGGCTTGGGGTTCATACTGGAGTTGGGATCCAAAAGAAACTTGGGCATTTATTACTTGGCTAATCTTTGCTATCTATTTACATAGTAGAATTACAAAAGGATGGCAAGGTAGAAAACCTGCAATTTTGGCTAGTTGTGGTTTTTTTATAATTTGGATCTGCTATTTAGGAGTTAATATAGTAGGAACCGGGCTGCATAGTTATGGTTGGGTTCAGTAAAATTTTCCTTAAAGTATACGTGCCAATTAAAGTCCCTAATAAGCGTTAATAAAGCTTATTGTCTGTAATAAAAAATTGTTCCTATATATGGTAAAAACTTTATCGTTACTTTCCAACTTACATCTCTAGCTTAAGTTGAAGAAAACTTACCACTTTGTAAACTATTTTAATTAGTACAAAATACTCAAATACAATGTATAGTAAATTTATTTTTTAAATTTACTATTTTTTTTATAACTTATATAAAGTAGTTTAAAAACGTAGGATTTTTAATTTAAGTAAAATGCTTCTATTGGTAGAATTCATATACCATATTTAAATTCATATTATTAATAGACAATTAATAATGTTTTAACCGCTCAGTTAACTGTTCTATTGTGAATTTTATATGTTTTTCATATAGAACCTCATATTCCAAGTTTGTGAACCTGACCAACCACTTAAAATATGGTACATATTTTTTTGGTGTTGAATCACAACGTAAAAAATAGAACATTTTTTACCATCTATTCTTAATTAGAAAATTTTTGATTTTCTTAGTAGCTTGAGATGGTATCTAGAACTTTGGTTTTATAATATAAAAAAATATTCTCTATTTTTAAAAGAATTTTCATTTTTAAAAAAAATTATATAATTATGTCACGTTATCGAGGTCCCCGATTAAAAATTGTACGTCGACTTGGTCAAGAATTGCCAGGATTTACTAGAAAAACTTCAAATAAGCAACCTGCTTTAAATCAATCTGTTGGAAAAAAAAATAAATTATCACAATACGCTATTAGATTACAAGAAAAACAAAAATTACGCTTTAATTACGGTTTAACAGAATCACAGTTAATTAAGTATGTAAAATCAGCAAAAAAAGCGAAAGGTGCAACTGGTGAAATTTTACTTCAATTATTGGAAATGAGATTAGATAATACTATTTTTAGGTTTGGAATCACATCAACAATAGCTTCTGCACGACAATTAATAAACCACGGGCATATTTTGGTAAATAATCAAAAAGTCACTATCCCTGGATATCAGTGTGAAATCAAAGACCAAATTTCTGTTTCAAAAAAGAAGAGTTCCCAAGATTTAATTGCAAAATTTTTTGAAAATTCAAATTCTTATGCGATTCCATCACATTTAAGTTTGAATAAAGATTCTTTAAATGGTCAAATTAATCAGGTTGCAAGTAGACAATCTGTTAACTTACAATTAAACGAATTATTAATTGTTGAGTATTATTCTAGAAGAGTTTAAGTAATTTACTAAGATTAGTAGTGAGAAACTACAAATTCAAAACTATGAATTAAAAAACAAAGTAAAAATATATAAAAATTTAATTAACTTGGTAAAAATTATTTTTGATTAAATGAGTCTACTTTTTTCTATTTATTTATGTAGAAAGTGCATTAAATCTACAATTAAACTTAGTATATTTAATTATCAATATTATTAACCAACATTTTAAAAAGTTTTACTTTTCATAATGTAAACATTAAATAAGCCAAATTAAATATTTTTGCTTGTTTAATGTTTACATTATATAGATTTAAAAGTAAATATAGAAAAATACTGTATACTGTATAAATATGGTATAACCAATTTTCGCATGAAAATACAAAAAGACTATTTTACTTACAAATAAAAATCTAAAAAAAATAATTTTATTCTGTCTGTCTATAGACGGAAAAATAGCTTTATTTTAGTATTCAAAAAAAGATAAATGATTTTTAGTTAAACGATTTAATAAAAAATAAATCGTTTACCAAATTCATCCTGTTCAAAATAAACATAAAATATTTTTTTGACATTTTAGTTTAAAAAAGGCAAAGTTAGCCGTTTCGAACGCATATAAAATTTCTAATAATTTTGAATTGCTTAACAACATTATTTTTTTATACCAGCTTTATTTAGATAGCATAGAAATATCTATTTCTAGATCACGATCATATTTGATAGTGTTAAATAAATTTATTTATTTACTTAGAAAGTTCCAAAATAGACTACACTATTTCAATTTCAATGAATAATTAGAATGCTTAAAAAAAAGCTACAATGCCACAATTTAACAAGAATAAATGCTGGAACCGGTATCACTTAAAATCGGACAAAGATTCAACTGAACGATCTGATTATTCTATTGACGAAGAAAAAATCTATCGCTACAAATACTGCAAAAAACCAATGCCTAAACATGATGCTATAGAGCAACATTGGAGATATTGCGATAATGCTGTTGAACAGCTTCCCGACCTTATTATAAATTTAATAAACTCTACCAAACTTGATTCAAAGAAAAAAGAAGATGTTCTCAGTGATTATTGTGAGCAAATTCAAGTAACCAACGAAAACGTTTATAACTTTTATGATGATTTACTTGAAAAATCAATAGGAAAACATAGATCAATACACAAACTGCAACAACCAGGTCAATGGTGGTATTCAAAATAACGTGAATGCTGAAAATAAAAATAGTAAAGCTGAGCAGGAAATGATTTATGATGTTTGCGAGAGCCGAATCTTAGCTCAAGATACAACTAGGTGGAATTTTACCTAATTCATTTTCTACCTGCATGAATTCTCTTCAGTCGCATCTTTAAGCTGTTCGATCGAACTTTGAGTACTAGGTGTAAACATGCGGCTTGCTAATTCGATTCCTAAATAATCCGCTTGCTGTGTAGTAAAATTTCCTTCAGATATTATAGATTCATACTTTTTGAGTACGTTAAGCCCAAGTGGTACCAACATAAATTTCCGAATCTAGGTTTTCTCTATTAAAAATATTCCTTACTCCAGTTAGTATTAAATATAAAATTGCTCCATTTTTAAAATATAAATTTTCTAATCCCAACACTTCATTACATTCTCGAATAAGTTTGGGAGAAGTGTATCGTTTATCTAAATTGTCGGAATTTTTTAAAAGACTTAAAAAAAAATTTGCTTTATCGCTATCAAAATATTTAGTACTACGAGAACTATTAATGTAATTAACAATCAATTCACTTAATTCACGAAAAAGATTCTGATGTCTTTATTTAGAAAACATTTTATACCAACTTGGGCCTGAAAACTTAAAAAAATAGTTATCGATATTAAGCTGTATAGCTGATCTGGTTACAATTTGCTTAATTGAATGATTTACTGTAACCAGTTGTAGACGTACAACAGCTCCTTGATTATATTGTAGCTTCTTAAAATTGTTTAAATCAGTTTCATGCCCTAAAAATAATTGGGTATCGAGAAATGCAAAACGAGCGTCGCTATTCTATTTTAAATCATAAAATTGAAAAATTTTTTTGTCAATTACTTTTAATTCTCGTGAAATAGCTTCATCATATCCATCTATAATAAACGATAGAACTAGTCCTAAAATACGTTTATTTCCCCCGAGATCAGGACTCTTAAGTATTTCGTTTTTTGTCGAAACCAGTGTGTTTATGTAACGGTGACTAACCATTTCTTTGACTGGTTGGTTACCCCAATCTTTTTTTCGGAAATTGAAATAGTAAACTTTTCATCAGGTTTCCTGTTAGTTCGAGGCGCGTTTAAAAAATTTAAAACAATCATACATTCAGCATATTCTGGTGTTAAAAAAAAAGAATCTCGAATAAAATTTTTTAAAACGTGACCAAATTGCACTTCGTGTCCACATAAAATTTGAAAATTAGCCGTTAATTTTTGAAACTGTATTTTACCATGTTTCAGAATATAAATTTTATAATCGTATTTTAATTGATTATAAAGGCCACTTCTACCGAATGAGGAAAAATACTATTCACCGTTAAAATTTATAATTTGATACCTATATGGTAAAATTTGATTATGAACTTGAACAGAAAACTGCAGTATTTCATAAGAGTTTGAATCTGCAGGTAAGATAGAGGCAAGGCTAAGAGCCTGGACACCAGGTGCTCGTGGTAGTCGAATAATTTCTGGTTGCTGTTGGTTTATAAAAGCAGAAACTGCTTGTTCGTCACGTCCACAACTTCCTGTTGTAAATGAGATTCTACTAGGAGGTGGAAATGCTTACCACTCCTATAACTTGATATTTCAGTAAAAACATTGTTACTGCTTTTTCTTAGTGTTTGAACTGAAGAACTAGCACCTCCTAGAAAATTAGAGGAGAGAATTCCTGAGCACAATAGCGTAGTACTAATTATAACTATAGGTAGAATAAATGAGCTCTTAATTTCAAATAGCATCTTTTCTTTAAAAAAATACAATATTTTTTAATTATTCGATAAAGAGTATTTTATTAAGAAAAAACTTGGTATCTAACACGTTTAAATCAACTAATAGACGCTTTTGTTTACGAAAGTATTCGGTCTGAGTTTCTTTTAGGGATTTTTCATATGTAGGTATAATTTAAACATTATGGCAATATGCAGTGATTAACACTAATACTAGTGGGCCAACCGTACCTTGTTTTTCACAATCTAGAGAACATATTTTTGCAACAGATTCTGAAAAATTGAAATTAATTAATAATTGAATTCATAATTTAGGTTATACTATCTGAGATCTAAACTCCACATCATCAATAAGACTATTCTTAAATCCTAATAAAAAATCAAATTTAAAGAAATTAAACAAACTTAATTCATATAAAAGGTTTCCTAAAATAAAAGAAAAGTTTTCATCTGCAAATAAAATCAATGTAAATTTTTTTTGCAAGGATATAAAAAAATGGCTTTTCTTTTTTTCAATTCTTTTGTAATTAAAAATAAAAACGCAGAAAACATCGACTCGTTATACCAACAATTTGTTCTATTAATTTATTTAAGCAATTGTATTTTTTTTATGATTCAGGAATATTTCAATTTTGAAAAAATGGGATTTCATTCGAATTAACCATGTGTTTCATCAATTGAAATGCGCTATAATAATCTAATAACCAGAGAGCATTTTCTAATCCAAATAAACAAATAAAACTAGTATTTTTGATAAATTGGTCTAGAGAATGCAAAATTTTTTTTTATATTGATCGTAATATTTTTTTAGTTGGAACTACTTCTATTCCAGGACACCCAGACTCTGGTATGGTAGTGTCGGAATTATAATAGTAGTAGGTTTCTCTGTTATGGTAACGAGTTTTACCTGTTCTTGTTTTTTAGAATCTACTATTGCATTAATATATCTTTGAATTTCCTTATTTTTTTCATTTCGTACAGTCAGTTTATGCTGTTGTAAAACTTGAGCACTGCTTTCAACTGCTTTTTTGGTTTCAGCCCGAACTTTTGCAATTGTTTTTTTTGGAACAGGTTTTTTACTTGCAGGAATAGATTTGTCGTTTAGATTACCCATACTCCCGCTTTTTAACGCTTTTGACATATCTTTCGTATTAAACACCCCCCCCAAGGATATACAATTTGTGATAAAGCCGTATTTGTCATATTAAAGACCATCATGAATACATGTAATTCGTGTGATAGCTTTTAATATTAAACAATTATTTTTGTAGTCATAATATTCAATATTTTTTGGATCTACATGTTCGCCTTGTTCCAAAAGTAAAATTCTTTCATATTTTGAAAAAATATAATATAAAATATTTACAGTTTTACTAATACAACAATATTCAACTATATTTTCGATAGTGGTTTCAGGAACAAGATTATGAAGTATGCTTGTTACAAATTTAATTTGTGAAAAATGAATTTTTGATAAATACTTTAGATTAGAAACAAAATAAGATTCGCTTTTATTAATGTGATGATGATCAATATCATGTTTTTCAATGAAATTTATAAATCCTTGGAGAAATAGTGTTCGATATCTCTCCATAATACGTAAAGTTTGTAATATTTCATAAAGAATTTTTCCCCAATATGGTTCAAAGAATAAAAGCATAATAGTTAATGTTAAAGAATACATTTTCGACTGTTTGTCTATTAAGTTTTTATCTTGGTTCTTCAGAAAAACATTTCACAAAAGCTGAAATACCAAATTGGTGGTAACTCCAGCCAGAAATTTCTAATGTTTTAAAATATTTTTCGAAATCATCGAATCCTGATTTGTTTATAGGTGAATTAAGAAGATTTTCAATAATATCAGCTTCAGTACAATTAAGATTTCTAGAAAGTTCACAAACATCGATATCAGTACTTATAAAATCAAGAATATCCTGATGTAAATTTAACTCATCTGTAAAATAATTATGTATAAGTAAAGATAAAATATCTGGATAAAACGTAAAATTTGAAGCTATAAGAAAAGCGCTTTCAAAACTATATGGGAATGGCTTTATTTTTTTTGAATTTTCTAATTGTTTTTCATTTAACTGTATAATTTTAGACCTAACGGATTCATCAAAATCAAATATTTCGGAAAGTGTTTCCTGTTTTATTTTGAAACAACTTGTATCAATTTTTTTAAAGACAGTTCATTATCCAGTGCTTGTGCAATTTTTTTTGCACATTTTTCGAATTTACGAAAATCTTTTTGTGAGATTACTTGGTTTTTTAATCCATAATAAAACATGATTTAATTCTCCTATTATTCAATTTTTTGTTTTAGTTTTATAATAATATAGTATACAAAACATAAATGTTTTATATTAATGTATTTTATTATAAAATTTTTTTTTTTATAATATCAGCAATTATAAATTGACAAATAGGTTTAACAAATAAAAGTACTTTTTGTGAAATAGGTTCCGTAGGAATTATAGGAATCGTTGCAACTGGATAAAGAATTGAAATTTCTTTTTGCATATTTGCCAAAATAGCAAAAACTTTTATACTAAAAAATGGAAATGTTGTACAAGCGTAATATTGAAGAATAAATCCTGTTTTATTACATACAGAGATTATTATCACGTAAATTAATAGCATTTTAATAACTAAATTCTCCATTAGCTGTTTTTCCTCTTTTTGGTACGTTGTTTGTAAATTTGTTTTATTGGTTCTAAATGGATTTTTAAAAATAAATTTTTTTATCGAATCCAATATAGTTTTTGAAGAAGTTGTAAAAACATGTATAATATTGGTTTTCTGCTTTTTTGTTTCATTTGCAGAAAGTTTACCTTTGCTAAGTCATTTTTCTTTACTATATGATAAACACATAAATTTATTTTCCTCCCTTATATTAATTTAAGTTTCAATATTTTATATTGAACACGGAAGCAATCAAGGCCTGAAAGTAGAACAATAAAAAGATTGCAAGTGTTTTAAGTTCTAGAATATTTATTATTCGTTATTTTTAATAATAATGTATAATAAAATATAAAAAATAACCCCCCAGGCCATAATATAATTAGTATTATTTAAGAATTATTTCATTATTCAATAATAATGATACTTTAATTCTTAAATAATACTACTATTTTTAAAAATTGGTGGTATAAAAACAAAGCTAAACAATATTTTTTTTTTAGCTTAGTTAAGCAATAATAAAATAGACTATTATACAGCGCCTCATCTAAGAATAGAAAAAAAAATAAATTCTTATTTTAATAAATAGTTGGTCTGTATATTATAAATAGTTTAAAATTTTTTATGAATAAATAAATTTTAAATAGGTATTTTTTAATGTTCAAGCTTATTATGTATTTACAGCTTAAGCCAAGTGAAATAAAAATAAAGCTTCTAGATTGAAGCTTCGCTTTTAAACACTAAACCAATTATATAGAACGGAAATGTAAAATATATAGAAAATAATTTTTTTTTTTCTTGTATAATACTTATAGTATTATACAAGAAATTACTATCAAACTTTTTTTTACTAAAGGTATTAAAGAGAATACCTTTTTTTCAATATCTAGAATTTTATTCTATACCATGTATTTATAGTTTGTATTTTATTTTAGTAAAAAAAAAAAATTGCAATTATATAGTAATTCGAATAATGTTTTTTTTTTATTTGTAAGCGATTTTTAATTTAATAATAAATTATAAAGCTTATAAATAAAAAAAAACTAGAACTAGATAAAAAAAAATTGCTTTTTTTAAATAGAACAAGTAAAATAATGTATATCCCCTATATACATAAAACAAGTATAATTTCACTATTTTTTAGAGTTTTATTAAAAAATTCGGTAATTAAAAAAAATATTTTTGCTAAACAAAGTTTAAGCTAGCAAATTATATTACTAGCTTCCCTGTTCAGTATAAAAATATAAATAGCAAAATTAAACACCAAAAAAAACCAAATAATTTTTCGAATCTGAGAAAACCAGCTATACACTTAAAATAGAGTATGGTAGGATTAGGGTAAAATCTTACGCTAGTTTCCTTAAGACAAAGCTGTAAGGCTGAAGTAGGTAAAACGGTACGCTTTTATAAGGTTATGGTGGTGGGGTACTACTAATTTTTTATTTTTTAAACACACTATGAGCGCTTCTACAAAAACAAAAGAAAAATCAAAAACTAATGCAAAAAATGTGGGTCGTATTACACAAATTATTGGTCCTGTTTTAGATGTAGCATTTCCTGCTGGAAAAATGCCAAACATTTATAATGCTATTATTGTAACAGGTAAAAACGAAGCTGGTGATCAAGTATCAGTTACTTGTGAAGTTCAACAACTGTTAGGAGATCATTGTGTTCGAGCAGTTTCAATGAATGCGACAGATGGTCTAATGAGAGGTATGGATGTTATTGATACAGGAGATGCTTTAACAGTTCCTGTTGGTCCATCTACTTTAGGTCGAATTTTTAATGTATTAGGTGAGCCGGTTGATAATTTAGGCCCTGTTGGTAATAAAGAAGGTCTACCTATTCATCGTTCAGCCCCAGCATTCGTTGATTTAGATACGAAACTTGCTATTTTTGAAACAGGAATTAAAGTAGTTGATTTATTAGCTCCTTATCGTCGTGGAGGTAAAATTGGTTTATTTGGTGGTGCTGGTGTTGGAAAAACAGTATTAATTATGGAATTAATTAATAATATTGCAAAAGCACATGGTGGAGTTTCTGTTTTTGGTGGTGTTGGTGAACGTACACGAGAAGGAAATGATTTATACATGGAAATGAAAGAATCAAAAGTAATTAATGAAGATAATATTTCCGAATCAAAAGTTGCGTTAGTATACGGTCAAATGAACGAACCTCCAGGAGCACGTATGCGTGTAGGTCTAACAGCCTTAACTATGGCAGAATATTTTAGAGATATTAACAAACAAGACGTTCTTTTATTTATTGATAATATTTTCCGATTTGTACAAGCTGGCTCAGAAGTTTCCGCTTTATTAGGACGTATGCCATCAGCAGTAGGCTATCAACCAACTTTAGCGAGTGAAATGGGTAAATTACAAGAAAGAATTACATCTACAAAAGACGGTTCAATTACATCTATTCAAGCTGTTTACGTGCCTGCAGATGATTTAACTGATCCTGCTCCAGCAACTACATTTGCCCACTTAGATGCTACTACAGTATTATCTCGTGGTTTAGCGTCAAAAGGGATTTATCCAGCAGTCGATCCGTTAGATTCAACTTCAACTATGTTACAACCTTGGATTGTAGGTGAACAACATTATGAATGTGCTCAAAACGTAAAAGAAACACTACAACGTTACAAAGAATTACAAGATATTATTGCTATTTTAGGTCTTGATGAATTATCAGAAGATGATCGATTAGTTGTTGCAAGAGCTAGAAAAATTGAGCGTTTCTTATCACAACCCTTCTTTGTAGCTGAGGTGTTTACTGGATCGCCAGGTAAATATGTAAGTTTAGCTGAAACAATTCAGGGTTTCAATTATATTATTTCAGGTGAATTAGACTCGCTACCTGAGCAAGCTTTTTATTTAGTTGGAACAGTTGACGAAGCTATTGAAAAAGCTTCATCATTAAAAACTGATTAAAAAAACAATATCTGTTGGGTTGGAGCCTATGGCTCTAGCCTAAGGGCAAGGTTTTATTAAATATAAAAATCGTTGGGTCTTGCGTTTACCGAAAGTATGGTTATTTACACTATATTTCAAAAATAAGCTTAAAAAAGCAAAGTGGCCTTTACATTTTTCACTTTTGAAACATTTTTAAATTCTAAAAACTAGAATATTAGCGATAAATAATTGAAAGCGAAAAAAATTTTGCTAAGGATAAATTAAAACAATGAGTTTACAAGTTTGCATTATGACGCCTGATCGAATTTTCTGGGACGATCAAGCAGAAGAAATTATTTTACCAACCAATACAGGTCAAATGGGTGTATTAGAAAACCATGCTCCTTTAATTACAGCATTAGATATCGGAGTAATGTTAATTCGAACAAAAAAAGATTGGATTCCAGTAGCTTTAATGGGTGGGTTTGCTTTAGTAAAACAAAACCAAATTACTGTTTTAGTAAACCAAGCTGAATCTGCTGAAACAATTCAAGCAGATCAAGCAGAAAATGCATTTAATACAGCTAAAATGCAGCTAGATCAAGCCGACAAACAAAAACAAAAAGTAGAAGCAAATTTTGTTTTTAAACGTGCTCGGGCACGATATCAAGTAGTAAAAAAATCAACTACATAAATAAAGTATAATACCAAACAACTTTTACCATGTAAAAGTTGTTTGATAATATAGTTGCTTTATATTTAAATTTAATTATGATACTTTACAAACAACAAGATTTTCACACGTGGGTAAAGAAAGGAAAGCCTTCGGCGAATGCTCCAAATAAAAAATATATAAGAATTTAGATATAGTTTCATCAATCTTTAAACAGTATAAAACAAAATAGGGGTAGTATTGGTTTCATCATTCTTATACTTTATGTTTCTTATGATATGAAACATAGAACATCAAGCACAAAAAACTTTGGAACAAGGGATTTCACAGCTTGTTCGTACATTAAAATTGCTACCAAATACAGAAATTTCAAAGCAATTAATTTTACCACTTCTTCATATACTTAAATGGCCTGTTTTAAAATGTATATAAATTTTGCTTGCTGGTGCTATTTTTTCTACATCAGTTACAATTGCCCCTTTTCTTAAACCTTTTTGGCAATATCTGTTTTTAAAACTTCCTTTTAGTCAAAACGTTGTTTTAGTACATGATTTTGTAAAAAAACAACGTTGATGAATCACGAGCTACCATAAAGTTACAAACAAAAAATAGTTAACTAGAAATAAAACACTTCATAGTTATAGTAAATTACTATAACTGAAAAAAAAAATACAATTTGCGGTTTCTGGTTTATTTAAGCATCAATATAAAATGGTAAAGTACCATATAGGTTATTAATTTTATGATAAACCCCCAAACACAACCAAATCTACTAAAGCTTTTAAATAATGTCATTTAGCTGTAATTTATATTTTTAATTAATATAAACACCAAAATTCTCGATTTATAATTAGGAGATTTTTTAGGATAAACGCAAACGGAAAAGAAAACAAATTTGCCGTAACTCAATTAGGACAACCTGAAACTATTTTAACACACAAACAGGATATAGTTCCTTACTCAAAGGACTATTCTGAAATTAAAAAGTTTCATAAAAGTTTAGCTTACGAACAGGCTACAGTACAAATGCAAAACAAAGCTTTCGAGCAGGAGTTTGAAAAACAAGAAAAATTGTTATTTGGGCTTGGAAATGTAATGTTGAATCAAAATTAAAGTTTAGATCGTTTACATGAGAAAGTTGATAAACCAGATCAACCAGTTGATCAAGGCGAACTCAATGAAATTATCGAAAACATTGTCAATATAGCAATTAAAATACGTCAGTATACTTTCATCGAAATTTAACTCTTCCACTTTTGAAATGAAAACCCTCGAACAAATTGTAAATTACATGAGGCGCAGAGACAGGCTACGAATGGTAAAGCCATAGCTGCAGAAGCCATGACCCAATTGCATGTTGTTAATGAAATAAAAAATCCATTAACGAATAAAGTTTTTACTCGAAACGATGCTATAAACCTAATACAGGAAAAAGCAGATTTAACTCGATCTAACTATCTTCTAATTGTTAATGAAACGACTCTTATCCAAAATTTATAAAAAGCGGAGCAAATATGCAGAGAGAACAATTTACACACTAACAATTTTAATGCTAAAAGTGTAAATTTCCCCGAGGAAAATCAGCCTCTTACAAACCAAGTTAGAAATTATAATAGAAGGATTGCAAAACAAATGGCAATATTACCTGGGTTAGACCATTTTCTTTACTAAAAAGTTATTTATTAAATTTTAATAATTTTAAATACAATTAGAATATTACTATTTAATATACCGAATACTAGCTAATTTAGACTGCTAGCTAGTCACTCTAGCTATATGGTAAAGATATAAAATATCTTTAATTATTTTTGTTAAGAGTTAGATATCGCAATAATTCTTAATATTACGATATCTAATAAAAATAAAGATAAGCAACGAAAAAACGACAATTATTTTATGTCAAACTTCCGTATTCGAACCGACTACTGATATGAATTAAAGCTTTTATTTTGTTAAAAATAAAAGCTTTTTTTAAAGATAACGATTATAAAAAATAAACGAATATTATGCATATTTGTTTTTGACTTTAAAAAATAATTACTATATACTATATAGTATATATATTTTTATATTCTCAGTTCTATTTTTGGTAAATTACTACTTTTATCGCGACGGTTTTGTTAAAAATCTTGGCTATTACATTAATAAAACAATTTAAAAATAGCACAATTGATAAATAAAGATTTTCCTAAACACCATATTAATATGACTAATTCTAAAAATAACAAGCCAAAACTCGTATTTTCAAATGATAAAAATACTAAACACTATAAAAAATATTTAAATAAAAGGCCATATTGTTGGCCTTTTAGTATTGATAGCGCAGTTCCTATTTTTTATTTTTATGTCAATGAAACAGAGTTTATGAATATTATTCATGACACATCAGTTTACTGATGACTTAAATTTTTTAAACAGTGACTGTTATGAAATGTTGTCTGATTCACTCATTGATAATATTAGCCCGTATTTCGGATCGGAAGATACCACTTTCATTTTAGATAAATACAAAAAAAGTAGTATTGCAGAATGGTCTTTAACAGATATTAAATTGTCAGCTGCTATATATTCTTGCACCTATTTTCTGGATGCACCTTCCGCGTATTCTCTGCCTATTGTATATACAAATACTCACACTTTTTTTATAGCAATTTATAATTTTTTATAAGTTCCTGAATTATAAATTGATTTTTATAATTATTTGGTACATGAAAATAGGCTTAGTAATGGCATACAAAAATATAAAGAAGATGCAATGGATGCCTTGTTAACATATGTGAAATTTTCGTATGTTAATAAATTTGAAATAAATGTAATATTAAAAAATATTAAACTAATTTGGCAATTTTTGAATTGTCCTATTCAAGATTATAATAGAATTTTTTTACAAATACAAAATCATGACCAACTAAGGAAAACTTATGAAGATTTATCTTCATTTTATTTTGAGCTTAGACATCCCTTAGATCCAAATCATAATAAACTGGATTAGTTGATAGTTTGTATTTTAATTGCTAAAGCTAGTTATTTTTACTAGCTTTAGGTATTAAACCCTGTTTTTTATCTGGTCAAGGTGTCGACATCCGCCAAAAAAACCTAGTAAATCGACCAAAAAAGTTCACTAAGCTTTAAAAATATTCCAGAACATAGCCCTGTTTGTAATCAGACCCACCATTCGCCCCCTCAAGGGGGGTTTTAAAAGATTCGTCTGTTCTAAAAGCGTATTCTGTAAATGATGAAACACTTAAAGTTTTAAAAACTTAGTATTTTTAAAACTTTAACAAAAATGAGTATATATACTATATATACTATATATACTATACATCTATGTAAATGGAATTATTATTAATTGTAATTTTTGTTGCTTCTACATTACTAAAAACAGCTTTAATAAAGTTTAAAACTTCATTTTTAAAAATTCATTAGAATCGACTATAAATACGTCTTATTTTCTAAAATTGTAGATATAGAAAAAGAAGGTAGTATTTTTCAATTTTTAGTAAAAAAAAGTTTGATAATAATTCCTTGTATAATAGTATAAGTATACAAGAAAATACTTTTATTTTCTATATAATTTACATTTCACTTGTATATAATTGGTTTAGTGTTTAAAAGCGAAGCTTCAATCTAGAAGCTTTATTTTTATTTCGCTTGGCTTAAGCTGGAAAGCTTAAATTACAAAAAATTCATCGGGTAGATTCTATGATCGTCACAATTTTAACGAAATTTGTAAAATAAATGGCTCCACAAACTGAAACTAAAGCAGGTTCTGGGTTTAAAGCAGGTGTAAAAGATTACCGCTTAACTTACTATACTCCAGATTACCAAGTAAAAGAAACTGATATTCTTGCAGCTTTCCGTATGACACCTCAATCAGGTGTTCCAGCTGAAGAATGTGGTGCAGCTGTTGCAGCTGAATCTTCAACTGGTACATGGACAACTGTATGGACTGATGGATTAACAAATCTTGACAAATATAAAGGACGTTGTTATGATATCGAGCCAGTTGCAGGTGAAGATAACCAATATATTGCATATGTAGCTTATCCTCTTGATTTATTTGAAGAAGGTTCAGTAACAAACTTATTTACATCAATTGTAGGTAACGTTTTCGGTTTCAAAGCTCTTCGTGCATTACGTCTTGAAGATTTACGTATTCCACCAGCATATACTAAAACATTCCAAGGAGCTCCTCATGGAATTCAAGTAGAACGTGATAAATTAAACAAATATGGACGTGGTTTACTAGGTTGTACAATTAAACCTAAATTAGGTCTTTCAGCTAAAAACTATGGTAGAGCTGTATATGAATGTTTACGTGGTGGTCTTGATTTTACGAAGGATGACGAAAACGTTAACTCACAACCATTTATGCGTTGGAGAGATCGTTTCTTATTTGTAGCTGAAGCAATTTACAAATCTCAAGCTGAAACAGGTGAAATTAAAGGACATTACTTAAACGCAACTGCTGCAACTTGTGAAGAAATGATGAAACGTGCAGCATATGCAAAAGATCTTGGTATGCCAATTGTTATGCATGATTACTTAACTGGTGGTTTCACTGCAAACACTAGTTTAGCACATTATTGTCGTGATAATGGTTTATTACTTCACATTCACCGCGCAATGCATGCTGTAATTGACCGTCAAAGAAACCATGGTATTCACTTCCGTGTTCTTGCTAAAGCATTACGCTTATCTGGTGGAGATCACCTTCATTCAGGTACTGTTGTAGGAAAATTAGAAGGTGAACGCGAAGTAACTTTAGGATTTGTTGACTTAATGCGTGATGATTACATTGAAAAAGATCGTAGCCGTGGAGTTTACTTTACTCAAGATTGGGTATCTCTTCCTGGTGTAATGCCAGTAGCTTCTGGTGGTATCCATGTATGGCATATGCCAGCACTGGTAGAAATCTTTGGTGATGATGCATGTTTACAATTTGGTGGTGGTACTTTAGGACACCCTTGGGGTAATGCTCCAGGTGCAGCAGCGAACCGAGTTGCTTTAGAAGCATGTACTCAAGCTCGTAACGAAGGTCGTGATCTTGCTCGTGAAGGCGGAGATGTAATCCGTGCAGCGTGTAAATGGAGTCCAGAATTAGCAGCTGCTTGTGAAGTATGGAAAGAAATTAAATTTGAATTTGAAACTATTGATACACTATAATATACTAAATTTAGTGAATGCATCATATGTTTTTAGTTTTCTTCTATTTTTCAATACACAATCAGTTTTGTTTTCTCACTAAATAAAACTTAATGAAAATAAACACACACAAAAACACTACAAAGCTTTTATTTTTAAAAATAAAAGCTTTGTAGTGTTTTTCTATTTTTTTTAGTTAAATACAGATTTTATTTACTTCAATTTTAAAAAAACTCTATCCAAATACTACAAAAATAGATTAATTAAATTCTACTATAAAAACTACATATAAATACTACCACAATAATTTCTAGATCTAAGATTCGTCTATCCATTTATGATGAGATAGAACAAATGCATGACAAAAGTGAATTTAAAATACAAATTGGTATTCCATCATTTAGCAACACACGAAATGTTTGGTACTTCTACGTATTAAATCATTTTGATCAAGCACTACGACTTCTACTACATATTTAAAAAATATAATTTTAAGAAGAAGTGTAGTTAAAATTATAAAAAAAAATTGTAATTATACAAAGTAGATAAATCAAAAAAATTAGTAAGTTTAGAGTGCATAATTATTTATATTTGGATAATTAGCGATATATCTATTGCTATTCATCTACATTTTAAAGGTACATTTTTACTTTCTTGTATTCTAAACGAGGAGAATGGGTAATAACTACACTTCCAGTCTTAATATAAGTATTTAAAAATTTTTTTAAATTGCGAGAAAACGCTTTTTTAGATACTGCAACTTTTTTTGTGACTCTGCGTATTCCATATACGCACAATAAATTTTTGACAATGTCGTTTCAGATTTCGGGTTAAATTTTATTTTTTTAAAATAGTTTTCTAGGTTCTCGTTTACCATAATCTGTTTTTTACACCGAAGTTGAAAAAATATTTATTTAAAGAAACTTGCGAGCATTGTTTTAACAGGCTCGGAAGTACTAAGTGTTCATTGAAATGTTTACAAATTCTGTTTGCATATAATTTAATAAATTTGTTTTTTTCCGTAATCATGATATAAATTTATATTAAAAAAACTAAGTTTTTTATTTAAAATCCTGAAAATTGACGAAGGACCATATAAACTACATCTACAGTTAAGCTCTGAGAAACCAGAATACCAAGAGTTTTGAGAGTTGCCAAAGAAAAGCTTTTTAATGTTGATGGAGCAGGCAGGTTTATCACAGGAAATGTTTGACCGATTATAGTATTTTTTCAAGTTGTAAGCTAAAATTGAGCTGTAACCAAAAACAAAAATATTTTATTACTATATGGAAATTTTTTTAGTAAAATTATAAATATTGCAAAGAAAATCATGACCCCTCGAATTAAAATAAACCCAACAACAATAATAAAACCTTGATGAGTGATTTTATTATTAAAAAAGATGGTACTATAACCGTGTATTTGTGGAAGTTTTAAACAAATTAATTTCCACAGATTTTTTTTAATATGAATGTAAACCCTAAAAATTTTTGTTATTTATTGCGATTCCTGATAAGTTAGCCATGTTTGTATTGACATAATAAAATTCTATATAATCAATTATACAAAAAGAAAAACGACTTTTTATTTTTCTTGAAAGATCGCGTACATCTCTTATTAAGCAATATAAGGCATATTTGTAAATATATCAATATAACCTGCCTGTATCTAAAAATGATATTTATTTTCAATTAAATAAGTTCATTACCTAAGTGTTCCTTTTTTTTTCGAAAAAGTGAATAAAATAAAGATTGACATAAACCAACTAATTATGCCATTATTAATTATACTAACTCAGTAGAATTAAGTCAATTATTCACTAGAATTTCAAAAATAGAAACTTTTTTGAAAAGTTAAATAAAAAACCTGCTTTCAACATTTTATCTTAATTTAGAATAAAAGCTAGTTATATTAATAAAGATACTAATATAATTGTACTCATTTAAACTTTCCTATATTTTTTGTAATAAAGGTATAAAAAATATAAATAAGGTATTTAAAAAACTTTTTTTGCTTTAATTATCTAGTAATTTTTTAAATACTAAGTTATTTAGAATACTTTAATTACGCTTATGGCGCATATAATAGGTTTTTGTGATTTTCATTTTCAGACAAATTTAGAAAACTTTATTCTAAAAATGAAATATGAAATTAAAAAATTCATTATTTTGAAGATAAAAAAATTATCGTTATTTGAGGATATGGCGAAATTGGCAGACGCTACGTATTCAAAATTCGTTGGTTGTAAAACCGTGAGGGTTCAAGTCCCTCTATCCTCAATTTTATGATGGTAAGTTTTAAAATTTTGCACAATTGAATATCGATTTATTTATTTAATTACTGAAATTATTAAAATAAACTAATTTTGGTTATATATTTCTAAGACCAATGAATTTTTTTTTATTTCAAAAACAATTTTAAATTTATTTAAAAAGATACTTTTTTCAAAAAGAATTAAATTAATATCTATGGTATAGTACATACCATAGGGGAATTTCCAAATTAAAAAATACTATTTTTTTTTGATTTAATCACTAGTTAATATATAAATTTGAATGTTTAACTATACTACTTTTCATTATTAGGATCAGATTTTACGTTTTTAATTGCAAATTTTATAATTCAAAAAAATTTATAATTCCTTTGTTTAATAACTGCTTTTAAGCTATCGATTTTTAACTACAAACTTTTGTTTATTGTAATACCGTATAGATCTGTATAAATTGTGTTATACATTTTGTTTTTATCTATTGGCAATATAGTTTTAAAAATACTGCTTTTGCTAATTTTCTTAATTACTTAATTATTTTTAAAAATAAAAAAAATAAATTTTACTCTGTCGAAGCAAAATTAGTAGCTAAATAGTATTATTGATTTGTCAGCTAAAAATTCAACTACTAGTTATTTAGTGTATTTTGTCGAAAATTGTTTTTTCTAAACCAAGGCATAGTATTTTTTTTAAATTTTGATTTACCATAATTAATTATAATTATAAAAAATAGATACTCATTTTCAGTACTTTTTTCTAATTTAATTTAATAACTGGTTTTTTCTAATTATAATAAGGAGCAAGAGGGATTCGAACCCTCGGTATAGGTTTAGTATACACTCGATTAGCAATCGAGCTCTTTCGGCCACTCAGACATTACTCCTAGAATGAATTTTTTTTATAGTTAATTATCATAGAATTCTATATAAATCTAGAAAATCTTTTTTTTTACCAACATATAGAAAGAAACCTGGTTGGGCGTTAGGCGCCTCACCAGGCTCTACAAAACTGCATTTAATTTTTTGTGTAAAATGAAAGTTTTTAATTTAAACACTAATCAAAACGTAATTAGTATTTATATGGTAATTTAAAAATATATTTACTAGATTATCCAGAGTACCATATACATAAATTCTTAATTAATTTCTTGTTTCTCAATATATAAAAAAAGAGAAGCCATTGTAATTGCGGGAAAAACTAAACCTACAAGTGGAACTAAAATTGACGGTAAAAAAGAAGCAGCCATAAAAATATTCCTTAATTTAATAATAGAAATCCTTAGAAGATGATTTCAGTTGAATTATATATACTATATATATATAGTATATAATAAAATTATATTTTATACTATAATTTTATTGTAATTATTAGCAAAATATTGACTAATATAAATTATATTTACAAGCCAGTTTCAGCTGCAGATAATATAAAATTTTTCTAAAATATCTTGTACACATTGTACTTTTTCAAAATATAGCTATATTGTAAAAATTTTTTTTATAAATAAATAAAAAATGGTATACTATTATTATAGCATATAATGTATAAAAATATATTGTTTTTTATATACCTTATATTTACATACATAAGGTAAAAACCAAAAAAATATTTTATAGCATCTATGGCAGAGTGGTCGATTGCACCGGACTCATAATCCGGTTGGTAAAACACATCGTTGGTTCAAATCCAACTGGATGCAGACAATTTATTTTACACGAATTAATTTACTAGAAAAAATTTATAGTAAACTACTACCTTTGATTTAGCTTATTTTTTCTTTTTTTCATACTTTATATATCAACTAAAGTAGTATTTTCAGGAACTTTAAAACAAATCTAGACTTTTAATTGTGTTTGATAAACAAAAATTCTTTTTTTGCTTGTACATTTGGAGTATACAAGATTTCATTAAATAGTAAATTATTCTATAGTAGGTTGCAAATTCTTTTTTGGACTCAAATATTTATATACATCTTGTGGGTTTCCAAGTATTTCAACCCTGCCTTTTTGAAATAATACAATTTCATTAGCAACTTCTAGTGCTTCTTGATGGTCATGAGTTACAAATATAGTTGTAATTGGTACTTGTTCGTGTAAACGTCTTAGCCAATTTCTTAAATCTTTTCTAACTTTAATATCTAATGCACCAAAAGGTTCATCTAATAACAAAACTTTAGGTTCAATTGCAAGCGCGCGAGCAAGAGCTACTCTTTGACGCTGCCCACCAGAAAGTTGGTTTGGGTATCGATCAGCAAACTTTTCTAATTGAATAAGCTGTAAAAGTTGTTTCACTCGATTTGCTTTAGTAGCATTAATACCAGTATTACCAGAACTAACCATACTGGTACTGGTTAATTCAGATTCCGTATTTTTAGTATTTTCAGCGAAAAACTTTGAATTAGAACGTTTTTGATTTTGCTGAAAAGATAATTCAGGAGTTTTGAGATTTTCCAATTGCGTCCAAGCTTTTGGTTGACTAAGCCGTAAATCTTTTTTAGTTAAATAATTTTCTTTAAAAAAAAAAAGCTTGTTTTTTAAATGTATTTTAGGTTTTGGTCTAAGTTGAATTCTAGAAATTTTTTCTGTTGATTCTGTGGTAGAGTGTGAAAGACGAACATCTAAGCCAAATGCTATATTTTCGTATACTGTCATATGCTTAAATAAAGCATAATTTTGAAAAACAAAACCAATCTCACGTTCTTGAATTGATAAGAAAGTTGAGTCACGGCCAGTAAGCCAAATTCTCCCTTGACTTGGTGTATCCAAACCTGCAATAACACGTAATAAAGTAGATTTCCCTGAACCAGAAGGACCAACTAGAGCAACTAAAGAGCCAGTTTTTATTTCAAGACTTACGTGATCGAGTGCTAAAAAATCACCAAAATTTTTTGAAAGATCTTCTATTAAAATGCTCATAAATTTTTTATAGTATAAAAGTCAAAATTGAGTTTCTCAACACTCTAATTTTTTATAAAAAAATTTCTGGTAAAAAATGAAAACAGCTAGTATTTAAAACTTTAGTTTTAGCCAGAGACAATATGCTAAAAATCAAACTGAAGATTTTAGCTTCGCTTGATTGCAACAATAAAAAAAGTCTACTATAAAAAAGTCTAATAAAAAAGTTTCAACGTACCATTAAAATTTTCTGTTTATTTTGAAATTTAAAGTGAAAAAGAGCGCGTGTTTGTAGAACTTTTTGCCGAGAATATTGTGCGTTATTAAAATCCTAAAAGAATCAAGTTTATTAAAAAATTTCTTTTTTTCTATGAAAAACACAGCTCCAGGTTTTAAATACTCTGAATTTCGATTATTTTTTTGACCAAGAATTGATGGAACGGGCAATTTTCAATATATTTTGGAAAGACATGAAAAAACGTAAATTTGTATTTTCTGAATCTTTAAATTCAGAATTTTCATATTCTAGAGTTTTTTTTGATAATTTTCGTCGATTTTTTTCTTCAGTAATAAAATTGACATTTTGTTGTATACCATAAGGTATATTTCCTGAGCGTTTTAAAGGAGCATCTTTATATAAAGTAATAGTTTCTACTAATGCAGATTTAAGAAAAGAACGTGGAATAATTAAATCTAAAAGACCATGATGAAGCAAATATTCAGAGGTTTGGAAATCGTCTGGTAATTGCTCTTGTAAAGTTTGTTCAATAACTCGTCTTCCCGCAAAACCAATTAGTGCTTTTGGCTCAGCAAAAATTAAATCGCCTAGCATTGCAAAACTTGCTGTAACTCCTCCAGTTGTGGGTGAAGTTAAAATTGAAATATATAGCAAATTTGCGCAAGATTGGTAAATTTGTAATGCACCAGAAATTTTTGCCATTTGCATTAAACTTAATACTCCTTCTTGCATTCGCGCACCCCCAGATGCACATACTAATATAAGGGTTAGACCTTCTTGGGTAGCATATTCAATTAATCGAGTAATTTTTTCCCCAACAACTGAGCCCATACTTCCACCCATAAAATAAAAATCCATTACCCCTAACGCAATTGGTATATCATATAGCATTCCGGTACCGGTCTGAATTGCATCTTGAAGACCCGTTCTTTCTTGTGATTCTTTTAAACGGTCAATATAAGCTTTTTGATCCCAAAATTGTAGTGGATCACAAGGGGAAACAGTTTCATCGAGTAAACGCCATGTACCTACATCAATAAGGTGATCTATTCTTTCTTGGCTATTCATCTGAAGATGATAACCACAACCAAAACAAACACGTCGATTTTCTTTTAAATGCTTAATATAAAGAATGACACCACAGTGGTCACAACGGGTCCATAATCCTTTACTTCCATCAGATGCAGGGTGATTATATTTTGGTGCATTTAAAAGTTTTAATTTTTTTTGATCTTCAATCCAATCTAGAATAGACATAATATAAAATCTCCTAAAATTTGAAAATATGATGACTTGAGTATAGTGTAAGTGTATATGTAAATTAAAAAAAATACAAGTGTTTTTTTACAAATTAAAGCCAAGTTTACAAGTGTTTTAAAGTTATAAACATTGCACTAAAAAAATGGTATAAATAGGAATTCGAGTATTACAGGCCTAAAAAACTTGGAAATTAATATATATATATGATATACTAAAAAATATGAGCAGCCTATTTTAATTTTTAAATAAAAAAATTTATGTTAACTTTAAAAATTTTCGTTTATACTGTAGTTAGTCTATTTGTTTTTCTATTTGTTTTTGGATTCCTTTCAAATGACCCTGGTAGAAATCCAGGCCAAAAAGATGGTAACTAAAGATTTATAGTTTATACCAGCTTTTTATATTCTGAAAGCAAAATTTTAAAATAGGAACTTTATTGCTACTGCGAAAATACTTATAGCCTTTTTAAAACTTTTTATAACTTTATAAACAATCGTTTTATGTCTTTTATAAGACGATTATAAATTCAAACTTAAAAATAGCAATTTACTTTGTTGCTGCCCTCGTTATGGAATTTAAGTTTATAAATAAAATTAAAAGTCTTGTCAATTGTGTTACAATGGGCAATATTCGTTTTTACTCTTCCCTGGAATAACGGAGAAGCAAAAATGAGACTTCATTTCCCATATGCATAAAATCTCTCTAGGGAAGGCGTAAAAAAGCCTTTCGATCTCACAATCAAATACAGATATGTTTGATTATAATTTATTTTCAAGAAATTGTTTACATCTTTTTTAAACAATTTCTTTATAATAAAGATATCAATTTTTATATCTAAAACTATATAATTATTTATAGTTGTAATTACATTCATTTTCACTACTAATAATAAAAAATATGCCAAGATCACAACGAAATGACAATTTTATTGATAAAACATTTACTGTTATTGCTGATATTTTACTAAAAATCTTGCCAACTTCAAATCGAGAAAAACAAGCATTTAGCTATTATAGAGATGGTATGTCAGCACAATCAGAAGGGGAGTATGCTGAAGCTCTTCAAAATTATTATCAAGCAATGCGATTAGAGACGGATGCTTATGACCGAAGTTATATTCTTTATAACATTGGTTTAATTCATACAAGTAATGGAGAGCATGGACGAGCTCTCGAATATTATTACCAAGCTTTGGAACGTAACCCTTCACTTCCCCAAGCTCTAAATAATATTGCTGTAATTTATCATTACCGAGGAGAACAAGCCATTGAAAATGGTCAAGCAGAAATTTCTAAAATACTTTTTGATAAAGCTGCTGATTATTGGAAAGAAGCGATTCGTCTAGCACCAACGAATTATATTGAAGCAGTAAACTGGTTAAAAATTACAAACAGAGAATAAAGATATTTTTTACTATATAAAATATATATAATATAGTATTATTATATATATAGGGCCTATAACTCAGTTGGTAGAGTGCAACTCTTACAAAGTTGAAGTCATCGGTTCGAGTCCGCTTGGGCCCAAATTACCATATTATAAATATAAATTCTATACCATCTAATTAATCAGTTAGTTAATAACTGGGAAAAACCCAATATATACAAGGTATTGTTAAAAAAATTCTTTTTCTTGCGTCATAATTTATCTGGCTATAAATGACGCGTACAATCGTAAAAAAAACTAAGTTTCTGTTAAACTTAGTTTTTTTTACCAATAACCAAAATTAGTATATATAGTATATATACTATAGTTTATAGTGTATATATATAGTTTATATATACATTTAAAAAAAAATGTAAATCACTTTTTTCATTTTTCATTAAAGTAAAGTTCCAAAAATAATAAAATAAATTTAGGTCGAGACTTACTCGACCTAGAGGAAAAGTAATCACTACTACTAAATTAATAGTACTAAGTTTAGTATAAAAAAAATTTAAATTGAAAAAAAAAAATAAATCAAAATTCAGGAGTGTTTACATTATAATCTAATGAGACAATACATTCAATATTGGGGATAGAGGGACTTGAACCCTCACGGTTTTTCAACCAACGGATTTTAAGTCCGTAGCGTCTGCCAATTCCGCCATATCCCCAAAAATATAAAACTTATATAAATATATATAAGTATTATAATATATAATACATTATTAATTTTTTTTTCAAATTATTAATAGATACAGTATTTTTATAGATATATCTGACATGTACAAGCCTCGGAAAAGAAAATATACAGTACTCTTAGTTGTAAACTATTATACATATTTTTTATTTATAGATCTTTTTAAAACTTGATATAATTAGTATAATTATATATAATTATATATAAGGGTCGATGCTCGAGTGGTTAATGGGGGCGGATTGTAAATCCGTTGGCGAGAGCCTACGCTGGTTCAAATCCAGCTCGGCCCAGCCTATAATCTAGTCAGCTAGTTATTGGCAAAATTAATAAAAATAAGATTCTAATTTTATCTCCTAGATTTATAAAAAAAAATCTACCAGTCTTGTTCAAGATGCTTTATAGTAAAAATCTATATATACTCTAAAGTCTATGTATTGCAATAAGCACTATATTGCTTGGTGCGTTGGTTTTTTATGCTGGGCTCATCGTTCAATGGATAGGACAACGACCTTCTAAGTCGCGAATGTAGGTTCAATTCCTACTGAGCTCAATTAAGGATTATATGGGTTATTTAAAGTGGTCTATATTTACTACTTTAATAATTTAAAAATTTTATATACTAAAGATAGTCACTTTTTAGTACCTAGTAGGTACTATATAAAAAAGAAAAATGCTAGTAGCTAGTTTTTATTTATCAATTACTATTTTACTGATAAATTTTTAAAGCTAGCATGAAAACAAAAATTCGGTCTTCTTTTTTTTTAGTATAATTTATTTTACTAAATTATTTATTCAATAATTATTGATTAGAACAACAATGGCTTCATTTATAAAAATAGTTTTTTTTCGTTAAAAGCGAATTATTTCTTTATAAGCTGGTATAGCTACTAAATTATACCAGCTTATATATACTTATATAAGCTGTAGAATACATAAAATTGATATTTTTATTTTACTAAAATGAAAATACTAATGGATCAGGAAAAAATCTATTAATTTCAATTAATAGACCTGCTATAAAAGTGAACCAAATTAAAGCTATAACTGGAGCAGTCGAAAGATATGTAGTAAAATATTTCATTAAATTTATCCTTTTTTATTTAAAAATATATTTCTTGCTAAACCTGGTTTATAACCAAGTTGTCAATAATCCCGGCGAAGCCGGGGTAAAAGCGAAGCTTTTATTTTAGAGCTCTGCTTTAGATCCAAAACTTCGTTTGGGTTCGGTAAAACTTCACCCTAGCCTATTACCAAGCCAAGCCTAAAGGCTTAGGTGGAGACGTGCTAAAGTACAAGTCTTTAAAACCGTAACCGTTCTATAGTAACCGTTTTGAAAATGTTTTACATTTTTTAATGATTACAGATAATTCAATTTTTATTTATAAGGTTACAAAACTAATTTTTTTTTTTCATAAATACACATATTAAATTAATCACATTTTTAATTATACCATTAAAAATGTGATATAAGCTATTTTTTTATATAAAAAGCACTTGCATAAATATATATAAATAATTTATATTAGATTTGATTCAATAAGTGATAGTTATTGTACATTTTTTTTTACAATTTACAGTAATCGAGATGTAGCGCAGTTTGGTAGCGCTCCTGTTTTGGGAACAGGAGGTCGCAGGTTCGAATCCTGTCATCTCGATTTTTTTTTTTGCAAAAAACACAAAATTATTTTCAACTTGCCAAAATAAGTTTAAAATTTCTGCTCTTAATCAAAAAAGGTAAACAAAAGTGAAGTTTAAAACTTCATTAACTTTGAGTTAAATTACATAAAAACGTCTTTAGTTCAGTTGGTAGAACGTAGGTTTCCAAAACCTAATGCCGTGGGTTCAAGTCCTACAAGACGTGTATAGGATTTTACTATCTAGTATCTAAAAAATAGATACTCACCTAAGAAATATTCTAGGTATTTGAGGGCTGGGATTTTTTAATAAATGGAACAAGTCCTACCATTCTTGCATTCTTAATTGCTTTTGTGATGTTTCGTTGTTGTTTAGCAGTTAAACCACTAATTCTACGGGGAAGAATTTTTCCTTCAACAGTAATAAATTTTCTTAATAAAACAATATTTTTATAATCTATTGTTCTTTGAACTAATACAGGCTTCAATTGGTTTGGGCGTTGTACAATAGGTATTATGCGTTTTTTTTTCTTTGCCCGAGTTTTTGTTTTTTTACTTGAAAAAACCATAAGAATACTATCCTCTAAAATAGTTAAATTAATTTATTTTTTAAAAAATGGTTTAAATTGATACCATCTCTCAAATGAAGAATATTTATTTTTTATATAAATATAGGTATTTTGAAAATTAAGTATAGGTCATTAGAAACAAACTTTTAATGTTTTCTAGCACAACTGCTTCTAAAAATAGTTGATATTCTTTTCTATTTAAAATTCACTTCTTGGACCTTTCTAGTTCTGTTAAAAAGAGTTGTTTATGATGCGATCTACCATGGACAAAAACAAAACTTTACATTATTTTTTTTAGATATAAGCGTAATTTTATAGTAAAAGCTGTAGAAACAACCAGATTTAGTTTTGCTATTTGAAATTTGATCTGAGATCGCATAAAGTTTCTATTTTCAGCACCTTAAAAAAAGCACAATAGAGTTTCAATAAAACTCTTTTTGTCTATAAGTTTCATGGTACACATAAAACAACTGGACACGCTTCAACTAAAAAAAATCGAGTGGTTATTTAACCAACTTCGTTGCTAGATGCTGAAAAAAAAAAATAGATGAATAAGTTAATTAAATAGTTGAATTAATTGAGAAAAAGCTTGTTGATCACGAATTACTAATTGAGCTAGGGTTTTTCTATTTAAAAACATATTTGACTTTTTTAATCCATGTAAAAATTCACTATAGTTTAATCCATATACACGAACAGCTGCGTTTATTCTTGCAATCCAAATACTTCGAAATTCGCGCTTTCGTTGATTTCTATCGCGGTAAGAATATGTTAAAGCTTTTAGTTTTTGTTGATTTGCAGGTCTAAAAAGAATAGAAGGTGCACCTCTAAAGCCTTCTGTTATTTTTAATATTTTTTTACGTCTTTTACGGGCAACATTACCGCGCTTTATTCTAGTCATTTTAAGAATCCTTTAAAATTAAAATTATTATAAATTGTATATATGATATATATTTTTATATCAGAAAAAAAATCGTTTTACAATACATAAAAATTGAATTTTTCACTTTAAAAATATAATGGATAGTTGAATTGATATTTACTATATCAATGTAAATAGGTTAGTACCATGGTATATATACTATATATATAAAATATATAGTATAAACCCTTGCAATTTGTTTTGGTTTACCCCCAGGGGAAGTCGAATCCCCGTTTCCTCCGTGAAAGGGAGATGTCCTTGGCCTCTAGACGATGGGGGCATAATTAAATATAGTTAATGTGTAACTTTGCGGGAGCAGGATTTGAACCTGCGACCTCAAGATTATGAGCCTTGCGAGCTACCAGACTGCTCTATCCCGCAGTATATAGTATATAATTATATACTATATATATATTTTATACAAGTTTTTTTAAATTATACATTAGGCATAATCTATAAGTTTTCACTTTAGTCTTAGGCGAGCAGTAATCTATATAAATTACAGGTTTTAATCATGAAGTATGTATTTTATATGCTTTATGTATAAAACATCCTGTTTTAGAGGTAGAAATTTCATTTTATGAGTGTAAAAAATCTAAAATTAATTACCAACTTGATTTGGTAATTCCAGGTAAAAACCCTTGATGAGCCATTTCCCTTAATACATGACGCGATAATCCAAAATCTTTAAAATACCCTCTTGATCTACCTGTAATTAAACATCGATTACGAAGGCGTACCGGGCTACTATTACGTGGAAGTTGTTGCAATTTTCTATGAAGTTCTAATTTTTGTTGTAAAGATTCAGCTTGTGTAATCTGATTCTTTAAATTATATCTTTTTGACAAATATTTAATGACTAATTTTTGTCGTTTTTTTTCTCTTTCAATTATACTTTTTTTTGCCATAAAACATTCCTTTTATTTTCATGTATAATAATTTTCTTAATATATAAAATATATTTTATATTTTTTTATAAAATACTAGTATATATTTGTTTATAAAATACTAGTATATAGAGATATAAATATAAAATCAAATATATATTTAATTTTTTTAAAGTATAAGAATTGTACTTTAAAATTTAGTATTTTTTTACTAAGTTTTATAGAAAATTTTTATCAATATAAAATACACTAATTAGTATATATAATTATATAAAAATTAGTAAAAACTTAGTATTTTTACTCACATAATAAAGTTTATGCTAAATAAAAGAATAGTAAATAAAATAACCCGAAAGGTAAACCTATTTTAAACGTAGTGTAGTTAAAATTGAAGGTAAAAATAAACCTTTTATTTAAAAACTTTTAAATAATCAAATTTAAATAATCCACATAGTAGGTCCAAGTTACCAATTTTGATATTTCAAGATACCATTTAATATCAAAAACAAACAACTAGAAAAAAATTACATATTTATTTTTATAAATTCGATTATCCTGACTTTAAATTAATTAGTTTGATATTTAATAGTGAAGCGCTAGATTTTTAACAAAAACAGTTAAAAACAATTTTTGTGATTAAAAATCATTTTCAATCTAGTAATAACACAGTTTATTACTAGAATATCATTAAACAATTTTTTTTATTATTAAGTATAAGCGTTGTGGTTATATCCGTTAAAACTGTACCATAGTTTTCTTCTGCTATTATATTTGACAACTTTTTTATGTTTTTAGCGCCAGGCTCCCAAATCTCAAAAAATGGTTCGTTTCCTTTTTCGTTTTAAAACGGTAAATTTGATATTGGAAATCTAGTAAGGTGAGTCCTATGTTTCTTACCCAACCAGAGCGCTTTAAGCCTGGCGTATCGTGCTTAGAATTTAAAAAACCCTAAACTGTTTATAATTTTATTTTGCCAATGATTCCCAACTTACAGCTACATCGTCTAGAAGAACAGAGCTATTATAAATTTCTAAAATAATTACTAAAAATACTGCAAAAAGAGCCATAAATACACCCATAAGCACTGTAGTTCCCCAACCAGGAGCTACTTTACCATATTCTGAGTTTAATGGTCTTAATAACGTTCCTAAAGGAGTAATTTTACCAGTTTCTACCGAATTCTTTTTGTTTTCTGAACGAGTTGCTGTTGCCATAAATTTTTTGTTACAAAATTCAATTTATAAATTTTTTCCAAGCCATTATAAGCTTAAGTTTAATGCTTAATTATAATTTTGGATTACGTAAAGTTCAAAATAACCAAATTTCAAATAATTAAAAATACAATTGTAGATTAAAAATCTTTTGTTTAAACGTTTAAAAAAAATTTAAAAAATTTTCTTGTTTATAAAGATAAACAAGAAGTTGTGTTTCCTTTCTGTAATGTTTATGATTGGTATTTATTTTTACCAAATTTTTTTAAATTTTATAGTTTAGTTTTTTAAATGTGTTGAAATTAGAATTTTTAGCCAAGCTTTTAGAATTTATTATATAAACTATTTAGCTGTAATAAAATAAATATATAATTTTATTATTAAAATAAGAAAAGTTATAAGTTTAAAAAGTTTTTACTACAAACTTGAATTTTGTTTGTATAAAATCATGGTAACAATATATTAAACGTAGTATAATAGTAATTATTTATTGTTTTTTTGTTATTTTAATATAGTTATAAACTCTAGATGAATTTTAGCTATGTTTTTTCGACTTTAGTACCATTACTATTAATAGTACTAAAAAAAACAAAATCAACAACTTATTTATTAGTAATTAAATTATTATGGAAAGCGGCGCTTTTTTTTTCACCATTTTTTTATGGTGTCTTGTCTTAAGTATTACTGGGTATTCAATATACGTAGGTTTTGGTCCACCATCAAGTGAACTTCGAGATCCTTTTGAAGAGCATGAAGATTAATGGTAAATCATTGCCTAGATCTGTTTTATTTGATTTGTTTAGAAAATTTGAAATTTTCACTATTTTGTGTTCGTTTTATATTTAAAGCAAACAAAATCGAGTTTTGTAGACTTAGAAACTTGGTGCCACTGGCTTAGAATAGCAAAAACAATGAAATACAAACTAAATCTAGCAATTAGTATAATTAATTAATAATTAGATAAATTAGATAGAGAATTAAAGCTATCTAGTTATTTTCTACAAATTATTTTATATAATTTGTAAAAATTTAAACTATTTTTGTAAAAATAGAATTACATAATATAATTCTATTTTTACAAAAATAGTTTAAAATAAACTATTTTTTTTAGTGACATACTACCTTAGAACAGAAGCTTGAAAGTTAGAACTTTGTTGCTAATCCGTTAAAAAATAATTTATTTTACAATACGTGGAGGTTCTCTGAAAAAAATTGCAAAGAAAATAATTCCTAATGTTCCTATTAATAAAAAAGTATAAACTAAAGCTTCCATAATTTTTTTTTATTCACAATAATGGCAAAATTTTTCGCCATGGTATTAAAAGTTAAACAAAGTTTGTTTGATTATTCAATTTTCAAATGTACTATATAGTTATATAGTTTTATATATATAATTCTATATAGTAATTGTAGAGTTGTATTTTTTAGTGACGTAATACTGAGAAAAAAATTTACAACAATGGTACAAAAAAAAGCCTAGAAACGAAATTTTAAATTTGAATTTTTAGCTCTACCTTACCCAATTTTTGGATTCTATAGTGTTATAGATTTTACTACTATTGTAGATTCAAGCAACCTATTTTTATGTATAGGTTATGGAAAACAAAAAAATCCAAAACTTTACCAAAAAATCTATTTAAAAATCCGTAGACATTGAATAAAAATAATTTGTAAAAGATTGCTCTAAGTCACTTCAGATTTTACTATACTAAATTATTATGAATAGTAAAATAATTTAGCTAATTTTTGCTAGAATAGCATGAATTTGCAAAAACAATTGCTGATCTCTGAAAAATAGTTTTCAAAAATATATTGTAAAAATTTCTAAACAACGGTTAGAAGAATGAGCAACTTAGTACTAGCCTTAGTTTAAAGGCAAAATATCCGATTTAATGCTTATGGTAAATGTGGTTTCAAACTCAGCTTGGTTTAAGGTATAGAGTTGGTGAAGCTTTGCTTGACTTCCTACCTACCTTAAACCTTGATAAGGCACTATGTGCCTAGTTATATCGTATAAAAAATTTTTTATAAATGCATGTTTATTAAACTGATTGTCGTCGAGTTGACGAATCACCAAGTTTTTGGAAAGCTCCAAATTCTACTTGGTCATCTAAGTCTAAGTCAATTCCTGCAAAAACGTCTCTGAAAATAGTTCGCGCACCATGCCAAATATGTCCAAAAAAGAATAATAGAGCAAAACATAAATGACCGAAAGTAAACCATCCTCTTGGACTTGTTCTAAATACTCCATCTGACTGTAAAGTTGCACGGTCAAATTCAAATATTTCACCTAATTGAGCACGTCGAGCATATTTTTTAACTGTTGCAGGATCTGTAAATTTAACACCATCTAATTCTCCACCGTAAAATGTAACTGAAACACCAACTTGTTCGATACTATATTTAGACTCGGCACGTCGGAAAGGAACATCTGCTCTAACAACCCCATTTTTATCAATTAATAAAACTGGAAAAGTTTCAAAAAAAGTAGGCATGCGTCGAACGTATAGTTCATTATTATCTTTATCTTTAAAAACAGCGTGTCCTAGCCAACCAACTGCAATACCATCTCCACTGTTCATAGCTCCTGCACGGAATAGACCACCTTTTCCTGGATTGTTTCCAATGTAGTCATAAAATGCTAATTTTTCGGGAATTTCTGACCATGCTTCAGGAAGAGATTTTCCTTTTGATAAACTAGATTGAACACGTGTTTCAATTTCTTGTTGAAAAAAACCTGAATCCCATTGATAACGAGTTGGACCATATAATTCAATTGGAGTTGAAGCTGATCCATACCACATTGTTCCAGCAACAACAAAAGCTGCCCAAAAAACAGCGGCAATACTACTTGAAAGAACCGTTTCAATATTACCCATACGAAGACCTTTATAAAGTCTTTGAGGAGGACGAACACAAAGATGGAAAAGGCCTGCTAATACACCTAAAATTCCTGCCGCCACGTGATGCCATTATACTATTTATTTCTACTAAATACTATTAATATTGGACTATATCTTCAACCCATTATACTATTTATTGTAAAAAAAATATCAAATATCTTCTTTATTAACCATGAAACATAATTTTTTATATTTTTCTATTGTTTTTAATGACATAGGTTCAAGTTCTGGTTTTTGTCTACGTAAATAAATACGCCACCAACGACGGAATGCTATTTTTTTTTTTCCTAAAAGAGGAAATTCAGAAAAATACTGTACAATAATAGCTTGACTTTTTAACGAATTAAATTCAATTCGATACCAATCAGGTTTCTTTGCCATATGTATTTTTCCCGGATTTTGAAATAATAATAAAATGTCTTGTAATACACTAGATTCTCCATATGGATCTTTTTGAATAATAGTCAATTTTTGATTAAAGCTAAAAGAATTTGGTGTAAAATTTGCATAAAAACAACCTTCAGCTTCAACAAAGCCAGAAAGCCAACCATTTTTTAAAGAAACTTGAACACGTTGGTTTTTAAAAACCAAATTTTTAGGAAAAATATCTTTTCCTACTGCTATCCAATTTTTAAATTGGACGTATCTTTTCATTAAAACTAGATTGCCATTAAATAAAAGCATAATTCTTTGAAGACCTTGTTTGTTTTCAACCGTATATTTGTAATACATTTCATTATTACGTGTAAATGAGCGTACCATACCAAAACCTAAAGTTGTACGAATTTTATACATTAATTTCGCATCTTTTTGTACAATTTCAAAAGATAACCGCGAGCGATTATCCGCAATTCGTGAACAAAAACATTCATTTCCTTCCGTAAACCCGATAAACCATTCTAAAAACGAAGAATTAATATTTTTTTTATGTTCAGGTAAAAAACAATGATTCAATTGAAAATTTTTGACAATGAGTACAGTAGTAGGTGCTTCGCGTGTAGTCTCTGAGGATCCTATATCTACATTTTTATTCATTTTAATGTATTATGCCGTTCTAAGGCGTTATTTTTTATAGTTTCCTGCTGATTGTTTCTACCCTTGGATTTTACCAATCTATTTTTCAGGATTGGACCAATGGATTAACGAAAGGTCCCAGCATATAGCGAAGTTCTTCATGTCATCTTACGATGCATGCGACCCATCGAATTAAGCCGCAATTCCACCAGGATTATATGGATCAAATCCATCTGCACCCCATGAAGGTGCAACAGGTTGAACACTTCCTGTAATTCCATAAGGATCAGAAACCCAAATTCCTGGTCCAAATAAACCTGTCACATGAAATGCACCAAATCCAAAACATAAAATTCCAGATAAAAACAAATGAATACCAAAAATTTTAGGAAGATCTAATGCTGGATCGCCTTTTCGTGGATCACGAAAAAGCTGTAAATCCCAATTTACCCAATGCCAAATAGAGGCACCAAATAATAGACCAGATAATAGAATGTGTGAAGTAGCTACACCTTCATAACTCCAAATACCTGGGTTACTTGAAGTTTCACCACTAATTGTCCATCCGCCCCACGATTGTGTAACTCCTAAACGAGTGATAAACGGTAAAACAAACATGCCTTGACGCCACATTGGGTTTAAAACTGGATCAGATGGATCAAAAACACCAAGTTCGTAAAAAGCCATTGAACCAGCCCAACCAGATACAAGAGCTGTATGCATTAAATGTACAGAAATTAATCGACCTGGGTCATTTAATACAACTGTGTGAACACGATACCAAGGTAATCCCATAAATAAGAATTATTTTAAAAATAGTTTACTTTCTTTCTATATATAAATATCATATAATATATATCATATATACACTACTAAAAGCTTTTTTTTTAAACTGTTATTTTTTGTTTTTATAAGGTACCATTTTAAACTATTAATAATTAGTGTTTTTTACCAAAAAATTCAAATTGTATTTTTTTAGATACCTTAATTGTTTCTATATATACTATATTTATATTTAGTTATATATAAGCTTATAAACTCTATCCAACTTAACGTTACTTTTGGATATATTGCATTATTTTACACCTGTATTGCTATTTTTGAAATTTTAATAAAGTTCAATAATAGAAAATTAGTAAAATCTAATTACAGTTTTTCCGAATTAATAATTATTAATTCGGAAAAACGAAACAATTTTTATAGTTATTTTCGTACTCTGTTTTTGGTTCTATCTGGACTTAGTCTTTTTTGGGAACCGATGAAAATTTTTGTTTTGTTTTTTGGTGTAAAATAGTATTTTTTATTTATAACTGTAGTTAATTTTTTAACTAGAATAATAGGAACTATATTACTCTATTCATGAATACAAAATTTTTTATTCATAAAACAAACTTTTATAGCCCCTGTGTTTTTCAAAATAATCTCAAACGATTACATACAAAAACATTTCTATTTGGTATTCTATCAACGGGGATTAGAACTTTTATTTTGGGATGGTATTTTACTTTTTCTTTGTCTATTTCAATTGTTTTTTTTTGTGTTTGTTTTTCTTAATTGTTTCCATTGTCCCTGCTAACAATAAAATTCTAAATGAAATTTTTATTTCATTAAAAGAAAAAAATTTTTTAAATTTATTAAAAAATTTTTTTAGTATTGAAAATAGTAATTTTCAATTTAATGAAATTAAATTAAAAATTAATAAAATAATGCAATTTTTAAATAGCGATAGTAGTTTGTTCTATAAAATTTTTGAAATAATATTACGTGTTGGAGGGTTGATAATGTATATTGTTAGTCTTTTATATTATTTTAATCTATTTATAAAAGTATTGAGTTTTTTTCCAAAATAGTATTATAGTAATTTTTTAGAAAAAAGCTAGTTAGATAGGATATTTTTTCTGTATCTTTGCTATTTAGTATTATATGTAAAATACTAAATATTGAATCTAAAAAACTTATATATATAAAATATATATAGTATATAATTATATACTATATACTGCGGGATAGAGCAGTCTGGTAGCTCGCAAGGCTCATAATCTTGAGGTCGCAGGTTCAAATCCTGCTCCCGCAAAGTTACACATTAACTATATTTAATAAAGAATTAATACACTTATTAATTCTAGTTATTTTAAATCTTTCTTTTTTGTGCCTAAATATTTTTTATTATGTGTAATATAATTATTCTTAAATCAGATTAAAAAAGCATTGACATATTTTATGTTGAATAACTGTAAGTCTCTTTTTGCTTACTAAAAATAAACTTACAAAAAAAATTTTATTTATGGAAATAGCTCAAGAAGTTTAAGCAAAAATCTTTCCATTACTTGTATATTTAATTTTATCATTGAACTAAATATTCCGAAAAATTCCTTTTTAGAGCTACTATGTATTGTTTTTTCAGGATGAGTAAAAAAAGTCTGTTTCAAATATGCGTTTTTCTCTAGCTCAGATTCTAATCTGCTATTTTTTTCATAATTAAAGGAATTTTATATGTTCTTTATATTTTTTTTTTAAATCTGATTGTATAAAATCAACTTATGATTTTATCATAGCTTCAGCAACCATGAATCGAAGAATATCATATATTGATTCATAATAGAATTTTTTTTCAATTTCATATATTAGTTAACTTTGTTGATTAATGGGTTTTAATTTTAAAATATCTAGAAAACTTAAAAATTTTTGAAACCGTAATCCTATTAATAAAAAATTTTCAAGATTAAATTTAAAATTACCCGCAAGTCCCTGCATTTCTTTAAGCGTGCTACTATTTATTTGAAAATAAATTTCATATTCAGGTACATTTTCTTCTTCACCAGTTTTAATTGATTCAAATTTAAATTTATACAATTGTTTTTTATGAGCTTCAAGCTTATTTTTTATTATTTTATTTATTTCATCAAATGTGTGTATTTTTACATTTTCATTTATTTTACCGATAGTAGGTTCTTTGCAATTTATTAATTGCTCACTAAAAGTAGAAGAAAATACTAAGCAAAATTTTAAGAAATTTAAACCTTGGTGATCTTCATAAAAAAAGTCAAGTGTTCGAAAAATTAATTGATTTTTTCGAGTTACTTTAAAATTTAATAAAGTTAAGCCAGTACTCATTTGTAAAAATGGTGGAAATATTAAAAATCCACCATTTTTACACATTAAAACATTGTTTATTTTTATATTTTATGAAGTAATAAAGTTTTTCAATTCATTATTTACCATTTCATCATTACAAGTAGATAACGATAACGTATTTATAAACCGTTTTTGGTTTCGTGTTGGTTTGGAGCTATTTTTTATTCCTGAATTTAAATTTTTATAATAAGGAATTTGAACTGTGCAACGAAGATAATGGCTAAATAAATAATGTAAATTATCTGTTTTCGTAAAATTGGTTTTTTTTGGAAAAAGAATACTACTTAAAAGAGCATTGTAAGGTGTTTTTCGACTCCAATAATTTGTTTCAATAAGTGAAATATTTTTATATTTTTTTAAAATATTTTGAATTTTAGTTTTCCCAGCAGTCTGAAAATTAGATTGTTCAGTTTTTTTAAGAATATCTGAAGCAACTGTACCAATATCAGCGCTAAAGTTATTTGTTGAAATTTGAGAAGAAAATAAATTGAATTGGTGAAATTGTTCATAATTTATGACCCTAAAAAATGCCGACATGCTTTTATTTGGGTAATTCGCTAATTTATGAGCAGCTACGGCAATGAACCGATTTGGCGATTTTTGGAAGGCTGTATATAGAATTTGCTTTTTTTCGTTTAATCCTATTGGATCACTATTTTATTCTATAAAAACTACATTTTTCAGAGTGCTAAAAAAACTTTTCTCAGAAAAAAACAGAGCTGCGAAATTTTCAAGTTTATGAAATTCAAACCATGAAATTACCTTGGTAGAAACAATATCTGATACAGCTGATAATGTAAAAGTGTAATCTGAAAGAGTCACTGATAAATCTCGTACCATAGAGACTGGAACGATTGGTTTGACTGTTGTGTTTTGACTTTTTTTTTTTTTGTAAAATTTTCTTTAATTCGTTGTTATAACAGATCTAACAAAAATTTACTATGTAAGGTAAAACTACCTATAGTATTATTGTTGGTGTTGGTAGTTAGTACCAACTTAGAATAGTTTGAAGAACACTTTTCGCAATTTGCTTTTTTGAAAAAATTTGTTTTCTTTTTCTTTCGTTGAGATTTTGCTGTTATATACACCTTTGTGCTGTTCGTTATAGAAGTTTACTTTTTTTCGCATGAATGTTTTACATTGCTGTGTTGTTTTAACTGACGACGGTAATTTATATTGTCCCAAACCCTTCTCTTCGCGGTTTAAAGAATTTTTAATTGTTCCAATAACTCTTTCAACGAGAGAGTTATGTTCTGGATGTACTCGAATTGAAGTACTTCTAACTAATAATGGATGTTTATTACCATAATCATAATATTCGTGATTGTTAAATTAAGTTTCATTATCAGTGTCAATAACTAGTTGTTGTTCAGGTTTTCGTTCATCAAGAGTTTGTTTTAATGCTTTTATAACTTTGGCTGCTGAAACTGAACCTTTTCCATTTCTTAAAAAGTACACTTTGTGATAAACTACGCGTCTAGCAAACATATCAACTATACCAAGCATATAATGTTTATATTTTTCAAACCCTTACCCTTCTTTTACAATTGGTAACCTAGTGAAATCCATACACCAAACAAGATTGGGTTCAGCAACCTCCCATCTCTCTTTTAATTTGTTTTTAAACGAACAAGTTTTTTTTAGTCTGTTGTTAATAATATCGTTTTGCTGTTTTCTTTTTCGTTTAATTACTTTTAATTCTTTTTCCGAATATTGTCTTATTTGCTTTTCTTTTTTAGCACCAAACCCTTTAGGTTTTGTTTTAGGGTTTCTAGGTTGACTGTTCATATTAATTATCTCCGTTTTTAATAAAAAATTAGCTTTAGAACGTTGGGTAGTTTATTTACACAACATTCTATTTACAGATTCTATTTGCCAACTAGAACGGTAGGTATTTTACTTCTACAATATTCTATTTGCCAACTAAAATTGTATTTGTAATCCTAGGTACAAAATTTCAAAAAACTAGTGGTTTATGATTAATATTGATAATAATAAGCTTAGCTGGAAAATTTATCCGAGTTTATTGTATACTTGCCAAGCATTTACTGGTTGGTTGGTAAGGTACTATAGAGTGTGATAAATAGGGTGATTATCGTGTACCTTTTTTAGGGTCTTTTTCGATAGTCAATAAAAATTTTTTTTTAACTTATTAATTAACTATTGTAAAAATAATTGAAAAAAAAAAAATAAAATAGTATGATAAATATTACCAAATCATATTTATTATATTTAATATATTTTTGAGAAATACCTTTTTTTTAAAATTAAAATTTATTATGACTGCAATTTTACAACGTCGTGAAAACGCTAGCCTATGGGCTCGCTTTTGTGAATGGATTACTTCAACTGAAAACCGTTTGTATGTAGGTTGGTTTGGTGTTCTAATGATCCCAACTTTATTAACTGCAACTTCTGTATTTATTATCGCTTTCATCGCTGCTCCACCTGTAGACATCGATGGTATTCGTGAGCCTGTATCTGGTTCTTTATTATACGGAAACAACATCATTTCAGGTGCTGTAGTTCCAACATCTAACGCAATTGGTCTTCACTTTTACCCAATTTGGGAAGCTGCTTCTTTAGACGAATGGTTATACAACGGTGGTCCTTACCAACTTGTTGTGTGTCACTTCTTCTTAGGTATTTGCTGCTACATGGGTCGTGAATGGGAACTTTCTTTCCGTTTAGGAATGCGTCCATGGATCGCTGTAGCTTACTCTGCACCAGTTGCAGCTGCTACTGCAGTATTCATTATCTATCCAATCGGTCAAGGTTCTTTCTCAGATGGTATGCCTCTGGGTATTTCAGGTACTTTCAACTTCATGATTGTATTCCAAGCTGAGCACAACATTTTAATGCACCCATTCCACATGCTAGGTGTTGCTGGTGTTTTTGGTGGATCTTTATTCTCTGCAATGCACGGTTCTTTAGTAACTTCATCTTTAATCCGTGAAACAACTGAAAACGAATCAGCTAACGCTGGTTACAAATTCGGTCAAGAAGAAGAAACTTATAACATCGTAGCTGCTCACGGTTACTTTGGTCGTTTAATCTTCCAATACGCTTCATTCAACAACTCACGTTCTTTACACTTCTTGTTAGCTGCATGGCCAGTAGTTGGAATTTGGTTCACTGCTTTAGGTATCTCAACTATGGCATTCAACCTAAATGGTTTCAACTTCAACCAATCAGTTGTAGATTCACAAGGTCGTGTAATCAACACTTGGGCTGATATTATCAACCGTGCTAACTTAGGTATGGAAGTAATGCACGAGCGTAATGCTCATAACTTCCCACTTGATTTAGCTTCTGTTGAAGCTCCATCAGTAAATGCATAATGAAACTAAGTTTCAACTAGTTTGAAACTTTATTTTTGTCATTTAACCATATATAATATAGTTATCTATGGCTCAAGCTAATGAGCCATAGACGACTAATTTTTTCATAAAAAATTCATATTTTTTGTAAAAAAAATTTTGCATCATTAAGGCTTAATTAATGTGGTGTACAAAATAGTTAAACATAAAGAATTTTCAATGCTCTTGAACTAAAAGCATTAGTAATTGATTAAAACTATTTATTATGATATACTAAGATTTAGTATATTTTTTAAAAATTGAAAATTATATGAACACAAAGAATTCTACTTTTATACCAGAGGGTAATCGTCTAGCTTGGTTAAATAATTGGAAAAAAGTTTTTACTACTTGGCACTGGCTCCCTGGGTTTTTATTTATAGCTGAAATTTGTAAGTGTGTCCCAATTTTTATTCCTTTTAGTTGTTATCAATTCGAAACTGAAGCACCGGAACTTGTAAGAAATGATAGTTTAGATAATTTTATTACCAGTACTCTATTCTATCCAACTAAATCGGCAGTTGATAATCAAAATTACCAATATTTAAATGCATACTATATATCAAAGTCTCTTAACTTGAAAAATAATCGGTTTTTTCACGGTGAATATGTTTGGCAATCCTCGTTAACGAATGCTAAAACAGTATTAGAACATGCTATTGAGTATAATTCAATATATGAATTATTATTGAATAACTATTTTATTGAAGATTTAAACTTACACCGTTCCCGTCATAGTTTAGTTAATCAAAATCCTTGTTTTGAGAAAAAGCATATTGCTAGACTCGATATTAAAGATTCTACCTTTTATAAATCTAAGAAAAGTCGTCAACAATACTTTAATGAACTAGAAATGGCACGTTGGAATTATCAGATATTTGTGATGTCAGCTCTTTGTTTTGTTTTAGGTTCAATATATCGTGAGAACCAATTTAATAATCGAGATATCTCTATACAAGTAAAAGGCTTTTTAATAAAAATTATTAAGTTTTTTTGGTGTGACGCATGGTGTGATCAGTTACTTTCTGTTTTTGAGAAAATTCATTTATTTTATTATCAGCCATTCGCAGCTTTAAGAATATTAAGAATGTTAAATTTTGGTACTGGATTATCTGTGTTCAGTGCATCAGATTCTATTAAATATAATAAAACAATAATAAAGTATTGCAAAGCTTTTCATCTTGACTTTGTGACTCCAAACTCTTTTTTTGAAAGTATGGTGTTAGAAAATAAAAAGATGGGGAAAGAATTTATGCATATTTTCTATACGTATGAAAAATTTTTTAATATGTGTTCCGTTTGGCAAAAAGATTATCGCATATTTAAAGAAACATTCCTGCCTGATACACAATACAATGATAGCATGGGTGAAGCAGGTTTTTTTACTACTTTCGAAAACCAGGATGTTCCTGCTGATATAAAAAAAGAAATAAAATTATGGATTAAAAAACACATATTTGTAAATTCTAATTCTTTTAATTGGTCGCCCAATTTAAATACTTATTTTAAACAAATTTCTGGATCTAGTTTCTCTGCTTGTTCCGAAGAAGATAAACAATTCCACGAAATTGTATGTATTTTAACGTTTTTTGGTAATCTTGTTCTATTAATTAATGACGATTTAGTTGAAGAGAATAATATAGTTTCAGAGCAATTTTATGATGAACTAGGTAAACTTTTTTGCTTTGAAGAAGACTTAGCAATTATTCTGCCAAATATAGATATTTTTAATATTTTGACACACCATGAAACTCTATTTAAAAATTTAAAAAAGAGCTATTCTTACACTAATCTCTATTCCAAATTTTTTTTTCTAAAAAAAAATTGTTAAAAATATATAAAAAAATAGTTGCAAAATATAAAAATATATAGTAATATATTTCTATATTTTAATAGGATTTTTTATACATAAAAAATAACTTGTATACTACAAAAATATATGATAAAATATTCCTATATGTTTAAGTGATTTTTTTATACATAAAAATGTATAAAAAATTATATTACAATTATACTGGTGACTAAATGTCGTCAATTGTTGTTTAAATGCTTCTTGATTTTTTTTTTGGCGTATAAACTAATTTTAGTTTATAATCAGTCATTGTCACTTTAATTGTGTAGCTATGCTGTTTCATACGTCTTTTTTTTAATTCATGTTTTTTTAGGAATTTAGCATTTCTAAGAATTTTTAGAAATGCTTTTTTATATTGCACTTATAGATTTTATTTTTTATAAATATCGTATAAAAATAACACTAAATAATATGAAATAAAACAAAAAATTATATAAAATATTTATGTTTTGTAATAATATTATTATTACAAAACATAAAACAAAAAATTGAATAATAGGAGAATTAGATTATGGGCTATTATGGATTAAAAAAGCAGGTATTTTCATAAAGAGATTTTCGTAAATTCGAAAAATGTGCAAAAAAAATTGCACAAGTACTATAGAATGAATTATCTTTAAAAAATTTGAGACAAGTTGTTTCAAAACAGAAAATAATTGACGAAATCTTTAATTTTGATGAATCCGTTAGGTCTAAAATTATACAGTTAAATGAGAAACAATTAGAAAATTCAAAAAAAATAAAGCCATTCCCATATAGTTTTGAAAGCGCTTTTCTTATAGCTTCAAATTTTACATTTTATCCAAATATTTTATCTTTACTTATACATAATTATTTTACATATCATTTAAATTTACATCATAGTCTTATTGATTTTATGGGTACGGATATGGATGTTTGTGAACTTTGTGAGAATCTCAATTGCACTGAAGTTGATATTATTGAAAATCTTCTTAATTCAAAAATATGTCCTCCTCTTTTTAAAGGGTTCAAAATAACATCTTGTAAGTAACCTTTGCGTTCCATTTCATCGATTTGTTTCCAAACCCATCCATTATCGATATCTATACAAACTAATCCTTGTGGATACTTCTCATTTGGATTTAAGTTTATATTGTAGCTTATACAATCTTTGTCTACACATTCTTTTTCAAATTCAACAGCTTGTTCTATGGTTTCAATTACCTTTGTTGGTGAGCTATAAGCTGTCCCTTTACTAACTTTAAGATATACCCCTAGTTCAAGAACTTTACTTACTATATGTAATCTCGATTCCAGGTTTTTGTTTGCTATTATTATTCCCATATATTTCAACACCTTTAATTAATACTCCGCCTCTATTTACTATTTGTACTTTATTATCTTGTATATGTTGCTTAAATATATTTCTCAGTCTATTGCTAAATACCTTCTTACTAAGTGGTATAACTTGTAATCCAATAGCTTGTTCACTATAAATACGGTAAACTTCCTTAAATGTGACTGATGATGCTGGGTTAAGTCTTAAATTAATTATTACCCATGAGGTAACGTAGCATTCTTGTGGCATTTCATTCATTTTCTCCCTTCTTTTATTAAAAAGTATGGATTCTTCTTCCATGTCCGTTCTATTGCAAATATTTCTAAATATCTACATACCCACTTTATAATTAGTGGTAAATTCAAATTTACCATAGTTTCATTAAAGAATTATCACCCCCCTGTATGATTTATATTGTACACAATTATTATAATATTGTTAAGCTCTTTATATAAGTTATATAGATTTTTTTATTTTATTAATATTAACTTATATGAACATGAAATATTTTTCGAATGAGAATTAATGTTTATAAAACACACAAATATATTTAATTTATTATAACTTCCTTACAATATAAGCTATTATAAGGAAAAGACTGGACATTTTTATTTTAAGTTTGGACATTTTCTGTCGAATCTGGACATTTAGGCAGTCATTGGGAGCCTATAACTGAAGGTGAGCTCGTAGTTTCAGTAGAAGATTTATTATTAGAAAATGCAGCGGAAGTGAGTGCTAAATTGAAGGAGACAACAACTTTACAACTTGCCAAAATGCATGTCGCTAGGGCAAAGGTTTACTTGAGTCCAGATTCTTCTTGGTTAAAATATCCAGCAGGTAAAAACTTCAAGAATGGTTTTTTTGTATTTAGCGAGGGTAAATTATATCCACATTCCCATAAGAGATGGGAAACTTCTGTGAGTGAAATCAATTATGACCCTGAAGCTACATTCAGTTTAGAAAGTCAGAAGTTCCTTATAGAATCGTTAGGTAGTAATCGACATTACATAAATGCAATAAGGTCAGCTGGTTTCCGATCGATGGTAGTATCCCCCGAATTGCAAACAGGATACTATCTTTATGGCCCTCCAGGGAGTGGTAAATCCACAATCATATCTTTGTTAATGTTTATAACTGAATCTTGTTCAAAATCATGCGAGTTAAACGACCTTGATAATGCATTCTCTAGGCATGAGATCATGGAGTCCAATTTGCTGGTTATAAACGAGTTCGTTAAAATTGATAAAAAATACGAGAAATTCATTAAGTCGTTTCTAGGACGTGATTATATATCATCAGAAGTCAAAAACAAGCAAGGTTATGATAGTAAGATTTTCAATGGTATCATTATGATTACTTCTAACTTAGGGCCTGATATCACATTCGGTCAATCACAAGCGATGAATGATCGATTTATACCAATCGAGTATTCCCCTAGGAAAGTATTAGCAGATCCTAATTTACTAAATAAGCTTAAATTAGATATTAGTGCCTGGATTAATTGGCATTTAAGTATTAATAAAGACATAATTAAGACCATAACTAGAGCAACTTTAATTAACAAAGAAAGTTCGTTTGAAAACAGTATTATGGCGCAATATATTACAGAGAGGCTATGTTTTAAAACTAATGGGATGATTTTAGTTAAGGAATTTAAAGAAAATTACAACTCGTATTTACTAGAGCGTGGGTTTGAAAATAATAAATATACTACAGATACCACAGTCGAGTTGGTTTCTTTAAGTCAGTCTTTATTTAATAAAGAGATAATGAAGACACGTCCTATGTTTAAGGATGACAAGAAAAGATTTGTATTTAAAGGTGTATGTTTAAGAACCGGAGATGATGAGATCCCATTATTTAAACACGAATCTTTCGAAATGAACCACGATATATGGGAAAATTTTAGAACAAATTCTAAGCAGGAGTTAATAGAAATTGTACCATTTGATAGTAAAGACAGTTTACAGCTTGAGGTTCCTACTAAAGAAAATAGGGGCCTTAAGGAAATGACTGAAGATGGCCATAATAAATGTTCGCATGTTGGAAATGTATTTCCAAACCCTTTAATTGTAAGTACTACTGTGCCCAAAAGAAAAAGTGTATTAATTTTCACCATGAATAAGGGAGTACAGTATCCCTTGAATCAAAAACCACCAAAGTTGAAAGTAACTAAGCACACTTTAACAAACTTAACCGAGTCAACTAAATATTTAGGTCAACCTATACCTAAACATGATAAAGTATTCTTAAATGAAGTTTTTGAAGATAGTATTTCACTTCTGAAGCAGGAAATTATTGATCCACTTTCACAAATGCATTTCGAAAGTGATTTTGTATACCATCCACATAAACCATTTCCTCACTATAATCTTGTTCGTAGAAGAATTGCATGTTGTATGAAATTAGGCTTGGTGGCTGACTCATATGCTACTAGATTAGGGTCGAATGAGGTTATTTGGTTTGAAACCTTAAATATAGCTCAAACAAAAAATCCTCCCATAGGGAAAGAAAATGCAAAAAGACACAATTTATTTCAAACAAAAAATCATTTTACGGGTAAGTTACTTCCTAATGAGTATTTTTGGGACGATTGTGGTTCTCCTCGTTTCGTATGTAAGCCATCACACACAATACGAGACGTACATAAAGAGTGGAGATTCGAAATGTTTAAAGCCTTATCTTCGCTTGGACAGGTTTATTTATATGACTGTGACCTGTCATCTTGTCACGCCCGAGTAGTCATGTTGTTTAGAACAAAACTAGAAGCACCACTTCTTTACAAAAGTTTTCAAGAGGAAGATTTATATTTGGATATAGCTCTAAGTATTAAGAAACGATATACTATTTTGAATAACCTAGATACAAAAGTACTTCGAAAAATTGTGAAGATTAAATCTTTAGCTATGTTAAATGGTGGTGGATTACAAACAGCTGATCATATAACAGATCTTTTGTTAAGTCAATATCCTCCAGAGTCTACTGAATTTACGAATATGGTAGGAGCTCTAACATCGATTCTTAAGGAAGAGCCTATAGTTAAGGAATTTAATCAACATGGGAGATATATATATTCAAAACATGGAGTTTTTCTTTTATCCCATGGAAGTTTAGTAAAATCAACAAATTCCCCACATATTTTGAATTCACCTGTTATGTGTTGCGTCGAGACGTTAGTTATGACTTATTTAATTGAATTTATTGGGAGTAGTCAATATAAATTATTACCTGTTACAACAATTCATGATGGGGTTTTAGTTGCATCACGAAATAAAATAAATGATTCTGAACTTAAAACCTTGAATTTTAAGTTTATGGAATTTATAGATCAAAAATTAGGAATAAAACTTCCTATAGAGTTCACTGATGTTGGGATTGACCTGTAGACTCCTACAAAGGTATCTGCATATTATATGGTAAACTATTTTCAATACATTTGTCAACATTTTATATATAATATGCAGTTGTTTTCTTAATTCCCATATAATATAAGCTATTATAATCAAATTACTGGACATTTCTGTGTTTAATTTGGACATTTTTGGACACTTTTATGTTCAATTTGGACACTTTTGTGTTCAATTTGGACACTTTTGTGTTCAATTTGGACACTTTGGGACACTTTTGTAAATTTTTTTGTAAATAGTACAGTGATTATGGTTATTATTTATACGCAGTATAGTGCGTATAAATTACCATATTATTCTAATTTTATTATACTTTTAACTCCATTAATTAATAAGTTAACAGATTTTAATTTTAAAGTGAATATTTCATTATAATCAACTGTATTATTACCTATATTATATATCCCAGTACTTCTCTTTGAAATACTTGGTCTCTTTTTCCCTATTTCTGTTATAGACAACAAATCTGAATCAAACTTTTCAGGGATTACATCTAATACTTTTGTTAATATATTTTGTATGTTTGTTTTATCCTTACCATATATAGTAGTTTTAAAGCGTTTATCTCCAGACACGTAATTACCTCTTACTGAACCATAATCGTAACATGCGTTTTTTAATTGTTTCACTTTGTTTACTACTGATTTGATGTCATCTTCTGTTATTTCTTCAGATTTTTTGTTTAACCTTAATTTAATTTGTGATCTACGTGGTTGGCTATTAGTGGTTGATTCATTGAATATAAAAACTATTGTAGGAAAGTACATGCTTATAGAGTCCCACTTAGCATAAGATTCCCCAACGTAGACTAGAGTTTTTCTGTTTAATGAAAAAATCTAAACAATTAGCATCATTATTAAAGGCACGATAAAATTCATTTATTTCAGATTGTCTAATTTGGTTTCTCATAATATATATTTTTTTTTATTAAGACGCGCACTAGATTTAAAGCGATGTGTTAGTATAAGGTAAAATTTTATACCACAAATTTTGTAAATGTACCGAAAGCATAAGTATTTTTTTTTTTAATACAATTTTTTTTCATAAGGTAAAAAAATTTATACAACAAAAATTATTTGCATTTATAATTTATATCTAGTATAGTAGATAGTATGTATCTAGTATACTAGTATTTTTAAAAATCCTCAGTAGCTCAGTGGTAGAGCAACCGGCTGTTAACCGGTTTGTCGTAGGTTCAAGTCCTACCTGGGGAGGTGAAGTTGTATTACTATGTATTATTTAATACAGACGGATTACTATAGTTAGTTTATTTCGTGGCATAAACTAACTAACTAATTTTTAATTAAAAATTAAGCATGTATTTTCAATAAATTAAAAGAAAAATTGATCTGTAATCCAGCAAGAGAGCTACTCTATATATTTTATAAATAGTTCTATTTTTAGTTTAGAAAACACTACTTGATATTTTCATGGCTTCACTACTAAGTGGTAATTACTACTTAATTATGTTTATATATATAAAAAAGGAAATTTAAATACAAACTTTTCTATTTTTTAAATTTGCTTACAAAGTAGAGGCTTTGGTTATGCCGTTTCTGCAACCGCATAACCAAAGCCATATTTGTATTAATTATTCAACTTTTACTGTAGCACCTGCTTGTTCTAATTGTTGTTGAGCATCATTTGCTTCTTCTTTAGAAACAGAGTCTTTTACAATTTTTGGTAAATCTGTTGTAAATTCTTTTGCTTCTTTTAATCCTAATGATGTTAAATTTCGAAGAGCTTTATATACGGCAACTCGTTTTTCACTAGGAACGTCTTGTAAAACAACGTTAAATGCTGTTTTTTCTTCAGCTGCTTCTTGATTACCAGCGCCACCTTCTGCCGTAAGTTGTCCAAAACCTGCTCCAACAGAAGCTGAAGCATCTACTCCAAAAGTTTGTTCTATTTCACTCACTAATTCAGCTGCTTCTAATAAAGTAATAGATTTTAATTTTTCAATAATTTCATCAGTTGTAGTCGACATAATTTCTCCTTTTTTTTTAATTAGTTACCATTTGTTTTATTAGCAAACCTGAATTTATTTTAAATTTGTATATTCAAGTTCTATTTTGATTCATTTCCCAAGATTATAAATAACCACTTACTAAAAAAATTATCGTTTTGAAAATTGTGGAGCTTTACGAGCTTTTTTTAAACCATATTTTTTACGCTCTTTACAACGAGCATCTGTTGTAAGATATCCTTTTATTTTTAACGCATTTCTATAAGAAGATTGAATGGTGCAAAGCGCTTTAGCAACGCCTAATTTTATTGCTTGTGATTGACCATCTAAGCCACCACCTCGAACTGTTACTATAACATTATATTTTTTTTGTAATTGTAAAACTTCTAATGGGGCTTGTATCAGTAATAGACGAGATGAATCTTGTTGCATATATGATAATCCTGCTTTACCATTAATAACAAGATTACCATCTCCTTTTTTTATTTGTACTTGAGCTACTGCTGATTTTCGGCGCCCAACCCCTTTAATTAAATTTTCATTTTGATCAGACAATTTTTCCCTCCTATTTTGTTTTTTTTTAAACCTGGGTTTTTGATCCAGGTTTAAAATGCTTTGTATTTTAACCATAATTCTTTTAAAAATAGTAATTATTTTTTATAAATTATAATTTACAAAGGTATAATACTCTATTTTATTATACAAGAAATTTTTACAGAATTATATAATTATAATTATACTTTATTTTTACTATTCAACAAAAACATAGTATATATTTTTGATAGTATAAACCAAAAATTGCTTTATGTCGTTTGCATGCAAACACCAAATTTTGAGTATTGACTCAAGTCCTACTCTCCCGTTTTTTTTATTTTTTGAAATAGTTTGCCTTTTCATTCAAATGATCACCATTTATACTTTTTAGTGTGGATTTTTTCATGCTTCTATATTTGCTATCTTGGACTATTTAATTCCACTCTAATTAGAGTGTGCGGTCTTAATATACCGCTTAGTACTAAAGGCACGTTAAAGATAAACTGTTCATATATTGTATTTTTGTTGCAGATTTTTTTTTTTTTAAAAAAAAATTTTACCGAATTATATAAAATATATGAATTTAATTAAGAATTTTCTAATTTGAGATGGAATTTTTCTAGAGTCAAGTTTAGTTGTTGTACTGCTTTTTGACTAAACCCTTTTATAGACAATAAATTAGCTTTAGAATATTGAGTAAGTTCATATATTGTATTAATATTAGCTCTTTTTAAGCAAATATAGAACTTATCAGGTAAATTAAGATAAATTATATCAACAGATTTTTTTTTTAATTTTACAGTAAAAGGTAAAAAATCTTTTTTTATTAAAATTTTTCCATGTTTAGCTTTTTTAAATTTTAGCGGCGCTATAGTACCACCAACAGGTAATACAGTTTTCTTTATTTTTGGTGTAGGCAGGTTTTTTAGAAATGATTTCTCATCAAAAAACCTGTTTAAATTAGATAAGTAAGCAATTCGTGTAGCAAAAGTCGGCACTTTTTTTTGCGGTATTCTAGTATTAGAATTAGTATAACCATAAGACTTGCTTTCATTCTCGTTATACGAAAGTTCATATTTTAATTTCCAAGGCTGATTAATTTGTTTTGTTTTAAAGCTAAATAAAGTACTTTTTTTTTTTACTAAAGAATCTAAAGAAGATGAATCAGAATTTTTCTTAAAATTAATATTATGAACCGAACCTGTCTGTTTAGTTTTATTTATTATTTTATTTTTCTGATTAGTTTTTAAATTTATGTTATTTGATTTTAAATAATTTATATTTAAAGTAGAATTTTTCTGATTTTGAACTAAATATGTTTTTTGAAATGGAATAAAAATATCAATTATTTGTTGAGCTGCTATAGAAATGGCATTTTTTGGATCTATACTACCATTAGTCCATACTTCTAAAATAATTTTTTCTTGTGACATTTTTTTTTGAAATTTAGTTATTAAAGTCTTATTTTGAATTTTATAAAAATTATCAATATTTTGTATTGAAAAATTGACTTTTACAACAGGCATAAAAACTGAATCAACTAAAAGAACATTAGTTGGGATATTTTTGATTAAATTTTGTTTATAAACAAAATTTTCAAATAACTCAGACTTTGAAATAGAAAAATTTGAAGAAAGTAAATTTTTTTCAATTCCTTTAAAAAATTTTTTATCTACCGTAGACATTAATGTTTTATTTCTATCTTTTTGAAAATAATTTTTAATTATGTTTTCAGAGGATTTTGTATTTTTGTGGTTTATATTTGCTTTGGATGTAGAAAACTGATTCTTCAAAATTTTATCTGGTGTTTTTAGTTTAGAAAAAGGAATTACTTTTTTAAAATCTGTAATTGTTTCATGATTTGGAACCTTTAAAATTTTTTTTTTATTTAAAAGTGAAATGTTACTTTGAATATTTTGTTTATTACAAAAATGGAATTTAAATTTTTTTACAATTACTTGAAATGATGTTTCAATTACAAAAGCTTTCCCTCTGCAAATCATAAATTTCATTTCTAAACTACTATTATCAGATAATGTTGCAATATACTGATTAGGATCTACACATTGCAGATCTGTAGGTAATTTTAGATCACGTGATTTGATAATTGCTGGACCTTGTATTTTTAAAAAACCCACTTCAGGAGTGGTATAGAAATTAGTAGATACAAAAACAATTTGTTTTAAATTTAGTAAAATGTCTAAAACAGATTCTCGCACACCTTTAATATTTGAATACTCATGGCTTACTCCCTGAATTTCGACACATACAATAGCTAAACTAGTTAGTTCAGAAAGTAATGTTCGTCTCAGCGCATTTGCAACAGTAATACCTTGACCCCTATCAAAAGAGGCAATATGAAAACAACTATATAAACTTCTATTACTTTCTATTCTGGATTCAATACAAGACAGTACTAAATGTTCCATAATTTTTTTAAGCTTTAAATAAACAGGATGGTAGTTTAAAAGTTACTACCATAGTATTTTTAGTATTAAAAATAAAAAAATAAACATCTATCTTTAGTATAATTCTTTGTAAGAATTTTACCGTAAAAACGTAAAAAGCCCCCTCATAAGAATGACTTATACCCTAATAACCGAATTTTAGTGCTACCACTTTAGTACAATCTTAATTAGAAAAATGTACACCACTTTACAACATCAAAAATTTTATTCGAGTCATTAAATTGTATTTTTATTTTGCGGTAGATGAGAGAAGCTATTCTTTAACGTTATTCACATTTAACGTGAAAAAAAACTAAAAATGTGGGCTTTACTCACTTCCAAGTGAGTATTATCTTATAATTCTATTATAACCACCATATAAATGGTACTTTTTTATGAATAAATCTAGAATATTCTTTATTTACTAAATAATAAATGAGTTTATACCATATTTATTATTTACTAAATCTAGAATATTCTTTATTTAGTAAATAATAAATGAGTTTATACCATATTTATTTTTATAAGCTTGGTATGCCGTCTATATATAAGTATATATTAATATTAAATTCGTCTTTTTTTTGGAGACCGGCAGCCATTATGAGCAATAGCTGTAATATCGCGAATTAAAACAATACTAAGCCCAGCTTCTTGTAAACCTCGAATTGCAGTTTCTCGGCCAGAGCCAGGACCTTTTACTAGTACTTTAACTTGCTTCATACCTTGATCTAATGAAACTTTAGCAGCTGCTTCTGCTGCAGTTTTTGCAGCAAAAGGGGTAGATTTACGTGCCCCTTTAAAACCACAAGTTCCTGCTGAGGACCAAGAAATAACATTACCTTTTAAATTAGTAATAGTAATAATAGTATTGTTAAAACTAGCTTGTATGTGTGCAATACCTTTAGGGATTTTTCGCTTTGTTTTTTTTGAGCCTGATTTTTTTAGTTGTTTAACCATAATAAAATTTAAAAAAATTCAATTTTTTAGTATATTTATAAATTTATACTAAATATAATTTTAATATTTTTGATGTTTTAGCTATTGTATACCTTTTGTTCTCTATATAAATAGCCATGCAATTATTTTTTTAAAAAATAGAAACTAATCACTCGCTTTTTTTTCAATACATAATGCATAGTTTAACCTTGGCGTTGTTTATGTTTTGGATTAGAACAAATAATCATTATTTTACGTTTTCGACGTATCAATCTACAATTTTCACACATTTTTCTAATAGAAGCACGAACTTTCATATAACTTTATTTTTTAATTAATTTGTAAGTATATAACCCTTATATAGGATCCGTTAACTCAACTGTATATAAGTTTTCAGCAACGCTGAAAACTTTATACAGTATGTTTTAAGTGAGTAAGAAAAAATCTTATAGAAAGTATAGCTCACTATTCACTTAAGGTTATTTTTCAAGCTATCAAACCCAAATATGGTTTACATTTTCGAGTAAAAGTAGGACTTACATAGGCCGAACTTTCATCGAGCCCGATATTGTTTTCTATAAATGTTTATTTTATAAAGCGAAACAGAAGAATAATTGGTTTGCTTTTAAACATAATAGAGTTGAAAATTTTTTATAAATTTTCAAAATTGAAACCGACTCGCTTCGTAAATTTATAAAAAATTTTCATGCAGTCTATTTTATACTGTATATATTTATAAAAATATATATATAAAAGAATGGTTATATACTATAACCATAAATATTGTTTCTTTAATTTGTCTGAATGCGACTTTTTATTTTAAATCTTTTAATACAGGTTTCACATTTAAAATAGAACTTGGTATTTTTTAATAAACAAACTTGTATTATTTAATTTCTCTTTTTATTTTGTCTTAATCTATAGACAATTCTACCTCTTGTTAAATCATATGGACTTAATTCAACTATTATTCGATCTCCTAATAATATACGTATATAATTCCGTCGTATTTTCCCAGAAACATGTGCAAGCACTTGAAATCCGTTTTCTAATTTTACTTTAAACATAGCGTTTGAAAGACATTGGGTCACGACACCTTCCATTTCTATAAGATTATATTTTTCGATATTCAATTTATTGTAAAGTTTCATTAATATATTTGTTTCAACATTTAAAAGATCAGACTTTGGGTGAGAAAAATCCACTATTTTTTATGTTGCTAAAAGGTAAGCAAAGCTAAGTACCACTTCACCAACTAGCAAACCCAAAGAAAATGATTTCTATGTAAAACCCTATTTCTTGTTGCGTCAATAACTCAGGACGCAAAATAAGCTGTTTTTTCTACCAACTAAAAATTCAAAATAATCTTTATAACTTTAAAAAAAAAATGAAAAAAATTCATTTTATTTTTTTTTTTAGACTATTTTTTTTTATTAAAAAATAGTCTTTGTAACCAAAAATAAATTATAGATTATATATATTATATATAATTACGTTTGCTTTATATACAATATCTGATTTACCAATGATATAGTAAAGCAAATTTTACCAAATTGAGCACAAAATTTCCCCTCCGATTTTATGAAAGCGTGCTTCACGATCTGTCATAATGCCTTTTGAAGTGGATAAAATTGCAATTCCCATACCTCCTAAAACTTTAGGAATTTCTTTATGAGTCGCATAAATTCTTAAACCAGGTTTGCTAATTCTTTTTAGATTAGTTATACATGGTTTTTTATCAGGCCCTTGATATTTTAAATATAAAATAATTCCAAGTCGATTACTATCTTGGTGATCTTTATGTCCTGAAGAACTCATTAAATTTGATTCTTTTTCCTTAGAATCAAGTTTTTGGCGTTCTTGATTTGAAATAGTGTTTTTTCGTTTACCAGCAAAAAATTTTTCTGACCCCATTATTTTTTCTTGAGAAATTTGAAGGGAATTTGAATTAGTAGAATTTGAATTCAGTGATAAAGTAACAATCTGAAAAGATTCTATAAAACCCTGCTTTTCTAAAATTTCTGAAATTTGTTTACTAATACGTGTTAATGGAATGGCTACAGTTTGACTTTTTATCAAATTTGCGTTTCGAATACGAGTCAAGATATCGCTAATAGTATCGTTGACCATGGTATATTTTCCTCCCTTGAAAAATTGGTATGCAACTATTTAAAATATTTTAAATAAATAAAAATATTTTAAAATATGTTTTAATTACAGAATGTTTTCAGATATTTTTTTAGTACTATAAAAATTTACTTAGATTTAAATGGCATACCAAATTCTTTTAAAAGAGCTAATCCTTCAGAATCGGTTTTTGAACTTGTAATAATAGAAATATCCATACCTCTAATTTGATCAATTTTATCATAGTCAATTTCCGGAAACATTAATTGCTCTTCAAGGCCTAAACTGTAATTTCCGTGACCATCAAAACTTTTTAAATTAATTCCTTGAAAATCTCTAATTCTTGGTAATGCTAAGTTGATTAATCTATCTAGAAATCCATACATACGGTCACCACGTAAAGTAACTGATACTCCAACTGGCATATCTGGTTTAAGTTTAAATCCAGCAATAGCTTTTTTTGAACGAGTTATAACACCTTTTTGGCCAGCAATAATAGAAAGCTCTTTTAAACAAGAATCTAGTATTTTAGCATTTTGTGAAGCAGTACCTAAGCCTCTATTTATTACAATTTTTTTAACTCGAGGTGCTTGAAATTTATTTTTATACTGAAATTGGTCTACTAAATTAGGAACAATATTTTGGAAATAAAGTTTTTTTAATCTTTGTGCCATATCGTTTTTATGTTTTAGTTAATTTTCTAAATTAAGTGGTTTTGTGAGTTACTATTATCTAAAAATTAATGAAAATTAAATTAATATTGTAATTTTATTGTAGACACTAAAAGTGTTCAAGGCTTAGTACCTGTCAGACTTTGGGTGCAAACAATTAAAATACATTTCATGCCTTATGTTTTTTTTTGATAAGGTTTTAACAAATCCAAACAAAGTTTAAAATCTTTCTTTTCTGAAATTTGTCAAAACCGTAAACATCTCAAAGGTCTCATTGGGTTTTCACTTTAAAAAACCTTAGCAATTTTTGTTAGTAGTAGTAAAATTGCAACTTTTAAGCTTCGCTTTTATATTATTCCACCACTAAAAACTATTTAACAAATAATCATATAGTTGCAAACTACAAATTTACTATTTGTAATCGTAAAAAGCTGGAGAATAGACAATATCCAAATCTTTTAAATATAAATAGTATATCTATTCAAAACCTACCTACCATATATATTTAAATATATATTGGTAGCAACAATAAAAACTTAGTTTTGACTATTCAGAATTGAATTTTTAGAATGATTATGCAACTACTAATAAAAATTAAAGAACTTCAGGAGCTAATGAAACAATTTTTGTAAAATTACGATCTCTAAGCTCACGAGCGACAGGTCCAAAAACTCTTGTTCCACGTGGATTATTTTCTTTATTTATTATTACAGCTGCATTGTCATCAAAACGAATTGTCATACCATTAGTACGACGTAGCCCTTTACAAGTTCTTACAATTACAGCTCTCACAATGTCAGATTTTTTTAAAGCCATGTTTGGAATAGCATCTTTGACAACAGCAATAATAATATCACCAATATTAGCTGATTGTTTTTGGTTTCCGCCTAAAATTCGAATGCACATTAATTTACGCGCACCACTATTATCAGCTACATTAAGAAATGATTGAGGTTGTATCATAATTAGTTTAATATAAATTTTTATGTTTCAACTTGAATTTGTTTAAAACCTATACATAAATATAGTATATTCATAAGCGTATTAACAACACCAATTACGCTTATAATTCTATGCATTGGCGCAAAACGCCTATATATTGATCGGTTACGCCATAGGTTAACCAAAGCAGGTTTTATGCATTCAGAGTTAGTTACTTGGAAAGCAAGCTCTAGATTGAAGTGATTAACCGATTTTAGTATATAGTCGGTTGTAAACGTGTTCGATTTAATTAGTAGTAAATTTTTTTTTTCAATAATAACGAAAACCCTGTGTTTAAGTTTCACTTTCAGGTTTCAATTAAAAAATACAAAAATTGTTTTTCTTATTAAAAAAAAACGGTTCACGCTTAAATCAGGCTTTGAATTTTTTACCTTTAATTTTTTTTAAAGCCTTTGTTTGTTAGATTTAAAAACAAAATAGAGTTTTTAAATAAAAAAGTACTATTTTAATTTGATACGATTTAATAAATAAACTTAATTGCTATTTTTCTACATTACACTTGTAAATTTTTTTTTACAAGAAATTGTGTCGAAATTGGCATTTTATATGCAGCAATTCTCATGGCCGCTCGAGCTCTAGACTCAGACATGCCTTTAAGCTCATATAAAATTCTTCCTGGTTTTACTACTGCAACCCAATATTCTGGAGATCCTTTTCCTGATCCCATTCGAGTTTCTGCAGGGCGCATAGTAACTGGTTTGTCTGGAAAAACTCGAATCCAAAGTTTACCACCGCGGCGTGCATAACGAGTCATTGCCCGACGACCTGACTCGATTTGTCTTGAAGTTATCCAACACGGTTCTAGTGCCTGTAAAGCAAAATTACCAAATGCTATTTTATTTCCTCGACTAGCGATTCCGCGCATTCTACCTCTATGATGTCTTCGATATTTTGTTCTTTTAGGACTTAGCATAATAAAATAACCTTTATAATATTGTATATTTTTAATAATTTTAAACAGAAAAGTATAACGCATCTTTAAGGTGCATATCAGGGTAACAAATGTACAGCGCTATATGAAAGTGCAATTGCAAAAATGCTGAGTATTCTTTATTAATAAAAAACATTTTACCTGGCTTGTGAAAAATAAATTTCAGTTGCGTACTAATACTAAAAGTTTTTTTATAGTTTTTAAACTTGCCTCAATCTTTGAGTGACAATATATTGACCCTTACTCACTCTCAGTCTACCGGCTCTGCTTTACTCAAAACTTTAGCACAAAATGTTTACGAATTTCATGCTGTTTAAAGCAAAATAGCTTAATAAAACAAAGCTTCACTAGCTAGCAAATCTTAATAAACAATATCTGAAATTCTATTTGGGTTGCTTAAAACCTGATTAAAGGTCAAGACAAAAAATACAATTTCGTTTACTAAATCTAAATTGAGTATTTTATCTGATATAAACTTTAATTAAAGCCCAATAAGGCACATAATCTTTAAACAGCTTTTAAGCAAAAAAAATAGTAAAATATTTTTAAACGCAGAACGATTTACACTTAAAACTAAGAAAGTGTGTATGCAACTATCAAGTAATTTTGAATAAGAATTTATTCATTAAAAATCCATATTTTTATCCCTAAAATACCATAAATAGTTTTTGCTGTTTTATATGAATAGTCAATATCTGCTCGTAAAGTTTGTAAAGGTACCCGGCCTTCACGAACCCATTCAGTTCTTGCAATTTCTGCACCATTTAAGCGACCTGCAATTTGAATTTTTATTCCTTTAACTTTTGCTCTCTGACAACGTCGAATGGCTGCTTTGACTGCTTGTCGAAAACTTCCTCGTTTTTCTAATCGCTCGACTAAAAAATCAGCTACCAAATTTGCTTTTGTATCTGGATTACCTATTTTTAGTACATGAATTGAAATTTTAACAGAGTCTAAGCTTAGTGGTATTTCTGATTGTAAAGTTCCATTTGTAATGGTTTTCGATTTTTGATTTTGTAATATAAATTGCGAGTTTGGTTTGAAAACAGCTTGTGAGCAAGCAAGTTTACTTTGGATTTGTAAATTAGCAGAATTTGATAAATTTAAAACATTAAAATTTTTTGAACGGTAAGTTTTTAATTTTTGCTCTAGTAAAATTTGTAATGGTTGTAAATTTTTTTTATTACGGCCAATTATAATACCTGCACGAGCAGCACGAATTTCTATTTTGATTTCGTCTAATTTTCTTTGAATTTCAATGCTTTCAATTCCAGCATCATGCAATTTTTGACTAAGTATTTTTCGTAAAAAATAATCTTCTACTACTAATTGAGGATATTTGCTTGTTTTAGCAAACCATTGCGATTTATGTTTTTTTGTAATACCAAGACGAAACCCTAAAGGGTGAATTTTTTGTCCCATAAAAGTATAAAAATTTTTTAATTACTATTCTAGTATATCAGATATTTTGACTCTGCGATCAGAAAAAATTAGTGGTATACCACTAATTTTTTACCAAGGCCTTATCTACACTCAGTTTTCCAGCAAGAAAGAAAGTTTAAAGCTTTTTTCAAGCTACCGAACTCTATATAGTTCAGTTCTAAATAATCCGTATTTTTAACACAAATTCTTGGAGCCAAAATGAAATTTAAGATTTTGTATAAAGCACAGGATACCATGCAAAAAAAGTAAAATATTTTGCTTATCCAAACCTTGAACACCGAAAGTATTTAGGCTGTTTTTTCACGTAAAAAAAAATATACCTTAGGATTTTTCCTATTAAACTTATATTTTTTTTTCATTATTTCTAAATTTTTCTTTTGTATACAAACATATAAAAAATTTTTTATATGTGATTTATTACCAAATGCTTTTATAATCTATTATAAATTACTGGCTCCTAAATTTGAGTTTTTACTATTTAATTTGCCCAAATTGGTTTATTACCCTTCAAAGAAAAAGCTTTAGCAATAAAAAACATAAAATTATCGTTTTGATTTTTTATCTTTTTTAATATGACCACGAAAAGTTCTTGTTGGAGAAAACTCTCCTAATTTGTGACCAACCATTTGATCTGTTATAAAAATTGGAATATGTTCACGACCATTATATACTGCAATAGTGTGACTAATCATAATAGGAATTATGGTTGAAGCACGCGACCATGTTAATATAACTTTTTTTTCCCCTAATTTATTTAATTTTTCAATTTTTCTTAAAAGGTGGTCGGCAATAAAAGGACCTTTTTTTAATGAACGAGACATAAAGAATTTTCCTTTTTAAAAATAAATATTTTCAACCGGTAGACGGTAGATTTTAAAAATGCTTTTTTCTAAATACTTAGTGTTTAGAATCGCTATTGTTTAGTTCTTAGAAACATTTTTATTTATGACGTCTTCTAAGAATTAATGGTGTACTATATTTTTTAGATTTTCGAGTCCGTTGGCCTAATGCTGGTTTACCCCATGGAGTTACTGGGTGGGAACGCCCAATTGGAGCACGGCCTTCACCACCACCATGTGGATGATCTACAGGGTTCATAACAACTCCGCGAACTGTTGGTCTTCTACCAAGCCATCTTGTTCGTCCAGCTTTACCAATTTTTAAATTTATAAAATCTATATTTCCAACTTTTCCAATGCTAGCCCAACAATTTTTTGATATAAGACGAACTTCTTTGGATGGTAATCGAATAGTTACAAATTTGCCTTGTTTAGCGATTAGTTGAGCAACGGTTCCCGCGGCTCGTGCTAATTGACCCCCTGAACCTGGAGAAAGCTCAATATTATGAATTTCTATGCCTAAAGGCATTTTTGATACAGGTAAAGAATTTCCAATACGAATTGGAGCATTGATGTCAGCGAGAAGTGTTTGTCCTAAATCCAGACCGTAGGGTGAAACAATATATCTTTTATCTCCATCTTGGTAATGAACTAAAGCAATTCTAGAATTCCTATTTGGATCGTATTCAATTCTAACCACTTTTCCAGGTACCCCAATTTTCTCTCGTTTAAAATCAATTTCTCTATATAATTTTTTATGGCCTCCACCGCGATGACGGCTAGTAATACTACCTGTATTATTTCGGCCTTTTGGTTGGTGTATCCAAGATGTTAATGACTTTTCAGGTCTAGTTTTTGAAAGTTCACTGAAATCAGATACTGAGCGATTTCGTGTGCCTGGTGTGTAAGCTTGGTAATTACGAATATTCATAATAATTTATTAAAATTTTTATATAATTAACCTTGATAACTGCTTGGTACAGACTATTTCAACATTAAAAAGTAGGAGCGTAAGCTAAATAAAATTCATTTAAATAGAGAGATTTTTTTATATAAATGGTATTTATTATTAATTACTTAACGTAGTAAATTACAGTTTATAAAATATAAACTAGTTGTTTTGTCGACTATACAAGTAATTGCTTGTTCGAGCACCCCTGACTCTTACAAACTAATTTATTGGCTTAATAAGCTCACTTTATCTGGTGGAGATAAAGATATCTCATCACCAGATTTTACTGTTATAATAGCTCGCTTATAGCTAGATCGATAGCCTTTTGATGCTCCTAATACTTTTTTTTTTTTAGGACGTCGATGGGTATTAACAGCAATAACATTGACATTAAATAAATCTTGGATTAATTCTTTAATTTGCAATTTATTTAACTTTAAATCAACATCAAATGTATACTGAGATTTTTCTGTTAATCTAAATGATTTTCCTGTTTGGATTGGGTATTTTACTAAATCAATTATCATAAATGAAATTTTTATAAAAAAATTGTAGATTGGTATAAATCTAATTTTATATTTAATAATAAAGCTTTTTTCAAACTGATTATAATACACTTTTAATTGCTACTATATTGTATAAAAAATATATTTTTTCTATATTTTATATTGCTTTTTATTTTTTTTGAAAAAAAAATATATATAATGTGATTTATAATTCTATTTTACATACATAGAATAACACAATAAGTTGTCAACGCAGTTATTGATATAACTGCAGTTATTTTTTTTTTCTAGCATACGACTATATACTACGCCAAAATAGTTAATTTGATTGTTTTAAGTAAAAAGAAATTAGTATTAATAATACTGAATAATACTACTATATTTATAGTAATTAATAACTATATTAACTATAATTCATTTGATAAAAAGCTGCAATTCAATTTTGAATTGTATTTAGCATACTATAATATTTTTTATAGTCAACAGTTTTTATTACTTATTAAGAATAAAAACTATTTTAGTATATTAAATATATAATAATATAGTTTTATATAATTTTTTAAAAGTTTATTTTTACTATTAGTAAATTTATAGTTACACAATAGTATTACAAGCAAATTCTAATGTTTTATTATAAGCTTTACTTTTATCTATAACAAAAACAAAGTTTTTAACAGATGGCAGAGTTTTTAGACTTTAGTTGAAAATAATCTTTATTTTTTTCTCTGAAATATAAGACCTAGAAGCCTATATGCTTTACTTAAAAATAAAAAGCTACTTAAACGTTCAGGTAAACACCAAGATGTAATAAAAAAATGGTAAGGGTAATTTCTATATTTTATGTTTAAATCCTACATTACCAAGTATAAATTACTATCTGGATAACCCACAAAACAGTTTCGATTCTGCTCTTTTTACTGAACTGAAATGGTTTTCGTAAATAAATTTCAACTTTCTCAAAAACTTTTTTAACAAACAATGCTAAAATTCATAAACATTCTATAAAAACAGTAGAAATAAACTTGCTACCCTTAAGCTTACTTTTTAAATAGTAAGGGTACAATCTATCTTAAATGAGTGGCCTTTTACATAATCAGATTTTAAATAACCCAGTATACAATTTATAAAATTATTTATTTTAGGTTGCTATAAGATTGTTTTGACATATTTGAATATTTACCATACCATAGTATATAAATGGTATATATATTAAAAATATACACAAAATGATTAATAAAAATATACCCATTTATATTGTTAAATTTCTTACATTAATATTTAAATTAAATATGGTAAAAAAAGCAGTTGAGCAAACAGGACTAATTCCAAGATCAATTATTCGAACTTTTGAAAGATTTCGAAAACAATTATTTCCAGAAGCAGAAAAATTAGTAATTCAAGAATTTAGAATATCTAGATACCAATTTTTAGTTTCTATAAAATGTTTTGGGAGTTTACTATTTATTCCATTGATAGTAAATTGCTTATTAAAAAATTTTTTACTAATACCATTAACTGAAAATTTATGGAATAATCAGCAATCTGAGATTTTTATAAATTCATACCAACAAGAACAAGCTTTTATCGAGTTAAAAAAATTTCAAGAAAAATTATATTTTGAATATTTACTTAATGACCAAGCTTTGAATCAAATTTCAAATAGAGAAGACCAAGTTTTGAATGTAAAGAATTCAAAACTAGAGATTGATATAAAACAATTTTCGTCAAAATTGATTACTAAACCCTTTTACTTAGTATATCAACAAAAAAAAATTAATAGAGAACATAGTATAAATTTTTCGTATACCCAAAATAAGAAAAATTTGACCGTACCACCGTTTATAATTACTAATACAGATAAGAATATAGATACAGAATATCTAAAAAAACAGACTATTACAGAAAAATTAATTAATAAAAAAATTTTTGAATTGGCCGTTTATTATAACCATCAAAGTATTTTAGCACTTACAAATTTAATTGGAGATTTTATTACATTTTTAGTTATAGTTTTTTTAATTATATATATGAAAGCGCAAATTAGTATTTTGAAATCTTTTTTAACAGAATCTATTTATAGTCTTAATGATACTAAGAAATCATTTCTTTTAATATTAGGAACAGATTTATTAGTAGGTTTCCATTCACCGCGTGGTTGGGAAATTTGTTTAGAATTAACACTGCGTCATTTTGGTTTTCCTGAAAATAAAGATTTTGTTTTTTTATTTGTAGCAAGTTTTCCAGTTATGCTTGATACAGTGTTTAAATATTGGATTTTTAGATATTTAAATAAAATCTCACCTTCGACAGTAGCAACATATCATAGTATGATTGAATAAATACTATTATGCCGTTTTATTTTTAAAAAAAAAAAAATATACAATTAATTTGATATATAATTGTATAATACTAATTCGAAGAGCTATGAACAATTTCTAGTTTCAAACCTTGTAAAAGTAAAGGTTTTTGATAAAAAACTATTTTTAATTTTTCAATTAAAGAAATAGTGTTTGGTATGAGCATTAGCTCATACCAAAGGTGCAATCAGCAATACATTTGGTAAACGATAGTGTTTAGATTTTTACCAGTGAACCAGATTATTGGGATAAACACGTAAATTTTTTATATTCGATAAATAATGAGTCAGAAAAAAGAAAAAACTTAATTAAAGTGGACTTTATATCTAAAGTATATTTTTATGGTCGAACAATAATAAAACAACTGAGTCAGGTAAATGCTAAAATTATTTCAAAAGTTTCAGAAGTTGGTGAAAACAATTTAGATTATTCAGATCTATACTTTTTTTTATTAAAAAAATAGTGTTTTCATGACAAGCAACTACCACTTTATATTAAAGGGAACATCAATAGAAAAAGTCTTGAGAACACAAAATACAAATCAGCAGATAGCAGGTTTGTTGCTATGTTGCAGAGAAAATTTTTGTTTTTTAATTTACCTTTTTCAGCTATCTACTTAAACTTTAACGAAAAAATTGACAGTTATTTTATGGTACGAATAAAACAACTGTATTAAAAATACATTTAATACAAAATGCTTTTAAATGTTGATTCATTTTAATTAAAATCTTAGTAATACGTTTGTATTAAATAATAAATAGTAATACAACTTCACCTCCCCAGGTAGGACTTGAACCTACGACAAACCGGTTAACAGCCGGTTGCTCTACCACTGAGCTACTGAGGATTTTTAAAAATACTAGTATACTAGATACATACTATCTAGATATACTATAGATAGTATCTAAATGGAAATAATTTATCCAACATAAATTATTTTACCTTATAAAAAAACATGTATTAAAAAAAGCAATATTATCTAATTCAAATCTAGATTAAAATAGTTTGTTTTTCTATAAAAAAAAATACTTGTGCTTTCGGTACATTTATAAAATTTGTGGTATAAAATTTTACCTTATACCAACACATCGCTTTAAATCTAGTGCGCGTCTTAATAAAAAAAAATATATATTATGGGAAACCAAATTAGACAATCTGAAATAAATAAATTTTATCGTGCTTTTAATAATGATGCTAATTGTTTAGATTTTTTCATTAAACAGAAAAACTCTAGTCTACATCCTGGTACAGAAAAAAAAAGGTTGGAAACTTAGTTTTTTTCAGCCTATAAAAATTGTTCTTTAGAAAGAAAATAGACCTAGCCTTATTTTTGAAGGAAGTGTATTACCAATGGTTTCTCTAACCATTCGTGGATTCTATATCACACACATATTTTGAAGATTTAAGGTAATTTCACTTTGAAGTAACCATATTCTAGCTGTAGTAATTTTTAAATTACTACAGCTAGAATAGTCTTATATTCTATATTTATTTTTCAAAAAATTTTCAACTAATTTTAATAATTTGGCAATAGAAACAGTACAAACTACCAATATATTTTTTATTAGTAGTTTTCAATGATTATTATTTTAAGTTTGTCAGATTTATAAATCTAAATAATTTTTTACGAGAATTTTTTCCCCAAGATTTTTCTAAAACGATATTTTTATTTGGAGCTGAATTCTTTTTTGCCGATATTGTTGAAGAATTTATAAAAATTTCAGATTCAAAACAGCTTTTATAAAATACTTGAACAATAGAGCTAATTTCATATTCTCTAAGAATTTCTTTTTGTAGTAAAGAAGTTGCAAAAAGATCTACTAATTCTCGATTTTCGTCTAAAATGGAAATTGCTTTATTAAAACAAATTAATATAAGGTTATGATAAATATAATCCCGATTAAGGTTAGCAATATCATTCCAATTAATAATTGAAAATTGTTTTTCTGAAAAAGATTTGTATTTCTGTTTTAATAAAATTCGTGTTGATTTGAAATTATAATGATTTAAATTATTTAAATGTAAATTAGTATGGTAATATGCATCAGGTCGAAGAGATCGCATATTTTCATTTTTTTCATTATTTGCACTGTATATTTTATACCAGTGGCTTTTATTAGAATATGAAAATTCCAGTTTTTTGGTAATTTGTTGTTGAAGCCAAGGCTTAGTGATCCAATTTTGCGAATTTTTATGTATTAAGTCTTTTTTTTTATTCGTTTTATTTTTGTTATAAATAGATTTTTTTTCTAAAAAATTTATTGTTGCAATATGTGAAATTTTGTCTATATTGGAATTTTCTTCTAGTTGATTAAAATTTTGTACTGAAATTTTTTCAGAATACAAATACCATTTAGTAACCATTAGTTCTGCTAACCAGCTAGCAAAACTAATATCTTGTATTGCAATATCGGATTGTCCTGTATATAAAAATTGTTGTAATTGGTGTGAAGTTAAAATAGTGCATTTATTTTTCCCGCTTATTGTAGTAAATAAGCCTAAAGATTCGCCAGCTTTACCTGCATAAAACCCAATAATTCGTGACTCTAATTCAACACGTCGATAAATTTGTGAAAAATTTTTTTCAATAATTCCATTCATTAATTGTTGTCGTTTATTTTTTAGTTCAGGCCACAAACGAATTGATATTATTGCTGGGTGTTGTTTTAATAAAGTTTGAACTACTACTTTACCAGCTTGATAGTAAGCTAATCGATTAATAAATAAAAATTTTTTAAAATTAGGATCGGAAACTAGACCTTTTTTACTTTGAATTTTTTCTCTTAAACTCATTTTAGAATTAAAGCTTGGAAATAATTTTAATCTACTTTTTTGAGTGCTAGAGCCAGTGATGCATTCAATCCCATATTCAATTGTTTCAATTGTATGGATTGTTTCAGCTTGGATTGCTTGAATTGAAGAGTGGTTAATAGCAGAGGCTAAATCTGCTCCACTTAGACCAATAGTTAAATTTGCTAGATATTCCCAAGAAATATTTTTTTCAATTCCGATATTTTTAGTATATAATTTGATTATTTCAACTCTTTTTTGTTTATTTGGTAACCCTAAATTAAGTGTTTTATTCAACCGCCCTGGTCGAGTTAAAGCTGAATCTAAAACTTGTGGCCGATTAGTAGCACCAAACACTAAAATTTTTTTTTCAGTCGAAATGCCATCAAGTTGGACTAAAAACTGCATTAGAAGGTTTGATTTTTCTTGTGTTGATCTGCTTTTGGATTGTATCTCGGGCTTCTCGCTCAATAGCTGAGTTGCAGAATCTTTAAATGGTTGTAATTGAGTCGTTGAGTTTGAAATTTTTGGGTTTAGGCTTAAATTAAAATTTGGTAATGAAGTAAAATTATTTTGTAATTTTCTATTATTTGGATAAATAGAATCAATAATAAAATTATTTGAGTTTGGGTTTTCCATCATTTTATCTCTTGCTTCTCCAAAAGTATCAATTTCATCTATAAAAACGATACAAGGTGCTATTTCTTGAGCTTTATCAAAAAGATTTTTTAATTTTTCAGACGCCGTCAAGGATGATCCTGGCCGATTTAAGGAGATACCTGATTCTATTAACACAGGAACCTCAGCTTCACCCGCAATTGCTTGAATTAGTAAAGTTTTTCCTGTTCCTGGTGGACCAGTAAGCAGTATACCTCGAGGAACAGTTTCTCCAGCTTTAAAATACCGTCCTGAGTTTCTTAAAAACCAAATAATTTCTCCTAATTCAGGCAAAATTCCGTCCATTCCAGCAATATTATCAAAATTTTTTGTAATATTTTTTATTAGCTTAAAATTTGATTGTTGCTTGGTCTCATCCAGTTGATTGTTTCCGTCTAAATTTTCTTCGGAAGATTTTGAATCTTTGTTTCCTATCAAGCTTAAAATAATATGTTTTATCTCTTGGTAATATTTTAGTCCTACATTTTGAAAAATATTTAGTAAGAAAAATCCAATTGAAAATTGGGTAACGAATAGCCACGAATCATATGTAATTGGCTCAATCGGTCGGTAAAATAATTCAACAAAATTATTTAGTTTTCTAGTATCACCTGGTATACTAGTAATAGAATTATTAGTACTAGTAAGAGTCGGTAATTTTTCATTTTTGTAAACAGTATACTTTTTTTTATAAACTTTGCCAAATGAAAATTTTACCGGCAGAGTTGGTTTTGGTAAAGTTTCGTTATAATCTAATTTACTTAATGGCCAGAGAATAGATGCATCATGTGGTTGGCACAAATTTATAATACCATCCAGCTTTTTAAGGTTTGGTTTCCCATTCTTTTTAAATCCTATGAATTTATTTAGCACTGTATTCCATTCTTCCTGGTTCACATCTATAATGTAGTTTGAAAATTTTCTTGAAAAAATTTTATTAGGACCAATAACATAATTGTGATTTTTAGCGTACTTAACACGATCAATTTGAATAAGTTTAGCTCCTATTCGAGTAATAGATTTTCTATCTAATGGTGCCGTAAAAATTTTTTCATGCCTTTTTTTAGTAAATAGAGGACTTTTAATAAAAACTTCATTTATTTGATGTGTATTTGTCGAAATTGGAAAATCACCAAAAAAATTCTGTTGACGATCAGTTAATGGATTATCCGAATATAAAAACTCGTTAACTTGTTTTTTTAGTTGAGATGCCTTTTCTATTGCTAATTGATTGGTATTAGTATCTTGAAAACTACAAGGCCCCTCGTAAATAGGTTTATATTCTACTAGTTTAGATTTAAAAGGAAATTTATCTATATTCAGCTTGAAAGCAACAAACTCAACAGAACGTGAATAATTTTTTAAGATTTCAAAATTGATTGGATTTTTATTTATTTTTTTTAATTTAAATAAATAAGCATGATTACTACTATCAGGAATTGTATAACCTGACATAATACGAGGGGTTATTTCGGTATTCTTAGCCAGATGTATAGATTTTTCGATTAAATTTAATAATTCTAGCGATTCTATTACATCAGAACAGGTTTCTTTGTGTTGTATATTTGTAGTTAATACATTTTCGTTAATAGATGGGTTTTTTATATAATCTTCAAAGTCTACTATTTCATTTTCTGGAAAAGATAGTATATTTGATATTTCATTTAAAATTCCATAATTAGCCAAAGGCGTCAACTCCTGATTTAAGCTATATTGTTTTATTAAATGCTGTAAATAATTATTTTTTGTATTTTTTTTCAGGGATGAACAAATAGGTTTTTCATGTTTTGCATCAAAAACTTTATAAAAAAAATCTGTTTGCAATGGTGAAACTTTAGAATCTTCTAAACTATCTTCAGAATCTTCTAAACTATCTTCTTCTGAATCAACTAAATACATATTTTCAACGCCTTCTAAACTATCTTCAGAATCTTCTAAACTATCTTCTTCTGAATCAACTAAATACATATTTTCAACGCCTTTTAAAAAACTATGAACGTTTTCATTTGTTTTTTTAATATTAATTCTATTTTGAGTTGGAAAAAATTTTGAAAAATGATAAATTTTTGTTGGTATAAAATTTGAAGCATCAATAAACGGCTTTAATTGTTTTGCTGGTAAAAAACTTTTATGTAAATTTAGAAAAGTTTTTTTATGATTTAATGTATGAAATTGTACTTTTTTTTCATATAAGGTTGATTTTAATTTAAAATCAATTAATGAATCATCGGGTATTAGAGCATTATATACCAAATTAGTATTTTTATGTTTGTCATTTTCATTGTGCGTGCTATTTAATTTTAATGGTAATTCATCTAAACTTAAAAATGTTTCACACTTCCAAGAAACATTCTGAAAGTATTTTGGTTGTACATTAAGTGTGTTTTTAGCTGTGTTACTACGATTTTTAGTATCCAGCAAACCTGTTTTCTTAGTTAAGTATGAATTATTAACTGTACCGTCATTCAAAATTTTTTTTGCAAATAGAGTCGACCAATTGTTACCTATTTGATATCTAAAATTGTCTTTTGTTGATTTTGTTCCATTATTTACAAAACCCACATAAAATTTTTTTTGTTTTTTAATCCAATTTGAGTTAGTCGTGATTTTCACTGAATCATTATAAACATCTACTTGTTTCATACAAGTATCACTAGGAAAATTTATATTGCTATTATTAAATTGTTTAGGAGAATACCTAAATAAGCTACTTTTTTTAATAGGACTACTTAAACTTTCAAAGTTTAATTGATCATAAAAAATTTGTTCGACTGTTTGCCAGGAAATTTTTGTAGAGTCTAAACCTATACCAGGTAAATTTTCTTTTAAACTGTTTAAAAGAATTGTTTTATGCACCAAAAATGACCGCTCTGAAGGTACGAACGGTACCTGACTTCGGCTTTCGGTCATTATTGAAGAAAACTCACCTGTTGGTGTTTTGTTCTGATAATGTGGTTGCATTATGGTAGTTTCATGGTGCTTTTTTAAAAAATTAGTAGATGGGTTATGAAATGATTGACCTAGAGTTGATTTATCTACCAAAAGTGATTGGTCCGACACCGATCCACAATATTTTAAATAGAAAACTTTGTAAATCCCAAATAAAACAGGGATCATACTAATTACTATTTTAAAATCAAAGGTTAAACTACGGTTTATATACTTTCTAATTTTTAGTTTATAGTTGATTGGAGAAATACGCATATTTAATACTATAAGATTGAGCTAAGTACACTTTTAAAATGTAAAGTAGTTTGTTTCCAGCCCAAAAACTAAAACGCTGGTCGCACTATTTTAAAAAGGTCCACTATTTTTTACCATTAAAAGTTTAGGCAAATATTACAGAGTCACAAATACAATTTGTACTTTTTAACCATTCAGTTTAAGGATCATATACGTTCCAGAAAAAGGTTCAGTAAAAATTAAGTAAAAATATACGTGGTTTAGCTTGCAAGTTTAGCAAACTTGCAGAATTTCTGGTTTATTAAATTTTTGGAATTATAATTTTATTATAACCGCCAGTACTTTGTCCTCAGGTGGGTAACGCTCTTTAAAACAGAGGACTGACAAATCCAGCTATATTCACCATACCATTTCAGTTCTACTGAACCTAAATGTTTTATTACGTTTTAAAACATAATTTAAAACATTTAGTAGATTTGATCTATTTTAGTATAAGTTTATAATTTATGTCAAGCAATTATTATTAGTGAATAAAAAAAATAAAAATAGCGTGTTAAAATTGTTTTTAGCGCTATAATTTACTGCGTATTTCGGCTATTGTTCATTTTTTAATTAGATAGTTTCGTGAATTTTTGAAACAGTCAGTATAATTCATTCTAGCGAATTTGTATTTTTAACCTAAATAGTAAAAGTAAATGTATTTTTAATGTTTAAGCTTTAAATTATGGAATAGAAAAAACTATATATACCATTCAAATCGAAATACATAAAACATGTTTCTACTATTGTAATTTACTATTACAATAGTAGAATTTATTTGTTTCAATAAAATTAAATCCAACTGAGTTTTAATTATTCACTAGTAAGTAGTAGATTACTTACTAGTTGGAAAAAGTTTTTTTAAGTACACTTATTTTTCAAACTGAATTAAAAAAAGCTGTTTATTTTTTGTAACAAAAATTGATTAATGGGTTGCTACAAAGTATATATTTATTATGGTGATCACATAATTGGATTGATTAAATCATTTATGTTTAGTATTTTCTACTTAAAAGTGGTCAAGTCTTCGATTTATAATATAGATATAATACACTCATTACTTCTGGCTACTTCAATTTACTTATGATGCTGCTTCTATTTTAGTCCTGACATAATTAAAGAATTGAGGTTACAGATTTATCAGTAATTTTAAAATAGAGTTTAAAATTACTGATATAGTAATGAGCTTATATAAAATTATAACGTAAATAATTATGTTTTGTCAAGATATAAAAAGTGTAAAAAATAAAATTATTAAACTAAGTTTTCCTTAAAAATTTAGTTTTTTGCGCGTTTTTTAAAATAAAATCATATTGATGTCGAATACAATAAAAGTGAAATAAACAATTTCTAGGATATACATTATATGAAATTAGTTTCAACTACCTAAACTTTATTTCTCAGAAATCTTACAGACATATGGTAAAAACATTTGTTTATAAAAATAAAACGGTTAACAGCGCCCATAAATAGGATATCCTTGTTATAAACCAAATCCACTTTGCGTCTGTATGTGATATGTATTTAAAAGGTAATTCTATTGATTGAATTATTTTTAGTTGAGATTCATTAATCTCCTTTATTTTAAACCTATATAGTTGAGTCTTGGTGAATAACTCATTACCACTTGTTTAGTCACGATTTTTTTTCTCAAGAAAGCTTAATTCTGCTCGAACATCGATGTCCGTTTGTGATTGCAACAATGTTTTTATTGTTTTTATTTTTATAAAAAAATTCTATTTTATTTTAGTACTAACTATTTTATTAGGTATTTTTTAAAACGTTTTTTTCTAGTTATGCAATGAATAATACTTAATTTTTTTTTTTTTAAATAAATGCATGTTAGTACCATATCAATTGTGTAAAAAAAATTGAGATTTACTATTTAGGATCCAATGTTCTACGCTACTACATTAAAAATGCATAATCAGCAATAAATGCAAGCGGATATGCCTAAGACTAAGCATCCTATCATATTTTTTTATTATGCATACAAGACCTATTATATACTAATTATTTTTCTAAATATGAGTTCTTTATACAAATATTTTGAATATTTCAATGATTTTTCTAGTCATTTAAATTTCAGATTTGTAATAAGCGCGACTTAAAAACAGCTAACGTAAGCAATAAATAATTCAGTCTTATAAAAAGTTAAGTCAAGGATTTGATTTAAATTATTTAGATAGTTAGCAGCTGTCTAAATAATTGAACTAATTTTCCCATTTAACAGACAAAAGATATGCTTTAACTAGTAAAAGACAATTTTTTGTGGAAAAGCAAATAGTTTCAGTTTCTTGATTAAGCTTTTTGTATTTCAAATTGCACTATTGAAGAATTTTAAAAATTATAAGCAAAAAAGCTTTAAAAAATGATACACTAGCTTGATGCTCGCTTATATCAACTCTACAGTATTTTAAACTATTTTGATATTCTTTAAATTGTATTTTTTTTGAATCTAAAATAATACCTAATTAGCCTTGATAAATTATATTGTGATTTTTCTTTCCTATAATTTAAAAATCATTTATTATATAAATTTCCAGGTGAGTATTGTTTTCGTTTAGTACGTGACAAATTTTCAAAAAACACTTTATTCAATCAAAACATCATATTTAGTGGATTGTAACCATAATTTATTTTTTTGATTTTTAGTAGAATTTATTTCATCGACTTGATTTATTATAATAAGTTTATCACGTGAAAAGAAATCTTCTTTAAAAAAACTGTAATTCAGTTTTACGATTTAAATATGATGCTACCAACTGATTTGCAGTAAAAAAACTACCAAAGTAAATATTATCTATTTTAAACTGTACTTTACCGACGAAGGCTAAGTGCGAGTTGGATACCAAAATTAATTGAATATTAAGAAATATTCACGGTTCTAAAATCGTAAATCCATATCACTTACCGAATAAACACAACACACACAACCACACAACTTGAACAAGCGACTTCTGTCGTATAAAAACCCCAAGTCGAAAAACTGACGGGAACATAGCATGTCATAAAAGGTTTCTTAGAGCGAGAGTACATACCGTGAATGTAACCGAGGAAATAAAGGTGGAATAAGGCTATGCTGCTTGAAGTCTAATGTAGCGGGGCCCTCCTTATCCTATGGGATATTATGTGTACTTAAAACCCAATGTTTGTCAAGGCTGGTTAGTTTAGTCGAGCACACCTATCTAGATAGTATAAACACGCAATCCAATTCTTGGACAAAAACATGAAACGACATTCCGAACATCTACTAATTTTGGAATAACAACTGAACTCACTAACGGGTCTCTACCAGATCCTAGGATGCAACGTCCACTGTGAACAGAAACTTCCAATACATAAGGGGGCCAGGAGTATTATTCTATTTATTGGCGGTTTTCTTTTTTGAACAGGTACAAATTTGGTAAAAAAAAAAGATATACCCAGTCCCATATACGGTTCAAGAGTGACTTGACTCAAAAAGAAATACAGGTTATAAATGTTAAAAACAATAAACAAAAAAAATAAAAATATTCATAATACTGAAGAAAATCAACTTAAAGTCAGAAATAAGTTGGTACATTTAGAAAAACACACAAACCGCAATAAAGACCTGAAAAAACTATCAAGAATTAATAAAAGTGTTTATTACCTTTTATTAAATCCTACCATATTTGGTAATGCCTGGGCCAAATTAAGAAACAATAAAGATTCTGGTACACCAGGAATTGACGGTAAAACAATGCAAGCATTTGGTTTATCGAAAGCCATGAAAATTGGAAGTAAACTGAAATTAGGTACATTCAAACCAAAACCCGTAAGACGCCGCTGGCTTCCAAAATCTAGAAAAAAGGAAAAACGACCTTTAGGAATCACAACAGTGGACGATCGTCTTGTACAACAAGCTATACGGGGAATCTTAGAAGCCATTTATGAACCTGAATCCCATGTATTAGATATTAAATGCAATTACCAAAATTTGAATTTTGGTTTCAGACCTACCAAAAATACTTGGGACGCAGTCTAGTCCTTTTCAAAATATGGTCAAAAAACAGACTAGATAATCGAAGGTGACATTAACAGAGCATATGATACTGTGAACCATAAAATAGTAATACAAATAGTATGGAAACGACTAGCAGATAGAAAATTCTTAGACCTTATAAAAGATTATGGGAATGCTGGAGTTATGGGAGATTTGCATGTAAATCAGTTATTGGAAAACACAACCAGGCATCGCTTCCCGATTGCTTTTTAATATATAGATGTTTTAAATGGATAAATACATATATACCAACTTAATTAAATTACTTAAAATACTTCAATTAAAATTTAAAACAACAACATTAAAAAAAAATTACACTTGGAGACCAAAATAAAAACTTAGTTAATTTAAAAAAAGCTAGAGAAATAAAAAATAATATCGAAAAACAAACAGAATACAAAACATATTCTTTAAAATACAGACAATATAAACAATTACAATTACAAACCCGTTCACAAAACAACATTTTAAAATATTGGTACCTATATCCTTCTAGTTTTTTATTAAAACTATGAAAATTTTTATTTTCATATTATAAATAAAGTACATGTTCTTATTTAAAACATGTTTCTTAAGTATTAAATAGTTTGATACACTTTTATCAAAGTTCAAGATTCTTAATATAAAATAAAATCTTTTATAT